>Ga0304730_1000949_pt1 | contig 23156 bp, 25 predicted proteins | sample M_130628_MF_Meta_FD_190474 | JGI IMG/M metagenome (GOLD analysis project Ga0304730, IMG submission 190474) | Freshwater microbial communities from Lake Montjoie, Canada to study carbon cycling - M_130628_MF_MetaG (v2) (version 2) | ecosystem: Environmental > Aquatic > Freshwater > Lake | place...
CAAAATAGACCTCAAAGGAAAGTCCTTGAGAAGAGCAAAATAACCCTAAATTTGTTCCCACTTGTACACCTTCAAAGTGGCTCAATTTGTCCAGATTCACTGGCTCACTTTACTCCATATTTTTCATGATACATATAGATAATCACTAAAAAGTTTCATTAGTAATGTTGTTTTACCAGATTGCCTAGGACCTGTAACAGCAAGTACTGGAAATTTTGATTGCTGGGCCTTAATAATTATCCCTATTTGCCTTGTAATAAACACGCTCATCTATTTTCTTATTTTAAACAAAACTATATCAAATTTTATATTTTACATAAAAAATATTTATAGTATACATGATTTTTATTGACAATTAACATGTACTCTATTGACAAAATACATTTTTTTTCAAAAAATGATCCAACCTAAATACCAAAATATCTGCCGTAGGAGATAGGCCGAAAGTCAGGCAATAGCCTAGGCGATCGAGATATTCAAGCTTGCTATTTTGAACAAAGCCAGTCTGAACTAGTGGCCTGACTGATCGCGCATATTTCAGCTTTTTAGCTATCTAAGGTGTTCCTAAGCTGTGTGTTTTAGGTCTGGATTTGTGTGTTGATTAGGGGCTATTTTTTGTTGTTTTTTAGGTGGATTAGGGGTTGTGTTATGGATCGCTTTTTCTTTCTATGAGCGTTAGCGAAAAGAAGGAAAAAGAATAGCAAGATGAAACCGTATAGAATACGGTTCAACAGACATAGTCTGTTGTTTATTAGTATTTTACAAATACTTTGGTATACTTTTAATATACTAATGGTATACCAAATTATTTATAACTGTATATTAATCAATTGTTTAGTATCAGAAAATTAGGTATACTCTTCAGTATACTGTAGTAAATATACTATATTTATAAAAACTAAATTGTTTTAAAATGTCGGAATCTAGGGTCATTAAACTTGATAGAATAATTTACTCCAAGCTTGAGTATTTAAAGGGAAAAAAGACGTTTGGGGCTTATATAGAATTGATGTTAAAGTACTTCGAACTCACAGGGGTAAACCCTGAAAGTGTGCAAGCTCCGTTGATACAAGAAACCAAAAATGGAATCGAGCGAATCGTTAAAATCATCAAGGCGATAGAAAAAGAGAAGCTTAACAAAATGCTTCATCTGCTTGAGAACCTATACCAAGAACCGCCAAGTATGGTGGATGGCGTCAGTGAATCACAACTAGTTGAAGTCATGAATTTGAATGAGAAGTTAGATCAAAATATCGCGCGACTGCAAAAAGAGAAAGAGGTCCTTTTAGAAAAGAATAGAGCTTTAAATGTGGAGATAAGCCAGCTGCAAAAAAATGATGCGGGTAGTGTGCAAGTTGATATTGATGAGCTTAAACAGATAGCCCAATGGTTTGAAAATTTGGAGCCTAAAAATATGTTTTCAAAAGAAGTGTCACTGACAAAAGATGCTGTAGGAAATATTGCTAAACGTATTACAAAAGCAATCGAGTATGGTCACTAAAGTTCATCAACCACAGTTGGGCGATAATAAAGGTTCTGTCGGAAAGCTAGCGGAGTACCTAGATAAGGAGAACGAAGGAAAAGAAGCTCAAGACAAGGACCTTTTTTTTAATCACTCAGCCGATCAGGTAGATAAACGGCAAGCTATAGACGCCATTGACCATAATAACAAAAATCTGGGTAGGAATGATGCTAAATTTTTCATGCTCACTATTAATCCATCAAAAGACGAATTGAGTCATTTGATAGCCAAAAAGATTGGGAGAGATGGAGTGAATGATTTCAGTGAATTGACTAAAAAAGAACAAAGGATGTTAGTCGATGAGCTTAAAAGCTATAGCCGTGATGTGATGGATATCTATGCTAAAAACTTCAATAGAGCCAATATCAATAGCGGTGCAGATTTGGTTTACTTCGCCAAGGTTGAGACTATTCGCGAGTATAAGCACGATGAAAAACTAGTGAAAGAGAATATGGAAATAACAGCCAAAATTTCAGCGTTGCAGCATCAACTTCGCGATGAGAAATCAGGTTCAAACGATATTGGAAAGTGTAAAGATATTGAGCGGCATATTAAAGACATGCAGGCTACTTATCACCGACAGGGTGAACCTGTCATCAAAACAGGTTTGAAAAAAGAGGGTTTGCAATTGCATGTACATGTGGTTGTGAGCAGAAATGACAAGAATCAAAAAATTAAGCTGTCACCATTTTCTAAAAGCCGTGGCGGTTTTCAGAAGTTAAATGGGAAGGATGTGATGCAAGGCTTTAATCGAGATGTATTTAGGCAGAGTACAGCTAATCACTTCAATGAGAAGTATCAGTATAAATCCAAAACAAATGAGAAGCATCCATATAAATACAATGATAAGTACGAAAATCGAAAGTCTCAAAATACCTTAGGTGTTAATCCAGTGGTGTTTATTGGGGCCAACAAAGTAGCTGTGAAAGTTAAGAGAAAGGTTATTAAAAAGATCAAAAAGGAGGCTTTACAGGGGCATTTTTCGGAAGAGTTAAGCGCGGTTAGAAATGCAAAAACTGTGATTAGCTTAATTAAAAGTCCACAAAGAACACTGATCAATATGGCTAAAAATAAACTATTAGGGATATTGAAGGGGTCAATTTTAGAAATATGAAATTAATTGAATACGTTGCTTTAGGCATGTTTTCTTGTGTCAGTTTGTTGATACATACATTTTGCTGTACCCAAAAAAGGGTAATCAATTTTGTCATATCAAGTGCATTTTCAATAGCTGTTTTGGTTCCTTTTTTAATAGAGGTACCTAAGCTATTGGCCTTTAATGCCAGCTCATATTATGGTTATGGGTTAATGGCCATATGCGTCATTTTTTGTCTATATGGCTTCTTTTTTGGTAGTATTCCAAGAGACGAGCAAAGTCTATCGGTAGGAGGGAGGCCTGTTTTTTCATTGGAGTCTATCAATGGCAAAAAAATTAGTTTTGGCGATCCATTTGATAATTTTTTAGTCTATGCAGGTGCCAATGCAGGAAAAACAAAGAGTATTGGTAAGCCACTTTTAGAGCAATATATACAGCATGGTTTTGCGGGGATGATATATGACTACAAAGATTTTGATTATACTACCACCGCTTATAATTTGATCAAAAAGCATAACTATAAGAATCCGTTCTACTATATCAGCTTTACCGATATGCAACGCACGTATCGTTTTAATCCACTTAAGCCGAGTGTTGTGGCTGATGAAAACCTTTTGATGCAATTGATTGATGATATTTTGGGTGCTAATTTGGGTGAGGGTTCAAAAAAAGACGAATGGTATATGGGGGCACTGGGTGTTTTTAAGGGGACAGCCATCCGATTTTTTAAAGACTTCCCAGAATATTGTACCCTTCCACACATAGTAAACTTCATTATACATAGTGAAAGGCAGCAGCTGTATAATTTTTTGAAGGCATCCAGAGGAAGCAAAACCTTAGCTTCTGGTTATTTAGATGCTCAGGGGTCTGAGCGTACACAAGCATCTATATTAAGCTCGTTGACAAACTATATTAGTTCGCTCGCTTTTAATAAAAAAGTGGCCTATGTGCTTTCTGGGGATGATTTTGATTTTAATTTGATTGATCCTGAAAATCCAAAGCTAGTAGCTGTATCGAATAGCTATGCTATTGAATCTACTATATCACCACTTATTGCATTGATGATAAGCGTATCAAGTAGACACTTTTCAATGAAAAACAAGGTGCCATTTGTGTATTTCTGGGACGAAGCCACGACTTTTAAAATTCGTGATTTTGAGAAAATGCCATCAGTCTTACGCGAATATCTATGCAGTTTTGTTTTTCTTACACAGAGTGGCGCGAAGATTGAGAAAAACTATGGTAAGCTAGATAGAAGTTCAATTGAGAGTAATTTTTCGAATTTATTCTTAGGCCGAACGAAGGATACCGAAGCACTAAAAAACTACGGTATGCTTTTTTCTAAGAAGGAGGAAATTAAGCGTACAGATAGTAGCGGATATTCAAGCCATGGCGATAATACGAGTGTTTCTGTTTCCAAAACAGAAAAAGATCGCTATGATCCATATTTTTACACAGGACTACAAGCGGGTGAATTTGTAGGTAGTGCAGCACATTCGAACCAGCGAGAATTTCATATGAGGTTTAAGCAATACCAAGGGCAAGACCTAGAAGCCTTGCCTGTGGTTAACATGATATTTGATAAGGATATAGAACAAAACTACCAACGAATTTTAAGCGATATTGACGCTATTCATGCGGAAATGGAAGCGTGTGTTAGTTAGAGTTTCAAAATAGAAAACTTCTTTATACCTCTTAGGGTATAATTTTATTATTTTTTGTATATTTATACCCTAAGAGGTATAAATATGTGTGGTTTTTCAAAATTCTTAAAGGACAAGCGTAAGGCATTTAATTTGACGCAAGAGGAATTAGCGTTAAAAGCAGGCGTAGGGCTTCGTTTTATTCGTGAATTGGAGCAGGGAAAAGAGACATTGCGTTTAGACAAAGTCAATCAAGTACTTTCTTTGTTTGGTAAAAAAGTAGGCGTAATAGATAGCATCTAATGGAAAGGAAAGCCCTTGTTTATTATCGATCAGATTTAGCTGGTTATTTATCGGAAACAGATGATGGGTATCATTTTTTGTATGATACCCAATATTTGAATATGAAAGATGCTAAGCCAATTAGTTTAACGCTTCCAATTCAAATGGAATCGTTTGAAAGTAAAGCATTGTTTTCTTTTTTTGATGGCTTAAGACTCCTCTGCCAGAAATCCCCCTGCACTTGGGCCTTCAGGCGGGGGATGAATGGCAGCCATTAACAATGCCTATTTGTGATACATTTGTTCATCCTATGATACGCACCTACAAACGCAAGCTGAAGTTAACCAAATCGCAAGAGCAACGTATTAGCTCATGGATAGGTGCTTGTCGCGTGGTATACAATCTAGCTTTAGAAATCAAAATTGAGAGTTGGAAAAAGCTACAAAAAGGCGTATCACAGTATGATTTGCAAGCACAACTACCCGCACTAAGAGAAGAGCTGGCATGGATGAAGGATGTAGATAGTCAATCGCTTCAAAATGTATTGAAACGATTAGATTTAGCATACAAATCTTTTTTCAAAGGCGGAGGTTTCCCTAAATGGGCAAACAAACGTGATTTCAGATCAATCCATATTCAAAGAATCAAATGCTGCGAACATACGGTCAACATCCCAAAAATAGGAGATCTAAAACTTTTCAAGGATAGCCCAATAGTCGGCCATCCAAGAACGGCCAAGATTATCAAAGAGCCGACAGGCTATTTCATTTGTATACAATGTGATCAGGTACCAGTCAAATTTGTTAGCGAGAACCAAGCTATCGGACTTGATATGGGCATTGCTCATTTCTGCATAGATTCCAACGGTAAGTTTGTTCCAAACAAGAAACATTTCAAAACGCATGAACGTCACCTACGTATCGCAAACAGGTCTTTAGCCAGAAAAAAGAAAGGTTCCAATCGATGGACTCGACAGGCTAAAAAACTATCGCGGTTGCATCATACGATTGCCAATGTTCGTAAAGATTTTCTGCACCAAGAAAGTACTAAAATTGCAAAAGCAAACTTCATGGTATGTATGGAAGATTTGAAGATCAAGAACATGAGCAAAAGTGCGAAAGGTAATGCAGAAGAACATGGCAAAAATGTAGCTGCAAAGTCAGGCTTGAATCGTTCCATACTAGACTGTGGCTGGGGTAATTTTGGAATCTTGTTGGAATACAAAACCAATGTAATTAGGGTCAATCCAAAGTACACCAGCCAAATATGTAGTTCTTGTGGGCATAAAGACGCACAAAGCAGACTATCGCAAAGCCAATTCAAATGTACCAGCTGCTCCCATACATTGAATGCAGATGTAAATGCAGCTAAGAATATACTGAGCAGGGGCACGGCTCTCTATCGTCAACGTGAGGCATTAGCCTGTGCGTAGGTAGTAGAACCTCCAATGCCTTTAGGCTGGAGAGTATGTCAGATAGCTACACAATGGTGATAATGCTCCAGTCTAAAACAGCAAAAAGAGAAATATCTATTTGCATTATTCAAAAAATATTCAGACGTTTGAAATGCATAAGATACTTGGAGCAATCCAAAACAAATTTTCCTAATTAAAATAAAGCTCAGGCGACCTGTGAAAGTCAGGATAGTTCCTCGGTTCTCCGGTGTCTTATGCAACGACCTGGGCTTGCACATCTAAAAACCTAAAAAAATGCATAAGACAAAACAAACCTCCCAAACTGATCTTTTGATCAAGGCTACAAAAGCCATCTTCCAACCAATCAAACCAAAGCGATACAATCCGTTTTCTTGGCACCCTAAATCATTTTAAAAAAAATTTAATTAATTATTAATTAAGATTAATTATTATGCTTTATATTAACTTTTATTTATTAACAATAAATATATTTAATAAATAATACAATTTAAATAGATTCCATTTTTGCATTTTTTTGATTAATTTCTTTCATTTTACATTAAAATAGATATATTTGAAAGCGATATTTTCTTTTTTATTAAAAAATACGCTTATATAAATATGTTTTTGTTCTAATAATTTGAATTAAAATAAATAATATATAAATATTATAATATTAATATTATTTCATATCATGAAGCCATTCAAAAAACTACTAATCCTATCTACTTTGTTTTTTTACTATCATTCTGCTGCGGCTCAAGGTCATATTCCGCAAACGTCAGCCGTTAATTTCTCCTTTGGAAAGAGCTCTTTTACGACCGTTTTCGGTGCGGGGTACGCTTATTTTATCAATGAGAAGACCTTTCTTTCTGGAACCTTGAACTACGAATACGGTGAAGCGCATCAGTTTAAATTCCAGTCTATCTCAACCGACATTTTAGCGAATCATTCACTTTTGAACCTGAATGGAAACTTCTATTTAAATGCAGGCGCTGGGCTATCGCTAGCCTATGAGAGTCTGCAACCTGATGCTACAAAAGGGTTCAACTACGGGGGACTTATTCGTGGTGAGGTGGAAACCTTCATCACAGATGCCATATCTGTCAGCCTGTGGATAGATCAAGCATTTTTAGCCAAAAAGGATATTGGAAACCTCCGAAACCGATATGGATTAGGACTTCGCCTATTTTTTTAACTACGTAAAAAACAACCTAACAATATGAATATCAAAAAATCGAAACTATTAGTAGCCGTTGCAGTCAGCGCTCTGACCTTCTCTATGACGGCATGCAAAAAGGACCCCAATTCCAACAAAAGTCCTACGCGAATCGAGAATGAAAAAAATGAGGCCTACCGTGAGGATATGTTTAACCGCATATCTGCCTACCCCTATTGGAAAGCAACAGCCATCACGACTGATACACCTGTAGATATCTACAAAAAAGGAGCTACTACCGATATCTTCTCACAGCGACCTGAACATCAAACAGATTATTATATATCGGCAAAGAAGGTAACCGAAACATTCGACTATCCAGGAGTTGGCCCACGCAGTCAGAATGAAATAGAAACCAGATTACATTTTGGGCCTAAAACGATACAAAAGCTAAGAGATGAATACTCAAGGGATGGGTACAAGCCCGCTGAAATTGATGAAAGAATCAACCGAAGACAGGAATCCACGTTTAGTTTGTCTAAAGGAAGCAATGGCGAACGACAAATAGAGTGGGTACAGCCGTATCATTACCGCAAGTATACGCGCGATTATGATCGTACGCACGATCTGACATTATACCAAATAACTTCCTTCCAAGACAATGAGCTCAAGCTATACTATTTCGACAAAGAACTAAACACCACCATCCGTGTAACCTTCACTGGCAGCAAAACCATTCCACAATGAAAAAACTACTATTCGCTATTTGCATGTTGCTAGGCAGCATTGCATATGGCCAACAAGAGCATAAAAGGGCAGAGATTGATCGCCTCTGGGAGATGCTCCAGCAGAAAGGTGCGGGAAGCATACGAAGGCACACGACGGTCAAGCAGCTACAAGAATTGGCAACTGGATTTACTGATTGTCACACTTCTTGGGATAAAAGCGGCTTCATTAGCCAAATGAAACGATCAGGCAAAGACTGCAGCACCATCGACAAAGTCAACCATATGATCGCAAAACACAGCATGTACTGGGACAATGACCTTGTTTGGCATTCCAAATTTGGCCCACATACCTATGGCTCCTATGACGACAAACTTTTTTTTGTTGATCAAGATCCCAAAAAGTTCCTATTTAAATCTTGGGCCAGTCAAATCCGTCGCGAGGCCGATTGTGTATTTGGTAGCAAAGAAACAGAATCACACTTCAGATTCGTACTGACAGCACCATCAAAAAATCAAAATCCAAGCAATGGAGAAACATTGACTTATACCCCATCTTTAAAGGATGTAGGCCAAATAGTCACCTTAGATCACATTTTTGAGAAATACAACAAAACTGATTGCCAAGGAAGTGGCTTCGAGCCCGACGATCACTACAAACAATCCACCATCAAAGTAGAGGAACCGCACTGGATAGAATCAAAGAAACAGGAGCTGCAGAGCATCTGCAACGACTATGGCACGATTAATCTATTCGATTGTTTCTCATTAGCAAGTGATGATAAACCCATTACCAGCTGGGATGATGAGGTATTATTTTATCTGGACGAGGTAAAACTAAAATCTAACAACCTAGATATCGCCACGCTAAAACCTGGTATACACACACTGAAGGCAAGCAAAGTCTACGACAACGGCAATTTTCAAGAAGAATACCAATTCACTGTCCGCTCAGTAACTAAAATCACCTTTGGTGAATACAGAAAAACAGTTTGCGTAAGCGAGCCCTTGCGAACCATTACGGCATTCGCAGATGGCCAAAAAGTAGGTGGCGGAAGCTGGGCAGGTGAAGGCATGGACGTAAATGGCAATTTCGAACCAACAAAAGCGGGTTTAGGCATGAAAAAACTAACCTACACCTATAAAAATCCACAAGGCTGTACCTCATCAGCTGACATATTCATTGATGTGAAGCCATTACCCGCTCAAGCCTCCATCAGTGGCAAAGCTTCGGGCTGCATTGGTGATGTCATCACCTTAACGGCATCGGCCAGTGATGCGACTAATTTCGGTTGGTTTTACAAAGACCAGCATGGGCAGTTTTTCGAAGGAACCACACTCACCAGAACCATATCAGGTGATGAAGAACTATATGTAAAAGCGATTTCAGAGAATCGTTGTTATTCAGGGGAGAAAACAATCGTCAAAATCAAATCTTTTACCCCATTTGGACGAATAGCCAATACGATACCAAAAAAAGACGCCATCAGACAAGGAGCAAGCCTTGCCTTTAAATTCATCCCAGAGGAAAACAGGACCTATACCTATGCATGGGATTTCGGTGATGGAGAAACATCGAGTGAAAAGGAACCTGTGCACTTCTTCAGCAAAGCAGGCGAATTCAGCATTAAAGTCATCGTAGAAGATGTAGAGAAGTGCCAAAACACCATCACCTACGAAAACACGATCACGGTAGATGAATTCCCACACTGGCGACTACAGACGACAACGCTCAATAATAGGTGTGACAATTCGGGCATGATCAACATTTTTCGCTTATTCTCCTTAGATGAAAGGCATTTAGATCTAAAATCATTCTCGGGGGTGGAGTTTTTTTTAGACAATGACACACCCATAACCAACAACTTTATTCACCTCCGAAGCCTCAGCCCAGGCATGCACAAAATCACGGCATCAAAAACGTACGCTAAGGGAAAATTCGAAGAATATTTCACATTCAAAATAAAAGCATCACCCAAAATAAGCATTGGAGCGTATCCAAAAGGAGTATGCCAAACAGAGCCTACATTTTTAATACCCGTACTCGTAGATGGGAACAAAGTCGCTGGCGGTAGCTGGTCTGGAAATGGCATTGATCAGGCTGGATATTTCAATCCAAAAGAAGCAGGCATAGGTGTTAAAAAACTAGTTTACAGCTTCACTAACAAAGAAGGATGCAGCGAAATTAAAGAAATCGAGATAGACGTACGCGTCGTGCCCGAAACTCCTGTTATCACTGGCAAAGCAACAGGCTGCATCAGTGATGTCATCACCTTACGAGCATCCGCGCTAAATGCGGCACAATTTGCTTGGTATCGTGTTGGCGAAGATGAACCATTTTTCCATGGCGACAAACTGGACTACACAATCAGCAAGACAGAAGAGCTGTATGTAAAAGCACTCAATAGTGAGTTTTGTCCCAGTACTAGTAGCACACCCATAACGGTCAATTGCTTTGCTCCACTTGGGAAAATAAGCACCACACAAAACAAAATCAAGCAACATGAGATACTTGCTTTCACGTTTCACCTCGCCGACGAAACACAAGCAGCAAAGTACCTGTGGAGTTTCGGTGATGGCTTTAAGTCGACACAAGAGGTCGTAACAGAACACTGCTACAACAAGGCTGGCACATTCACCGTGACGGTTAAAGTGCAATCACCCGAAGGCTGTGACAATACGATTACGTATGAAAAGCAAATCAAAGTAGAAGAAATAATAACACCAGAAACAGAAAAACCCACATTCCCCCCATACGTCGAAACACCTAAGAAACCACTACAGCTTAACGTATTTCCCAACCCATTTAGGGACTGGATCAAATTAACCGTGGATAGCCCAATAGATGATGTGGCACAGGTACGCATGTATAATCAAGAAGGATGGCTGATGTATCAAAAAACATTAGAGATCAAAAAGGGAGAAAATGAGATTGTTTTAGATGACTTCCAAAACCTTAAAACCATCATTTGGAATTTAAAAATAGATGCCAAAAGCTTCAACATAAACGAGATTTTTTTAAAAGAGGACTAAAAACATGGAAACAAGCACAAGAAATAGCACCCTGCTACTTGCACTCATAGCCCTATGCAGCGCATGCGACAAGAAAAATGCAGCAATCGAAAGCTTCAATGTAAAGCCACAGATAGCTATTGCCACAGCTACCAGCTCATCAAAGTCAGTCGTAGACAGCATGCGTATCGACGACCTTACTAGCACCGCTAAAAGGATCAAAATAAGGTTTGATGATGGCAATAGGAATATTGCACATGTGATGGTAAAATCATCTAGTAACCACGCCACACTGAAACATGGCGGACGTCGTATAATAGAATTTTTACCGATAGATCAGCATTCTTTAGAGCTAGATTTTGAGAATAGAGAAGAGGGGCAAACGACGCTTGACTTCACCATCACTGACAAACTTGGTGCAAGCGATAAAGCGACCTACAAGCTATTCACTTTTAAAAATCTAGCACCCATAGCGATACTAGAATATCGACCAGATAAAGGTCAGCAATACATATTAGATGCAAGCAAAAGTTATGACGAGGATAGGAACTATGGCGGAAAAATAGCTTGGTACCTATTTAAAATAGGCGAACTCGAAATTAAATCTAAAACACCATCCGTAACCCATTTTTTCAATGAAAAAGGGAGTCATGTAGTCGAACTAAGTGTGATTGACAACCTGAACAAACCCTCAAAAACTATTTCAAAGACCATCGATTTAAACCCAAGATAGACTCATGAAAAAGTATATTTTTCTCTTTTTGCTGTTAATCCAATTCAGGAATAGTTCAGCACAGCACAATATAGGTTCAATACACTTAAACGGCGCACCAGAACCTATTTCAGCAGCCATGGGAAATATTGGCGTGGCTACTGACCCAAATGAAATGGGTCACTTTTGGAATCCAGCGAAACTGGCACTACTAGAGGCTAACTATGGAGGATCGCTTTCCTACTCACCCGCACAAATAGGAAAAACAATCTATGGATCAATCTACAAACAAGTAGATGATAACATGGCCGTAGGACTTGGACTAAACTACTATTCGTTAGGCTCAATCAACTTAAGAGATGGCATCGGCACATCACTGGGTACTCAAAATCCAAATGAATTTGGAATCGATATTGCCCTATCAAAAAAATTTGGTGTAGACTTCGCTGTTGGCGCAACAGTGCGTTACATCAGATCAGACGTATTTGATGTCGAAAATGCAGGGAAAGTAAAGTCAGCCAATGCAACGGCAATTGATGTAGGCCTATTCAAGAAACATCGCATCGGCTATAACATACTGAATGTTGGATTCATGATTTCCAACATTGGCACTAAGCTCAACTATGGCACAGGAACGGCTAAATTTTTGCCTACCAGTCTAAAAACGGGCGTCAATTACCAAATAGGACAGCTAAATCGCTTTAATATAGGCCTCGAAGTATCCAAACTACTTGTTTCAACTACTGCAACCTCCCAAACCAGTGTTTTATCAGCCATGTTCTCATCATTCAACGAAGGGCTTAAAAACTGCTCCTTAGGATTTGGTACAGAGTATATTTTACTTGGTCAGGTTTCACTGCGATCAGGCATAAACATTCAAAACAATGGCGCTTTTACTCGCAAACAGGCGAGTGTAGGTTTCGGATTTATCAAAGATGCAATTCGCCTAAATGCCTCCTACCACATCCCTATCGATTCAAAACCCCTAAATAACAAGTTCAAATTTTCGCTAGGCATGATGTTTTAGACCTGCACCCTAAATACAAAAAGCCTGCGCGAAGCGAGGCAAGCCGAAATGGTGTGTATGGATCTGCCAACGGAGATAGGCCACAAATGAGCACGGATAGGATAGGAATCAACAAACCAATAATCACTCTAAAATGAAACACATGAAGTTTTATATCGCGATTGCTTCGCTATCGCTCTTCAGTGCCTGTAGCCTCAACAACTACAGCTATAGGCCCACTAGAAACAATCAAATCAATAAGATCACGCCACCAGTAGGCATGATTTATATTCCAGGTGGATCAGTGATGATCGGGCAAGACTCATCAGACCTGAAAAAAGTTAGCCTAAGTGCTTTTTTTATGGATCGAACCGAAATATCAAATAGTCAGTACAGGCAATTTGCAAACTGGGTAAGGGACTCTATCGTTGTCCATCTTTTAAATGAAAAGGCCCTCTTCAAGAGAAGCTCTAAAAAAGACAGTACAAAGTCGATCGACTGGGTGAAGCTGAATACAGGCATTTTATGGAAGTCACGCAACCCGAAAATCAAACAAAAGATCGCGTTACTGTATACGGATGAAATGAAAATCGATAGCCGTCTATTGAACTACCAGTTTGTCACAAAAAATCGAGCAGGCATCAAAAAAACAGAATCGGTTAATATCTGGCCTAATGAACTATCATGGATAGATGACTTCCCGAATTCACAAAACGAGATGATGACTAAAGCATATTTCACCAATCCAATATTTGACAACCACCCAGTAGTAGGCATCACTTGGAAGCAAGCACGAGCCTATGCACACTGGAGGTCTAAAATGGTCAATCGGTATACCAATAAGATCATCAACCCACAAATCATACAGCTACCTATCGACTTACCTACTGAAGCACAATGGGCCTATGCCAGTCAATTAAATCTATCCGAAAAGAAAAAGAAGAAGGAACCTAGTTCGCACAACCTAAATTTCAAACAAGGAGAAGGTACCTATACAGATGATGGCTCAACCTATACGAACCATGTGATGGCATATACTCCAAATGGCTTTGGATTGTACAACATGGCTGGCAATGTATCTGAGTGGACCCTAGATGCATATAGCGAAGCATCTAAAGCCTTAATTCATGATTTAAATCCAGTGATACTATACGAGGCTAAGGATAATGACCCATTAATGATGCAACGCAAAGTAGTTAAGGGTGGTAGTTGGAAAGATGCGGCATCCATGACTGAACCTTCGATTAGAACCTCCGAAACCCAAAACACAGGAAGAAGCTTCATTGGCTTTCGCTGTGTGATGGCTGCCCCAGATGTGATACAGGTACAGCAGCCTCTAAAACAGATCACCACACGAAAAAGTAAATCAAACAAACTAGCCACCAAATAGTATGAAACGCACCTTAATATTAACCCTACTAGCACTATCTACAGCGTCTTTCGCTCAGGAAATACCACCAGATGGCTATCTGAATACGAATGATTTTAAAGATGTAGCTCCAACCCCCTATCCTGAGATTAAACCAATGGATATCCTATCGGTAAAACGCGTCTGGCGAGATATCGATACAGAAGTAGATGCAAACAAACTATTTGTTTCACCTAATTCAAGATTGATTGATATTCTAGTTGATGCTATTCAGTCGGGCAAACTCATTGCCTATAGCCCGCTAAGCACCGCTAAAAACCCATCAGGTGATGCCTTTACCGAACCATTATCAAAAAAGGATGCTTTAGCCAAATTTATAGGTGTTTCCGTTTTAGTTCCAATATTGGACAAAAACGGAAACACGATCAAATCCCAATGGCAAGCGGGCGAATTTAGCCCTGAAAAAGTGTCCAAATTTCGACTTAAAGAAGATTGGATTTTCGACAAGGGGCGTGGCATATACGAACCTCGAATAGTTGGCATTGCTCCACTGGTTAACATTTCTGCAATGGGTGAGCTTCTTTCAGAACAGCCTGCTTTTTGGATCAATTTCAATCAAGCAAGAAAGGTGCTGGCACAGCATCAAGTCATCTTTAAATCAACCAACAACTTAAGCTTTGATGACGTGTTTGTTCTAAGAAAATTCTCAAGCACCATCATTAAAGAGTCCAATCCTGATGACTTGAAAATAGCCGATTACGCAAGCTCTACAGAGGAGAGGGAGAAGGAATCTAAGCGCATCGAAAAATCGCTTAGCGACTATAAAAAACGTATTTGGAATAAGAATTCAGCCAAAATAATCAACTAATCATTTAAGTGCAATCATGATACCAAGAGCAGCCAATAAAATAGTTATTACCGTGCAGGCGATTCCTAAGACAATGTACCCCGTAGATATTCTACTTTCTACATGCTCGAATTTGCTTTCAAACTTGGCATCTATATGCGCCAAATCTGCTTTTATTAACCCAAACTCGTGCTGTATCTTATTTAAAACCTTTTCCATATCATCCTCAACCTTTAAGTCTATCAATCTAACAGTAGCAACCCGATTTTTAGGATCCAGGCCATCGGCTGCATTGGTAACATCATCCATTTTCATGCCATACAAAGATACAGACAAACCAACTGACATACACTCCAATCTAAAGATTTGGAGGTTCTTCTATCTACGCACAAGCCAATGCTTCACGTTAGCGATAGAGAGCCGTGCCCCCGCTCACTTTGGATCAAATGTATCAGAATGAAACTAAAAAACAAAAGAAAAAATAGGAATTATTAATGGCTGCCATTCATCCCCCGCCTAAAGGCTCAAGTGCAGGGGATTTCTGGCAGAAGAGTCTTAAAACTTTTCACTAAAAAAAAATCCACAAAAATGAGAGATGAAGTAAACAAAATCCTGAGCGATTATTTAGTACCGATCACATGCCTTGTCATGATCATGGGAGTCGTCGTTGGTTTAATTAAAAATTGGGACGCGATCAATGATGCCAATAGTTCAGGTCGCCGAAAAGAAGGCCTATTCAATGTTGGACACATCGTGATGTACGCATTCATAGGCATAGCAATTATTGGGCTTATAATGACCGCACTGACTAAGCTAACAATGAAGATCTAATGAAAAAATATATTGTAAAAAAGGGCTTAGAGAGCCCTCTTTTAATCAAAGGCGTTCAAGTACGACACTACTACTATCTAATAGGTATAGGAGTAGTGCTCAGCATTCTAATCTTATTTGCTTTGTACGGTTGGATTTCTGATAGGTCACTCGGCTCACTGGTGATATGTGTTGCGGAGGTTATTTTCTTAGTAGCAGTATTTGTTGGCCTGTACCTGTTTTTCGAAAAACAAGCAAACCCAAAAAAGTACGACTTCAAAAATGAAGTGAGCTTCATTTCAAATAAAGACATACTTAGATATCTAAACTAAAAACTAACACATGAACATATCAAGTGCACAAGCCTATTCCATACTAGGCATACTCGACGGAGCTGTTTTAAATAAAGACGGTAGTCTAACCATTGCCTTTTTTCTTCATAATCCTGAGGCATATAGCTTTGATGAAGATATTTTAAACACACGCCATACGGACTTTTTACGTGCTTTTAAATATATGCCTGATGGTAGTTTTGTGCACAAGCAAGATGTCTTCTTGAAGAAAGAATATCAAGCTGATAAACATATCCGTAGTACTAGTTTTATTGGTCAAGCCGAACGTAAACATTTTAATGGAAGAGCCTATCTAGAACATTATTGTGTTTTGGCTTTCACGCTGACAGGATTAGGCACGCTTGAAAAATCCTATCAGCAAAACCCATTTCAGTATCAGGAAAACCTGATCAAGAAGGACAAAGAAAAACTAGGTGTCTTTTTGGATGCGATCGAACAGGCTACGATCATCATCAATAATATTCCGAATACCTCTCTAGTTAAAATGTCTGATGATGAGCTTAGCAATTACATTTCAAGCTTTGTGAATGGGTTTCAGAATGACGGTGGATTTAGAGACATCCGCTTTAGTGACCGAATAGAAATAGGGAGCCATAAGGGTAGCTTTTTCGCCATCAGTGATGAGCGATATTTACCAGATTCATTGGATGTCTTCGCAACAGATGACACCCTACCATCATCAAATGCATCGCTTGTTTGTGCCTATATAGAAAAAATAGGGGTGCATCTGCTCGCCAACCATACCTACAACCAGCTGATTTATTTCGAAGGCAGTGAGCAGCTAAAAGCAACACTTGAGAAACGCGTTAAGCTATTTGGCCAACATCAAAAATTCTCTCCAAAAATTGAATTTGAGTACCAAAAAATCAAAGAACTTGAAAAAGAAGTCATCCAAGAAGATAGCCTACTGTGCCGTTCACACTTTAACATCATGGTATGGGATGAAGATATCGAAGTACTCAAAACAGCAGAGAAAAAAATCAAAGAGATACTGGCCCTTAAAAACATACAATATTACTGCCCTTCATTTGACGGAATACGCGACATATTCATAGGCTCTATCATTGGTCGTGAATATCGGTTAGACAGGAGTTTTTTCATGCTAAGTGACCTCGCCACATCACTCACCCTATTTACTCATTATTCGACTTTTAAAAATGATAAAGAAGGCGTTCTTTTCAATGATCGGCTATACCAAATACCCCTACGAAAAGACATTTGGGATGAAAAAAAACACCGTATAAATGCCCGAAACGCACTTGTTGTAGCCTCTACAGGCGGTGGCAAATCAGCCACAGTGCTCAGCATTGTTCAACAACTATCTGAACAAAAGCACAAAGTAATTGTAGTGGAATTTGGTCGGTCATTTGAACAGGTATGTAAACTATATCCAGAAACATCTACCCGTATCGATTACGACGGACAAACACCACTAGGAATCAATCCATTTTTCATTGCTGATTACTCAGAACTAAGCATCGAAAAACTGAAAACATTAACAGCAATTGTATTGCGCTTTTGGCGTGTCAGGGTGGATGAAAATCAGATGGTATCCATCACTAAAATCATCAAAGACTACTACGATAATGTGCGCGAAGAACACAGCTTCCCTAGCTTTTATAGCTATATAAAAGAATGCTACGAGGATATTCTTCAAAGACAGGAAATACAGAAAGAGTTTTTTGACAAAAACAGCTTTTTACACATATGTAGTGAGTTCATGCCAGGTGGTGTTTACGAAAACATATGTAAAGTAGATGGCACTAATGAAGATAAGATCAGAAGCAAGGATTTCATTCTATTTGAACTTACCAAAATCAAAAAGGACCCCTTTCTGGTCGCACTCATCATGTCTATTCTTTTTGATACGATAGAAAGCAAAATTCTTTCTGACCGTAGCACCAAAGGCATACTCATATTTGATGAATATGCCGAAACACAGTCTATGGTTGACAATCACAGCGGTGATGACATTCATTCTACGGTTGCTTTTTGCTATCAAAAGCTACGTAAAGAAAATGGGGCAGTTTGGGCCATTATCCAGACTCCTTCACAACTTCCAAACAACGAGTATACCAAAGGTATTATAGCCAATACCCAGCTACTGTATGTACTGCCAACCAATGAGATTGTTTATGATGAGGTGATAGATGCTTTTAGCATCAAAAACGAAGCCCATATCAACTTGATGAAGTCGATCAAAAACAATTTTTCTGGCAAGAAACCATATTCTGAGATCTTCATTCGTTTTGCCGACGCCTACGCAACAGCGGTGCGACTTGAATTTTCTAAGGAGAAGTTTTTAGCTTTTCAAACGGATGGTGAAGATTGGCAAACGCTACACAATGATTTTGAGAAAACACAAAACATGGAGACAAGTATAAACAAGCTATTGAAAACCAAATATGAGCGCAAAACAAGTAATAAGCATCCTGTTGCTGCTGAGCAGCACTAAGTGCTTAGCCCAACTGGCGGTAACAGCACCCAATTTAGAGGCCCTGACCCTCAAAAATAATGCGAGCGTAAAGGCTGGTGTTATCAAACAACTTGAAGAAGCTGCTAGACAATCGAAAACGTTAAATGAGAGTGCTTCGCTCTTAAAAAAGAGTGCTGATCTATACGAAAAGGTAAACAAGAATATCAAGCTCATTGCCGATATCAAACAACTGACAGAGGATCAAATACGATTGATCAAAGAGGCTGGATCAGCCATAAACGAAGCAAAAAAGATATCCAGAAAGGACCCAAGAATGCTGGCTAATTACATGGATGAGGATCAAATACGATTGATCAAAGAGGCTGGATCAGCCATAAACGAAGCAAAAAAGATATCCAGAAAGGACCCAAGAATGCTGGCTAATTACATGGATAATGTCGATCGCGTGATCCGATCAAATCGGAAAAATGTAGAGCTACTAAATGGGGTATTAACAGATGGATTAAGGCTAACAGACGGGGAAAGGCTGAAACTGATAACAGATGTTCAGAGCAACACCGAGAAGAATTTAACCAAAATACAAACCATGAAAATCATGTATAGTAACTACCGATCCATTCAAGATTTAGTTTTCAAAAAATGAGCGACTACGGAAAAACAGGCTTTAGTAATTTTTCGGCAAAAGATGCCGAGGAAGTTTACTCCAAATTAAAAACAGAAGCTGTCACTACTTCAATGCTTGGCTTAACTATGGCGGTTGCTGCTGTTTTAATTATCAACGAAATATGGAAAATTTATCGAGAAGCATACCAAAAAGAAAATGGGATACCCGATATGCGCGATTTCATGAATTTGATCATGAAATATGTCATATACCTCGCCATCATCACCGCAATGCCATTCATTGTCTCGTTAATTGAAAAATTACTTACCATCACTGAAACAGCACTATTGAGTGCTTGGGGTAGCAAACCAGATGTTGGATTAAAAGTATTAGAAAAAGAAGCACAGCTAGTATCTGAAAATATAGGGAGTAGTGCTTGGAGTATTCTAAAGCTTGATATAATAGCCATTGATGCGTTAGGCACAACAATCCTAAAACCATTATTATACTACGCCATTAAGCATTTATATATCCTAGCACTTTTTAGTAGATACGCATATCTCCTGCTTCTAGAAATTGTAGCACCATTAGCGATTGTATGTCTAATCAGCGAAAAAACACAACAATATTTCTATACATGGTCAAAAAACATGATGGTTTGTTATCTACTCGTCCCCGGATTCATGTTAGCAGATAGCTTTGGCAATGCTGCCCACATTGGCATCAATGAAGCTAACAGATTTACGTTTATTCCCATGGTGATGATCTTCATTCTCAAACTCGCACTATTCAAAAGTATATCTCAGAAAATCAACAACCTGATATGATAAACAAAGAATCTATCCTAAAAACCTTTGATGACCTATCCGTCGCAAAAAAAAATGGACGAACTATCATGAGCCTGATTGTTTTGTTCTCATTGATGGTCATCGTATTTGTATTAATATGGACCTATGCCATCGTGAGCAATGCTGGCGATAAAATCAAGGTGGTTGACAGCAACGGACATCACCTAAAAACGTCGCTTGAAAAGAAAGAAAAACTATTCAAATCACTGATACAAAATCATTGTGCAAATACCGTGACCTATGCCAATAGTTTTGATCGAATGACGGTCAAGGAGAATCAAGCTAAAGCGATATTCTTGATGAACAGAACGGATGCATATCGAATTTTTTCCAAATACAAAGACAACCATGCCTATGACGTATCGCTAGATCGTGGAGTAGTCTATAAGGCTGAGTTTGAAAAACTAGAAGAAATGTCAGGTACAGAGGAGCCATTTCATGTTCGGTTTTCGTCCGTGTTAACCATTGCTGACAATGACAAAGAACCCGTGAAAGTTCGAATATTTTCTGAAGGCGATATCGTTTCTTACACTCCTCAATACCCTGAAAATATTTCAGGGTTCTACTTTAAAAATTACAACCAAACCTACGAAAGGACAACAAAAGATGACTAAAGAAGTAAAACAAGTACTAGCATTTGTCGGCCTATGTGTACTCGTATTGATCACATTTATTATCGTACGTAGAGACTCTAAACCATCGCAAGATGAAACTATTCTTGCTTCTGAGGTAGATACCAAATACACCTACAGCGACATGCAAGCATCCAATGAGTCGAGAAAGGATGAGTATACCGAAGGTAGTAGCACACACAATGCAGCCCCAGAACCAACCAATAACACGCGCACAGAAAACACCATTGGATATAGTGCCGAAGAAGCTAGAATTAGACAAGTTTCACAAAATATTGAACGACATAGATCTGTAGATGAGATTGATGAACAAAACACATCAACCAATCATTTAGTATCATATAAAAGACAAAACAGCGTAGCTGAACATGCAAGTAGTTTAGATGAAGAACTGCCGACAAAGTCCGTAGCCGAGCAAAAAAGATCAAAAAAAGGAAATTTGTTTAATGATAGTTCTACTGAATCTGTAGCCCCGATTGAAAATGAGCAGCAGTATTATATATCCGCCGTCATCCACGGCGAACAATCCATTCGCGAAGGCTCTCAGGTAAAACTCAGGACGACACAAGATTTTAGTTTAGACGGTGAGACTATTCCCAGAAACACATTCATTTTTGGACAAGCAGCGATTAGCGAAAATAGGTTAAGTATCAATATTAGTGGATTCAAAGCCAATGGGACAATTTTTAGAACCAGTATGGTTGCACTCGATCAAGATGGATCGCCTGGTTTAAAATTAATAGGCGGACAAGGGGAGGGCGTAACGGATAAAGCCATTGATGTTGCCGACTATTCCACCAGTAGTGCTTTAACTAATATTCCAGTGATTGGCTCTATTGCTCAGGGCACGAGAGAGATTCTTCGTAATAAACGCACAACAAATGCAAAACCAGTCATTCTCGGTTCTAACTACAAAATTTTCCTAAAAAAAATATAATATGAAAACATACCTAGCAATCTCTTTCATTCTTATCAGCAACTGTTTAATTGCACAAAACATTACCCAGAAAAGGATACCTATTTCTGATGGTAAAACGACTTTCCTCATTTTCGACGACAAGGTGGATTACTTTGATTTAGGCTCTGGTGATATCGGCTTAAAGAAAACCGAAAAGGATAACATCATCAAACTGAAAGCCATCATAGCCAATTTCAGAGAAACCAATTTGACTGTCATGACTGCCAATGGTCAGTATTATTCATTTCTGCTCAACTTTAGTAATAATCCAGACACCTTAAACTATTTCTTCAAGTCGAGTACGACACAAACTAAATTAGCTCCTCCGATAGACAACAAAATAGTAACACTAAACAACTACCAATACACTGCAGAAAAACTGACAGGATATCAGAGTAGGTCTATCATTGGTGGAAATAAACAACACAAAATGACTTTTCTAGTCCGTGGTATCCACGTCAAAGACGACAAACTTTTCTTTCATGCAGAAATTACCAACCATTCGACCATCAACTATGATATCGATTTCTTAAAATTCAGCATCAAAAACACAAAAAGGTACAAAAAAACAGTCTCTCAAGAAACTGAAATTAGGCCATTGTTCACTTCTGCAGATAGCGGGACCAGTATCAATGCCGAATCGGTGGTGCAAAAGGTATTCGTTTTTGATAAATTCACCGTTCCTGATAAAAAGGAGTTCGTCATCGACTTATGGGAAAAGGATGGCGATCGGAATTTAGCAATTGCCATAGATGGAAAATCGATATTGGACGCAAAAAGAATTGATTAATTAAACATACCACACCTACCAATGAAATTAGGATATATCAACGAAACTGACATTCAAAAAAAAGCCGAACAAACACATCTGCTAAAAAATAATGGGTGCGAGCGCATTTTTCATGCTAATCAGTACAACAAATTGTTCAAAGCACTAAAAAAGGGGGATATTCTTTTAACTCCAAGCATTAAAGGACTCAACCAAACCACAAGAGAATTGATTCGAATGGTACTCACTTTTCGTGAAAAAGGAGTCGATATTTCTTTTCTAGAAGATGAACTGACAATCAAGCCAAATTCTGAGGTCACTCAGGTATTCGGCAAGATATACCACTCCTCGAATGAAAATTTTAGAACCTTCGCTGGCGGTAGGCCTTCGGGACCCACGGTTCCCATGAGCGTGATCAAAAAGATTCAAAAAATGTATGAAACTGGTTCAACTAAAGCGGAATTATGCAGAAAATTAGATATTTCTGCTCCTACACTGGATCGATATTTGAAAATTGACATTCTAGAGTGACCTAATTTGTGATTTGTCCGTATATTCGTAAGTGAATGAATACACACGACCTGAATGCTTCGGCAAATCAATTAGAGGAAAAAAACCGACAAGCAATCCTAAAAGTGATAGACCTAAAAGTAGAAGACGATATGGAAAAAGTGTTAATGAAGATACAGAGTGAGTTTGGTAGTATAAGAGCTGAATTAGCCAATATGGATAGCAAGTTTGAGCATATAGATGGGAAATTCAAACACATGGAAGACAAAATAAGTACCGTTTATTGGGCCGTTGGGCTATCTTCTGCATTCTTAGCCGTCTTAATAGCCCTAATTTCCATATTGAAAAAATAGACTGACATACTCTCCAGCCTAAAGGCATTGGAGGTTCTACTACCTACGCACAGGCTAATGCCTCACGTTGACGATAGAGAGCCGTGCCCCTGCTC
>Ga0304730_1000950_pt1 | contig 23132 bp, 32 predicted proteins | sample M_130628_MF_Meta_FD_190474 | JGI IMG/M metagenome (GOLD analysis project Ga0304730, IMG submission 190474) | Freshwater microbial communities from Lake Montjoie, Canada to study carbon cycling - M_130628_MF_MetaG (v2) (version 2) | ecosystem: Environmental > Aquatic > Freshwater > Lake | place...
CTACCGGTACGAAGTTGACCCCGATACGGGCCAATTTAGCCGAAATCCGCTTCACGACCACTATTCCCACGGCGCGGACGCTTTCCGTTATATTGCGCTTATGATTAAAGAACCCGTCAAGCGTAAGAAACAAGCCCTAACCGCCACGGTTGGCAATTGGATGGGTTAGTGGGATAATTGAAAAAAAGGGCTAACTATGGCTGACTATCAAGCACAAAATTCAAAAGGCGATGGACGCATTAACGATGCCATTAAGTTTTGGCGGCTAGTTAATGAAGCGGATTCGACCAACCGCGCCGAAGCGTTGCAGGACGTAAAGTTTGCAGCCGGTGACCAATGGCCCGTGGAAATCCAAAATAGCCGTAACGTTGAAGCCCGTCCGTGCCTGACTATTAACAAGATTGATGCGTACATCCGGCAAGTGACGAACCAGCAGCGCCAGCAGCGCCCACGCATCAAGGTTCATGCGGTCAACAACCTAGCCGATTACAAGGTTGCCCAAACCATTGAAGGCATTTGCCGCCATATCGAAGTTAATTCCAACGCCGACACCGCCTACGACACCGCCTTTGATTACGCCGTGCGTATGGGTTGGGGCTATTGGCGTGTCAATACCCGATACACAAGTGAAGATTCTTTCGACCAAGAAATCTACATTGACACCATTGACAATCCCTTTACCGTTTACTTTGACCCTAATTCCGTATTGCCCGATGGGTCGGATGCCGAAAGATGCCTAATCACTACGGTGATGGATAAGAAGGTATTCCGCGAACATTACCCTAATGCGGACGATGGCGCTAACTTCCAACAACGGTCAACCGGCGATGACACCGCTAGTTGGATCACTAAGGAAGATATACGCATTGCCGAGTTTTTCTACATTGAACGGGAAAAGGCTAGGCTTTACCTTTTAAGCGATGGTTCACGCCACTTTGCCGATTCGGAATCGTTCTTTGAACGGGTGGATGCGGCGGGGCTACAAGTCATTGATGAACGGGAATCGTTCCGCAAAGCCGTTAAATGGGTCAAGATGACCGCAATGGAAATCCTAGAAGAAAAGACATGGGCGGGTAAATATATCCCCGTTGTGCCTTGCTACGGCGCACAAGTCATTGTGGACGATAAGCGTAAAAAATACGGCCTGGTGCGGTTTGCAAAAGACCCACAACGGATGTATAACTTTTGGCGCACATCCATGACGGAAAGCATTGCGCTTGCACCTAAAGCTAAATGGTTGCTTGCGGAAGGCCAGGACGAAGGGCATGAAAACGAATGGGCATTGGCTAACATTAAGTCAAGCCCCGTCCTACGTTATAAGCAAAAAGACATTGAAGGCGTACCGGCCCCCGTGCCTACACGGTTGCAACCCGAGCCGCCGCCAATGGGCATTATGGAGGCCGCAAACGCCATTTCGTCCGACTTGCAAATGGTCTTGGGCATCATGGATCCCAATCAGTTGCCAAGCGGAAACATTAGTGGTAAGGCATTGGCGGGACAACAAAACCAAGTTGACTTGTCTAACTTCCACTTTTACGACAACATGACCCGTTCCATCCGGCATACGGGCAAAATCATCTTGGACTTAGTGCCAAAGATTTACGATACCCAAAGGGTAATGCGGATTATTGGTGCGGATGGTCAACCAAGCATGGAAACCATTAACGAACGCAAAGTTGGTGACGATGGCATTGAAGCGGTGTTAAACGATGTTACGGTGGGCGAATATGACGTTGTAATGGATACCGGCCCTGGCTTCATGACCCGCCGCCAACAAGCCGTAGATGCCATGATGCCGCTAATGGCAAAGCCGGAATTGTTTAACGTTGCCGGTGACTTGGTGTTTAGGAACATGGATTTCCCTGGCGCGGACATAATTGCCGATCGCCTTGCCGCCATGAATCCGTTGTCCCAAATTGACGAAAAATCGGATATACCGCCGCAAGTGCAAATGCAATTGGCGCAAGCTAAGAAAACCGTCCAGGATATGCAAAACCAAATGGCGGCTATGCAATTGGCTATGAAACAACGTGCGGACATTGAAGGCGTTAAGCAAGAAGCCGAAACCAAGCGCGAACTTATGCGTCAAACCGCCAAGGCACATAACACGGAAACAATGGCTGAAGTTAAGGTTAACGACCAAAATACCCGCGCCATTACTAGCCAAAACAAGACCGAAATTGAGGCAATTGTTGATTTATTGTTGCACCGCATGGATACTAGCCGCTTGACTATGGAAATTGACCGTAGGAATGCCGAACAACAACAATATGCCCAATTTGCCGCCCAAGATATTGGTCAAGGGGCAAATCCATTAATTCAACAAATGCAACAAATGCCGCAACAAATGGCGCAATAAGTAATTTGTGGTATAAACCACACAACCTTACCCGTTAGGTAAACGGGGAAAATTCTTAGGATAAAACCTATGTCAGAAGTACAGGAAGCACCACAAGTGCAACCAAGGGTAGCCCAAACGGTGCTAACCAATGAAAACATGGCTGAATTCGCCGCCAAAAAGCTAGGTTTAGCTGCCCCAAGCGAGGCCGTAAAGACGGAACCGCAAGCGCAGAGTGAACCCGCAGATAGCGAGAATGAAGCGACAACGGTAGAGGATAGAAAACAGAATCCTAAATTGGAGAAAAGGTTTTCAAAGATGACCGAGCAACGGGAGGCGGCAAGGGCAGAAGCCCAAACCGAGCGCCTTGCAAGGCAAGAATTGGAAGCAAAGTTGCGGGATTATGAAGCCAAAGCAAAGCCTAGTGCCGAGCCAAAAGCCGATGAGGAACCGCAGCCAAATCAGTTTTCCGATATGTACGAATATGCGAAAGCATTAACGGATTATCGGGTTGACCAGCGGATGAATGAGGAAAAGCAAAAGGAAGTGCAAGCAAAGGTGCAAGCCGAACGCGACAAGGTAATTAATACTTGGGCGAAACGGGTTGAATCTGCGAAAAGCGAAATGCCGGATTTTGAGGATATGGTTGGGTCTGCCGATGTTGTTGTGAGCAACGAAGTGCGGGACGCAATCTTTGAATCGGAAGTTGGCCCACGCATCTTGTATCACTTAGCGGAGAATCCCGAAATCGCTGAAAAACTGCAAGGCATGACTTTGACACGCGCCTTGGCAACAATTGGGAAGTTGGAGGGTCAGTTTGAAAAGGCCGAACCTCAGATAAAGCCTACCGTTGGAAGAAGTAAAGCGCCAGCGCCGATCAATCCGATCAAAGCGTCAGCGAACGGGCCGGTTACGGAACTTGATGGAAATCGTCAATTTCACGGTAACTACCAAGCCTGGAAAGCTGCACGACTTGCCGGAAGAATCCGCTGACATCACAATTTTTTTTTAAGGAAATGAAATGAGCAATAATCTGCTTACCATCTCCATGATTACCAACGAAGCGTTGATGGTCTTGGAAAATGAGTTGACTTTCTCCTCTGAAGTCATGCGTAACTATGACGATCAATTCGCGGTTACTGGGGCCAAAATTGGAGCCACATTAAATGTACGCCGTCCTGGTCGTTTTATCGGCACTACCGGCCCTGCTTTGAACGTTGAAGATTTCAACGAAACAAGCACTCCCGTTACGTTGTCGACACAGTTCCACGTTGATACGCAATTTACCACGCAAGACTTGGCACTTAGCCTTGACGCATTTTCGGATCGCGTCTTGAAGCCCGCCGTTGCCGCCGTAGCCAATAAAATTGACTTTGACGGTACGACTATGGCTAAGCTAAACACCGCCAATATTGTCGGTACTGCTGGTACTCCCCCCACATCGTTGTTGACCTACCTTACCGCCCAAGCCTACTTGGACTCTGAAGGTGCGCCCCGCGATGGTCGCCGTTCATGCATTATCGAACCGTTTACCGGCGCGACAATCGTGGATAGCTTGAAGGGTTTGTTTGTACCCAATGACCGCATTGGAATGCAATATGCCAAGGGCATGATGGGCCGCGATTCCGCTGGCATGAACTGGAAGATGGATCAGAATATTTCTGCTCAAACTTTTGGCACATACACCGGAACGGCGACTATCAATACCAGCACGGACACCGGCATTTTGACAACCGGATGGGCGCAAACATCGGCCCTTACCTTGTCGAAAACCGGCACGTTCACTCCTAACGTTGGTGATACCTTCACCATTGCTAATGTGTACGCCGTGAACCCACAAAACCGTCAAGCCTATGGTAGCAACAAGCTGCGTAATTTCGTTGTGACCGCTATTAGCGGAAATGCCGTTACCGTTAGCCCCGCCGTTATCTCCGCTGGTCAGTTCCAAAACGTGTCCATCACTAGCCCTGGTGCTTCCGCTGTGACCCCGTTTAACCAAGCCGGTGCTGTTTCTCCGCAAAACATTGTTATGCACAAGAACGCATTTTGCCTGGCTACGGCTGATCTCGATTTGCCTGATGGGGTTGTCTTTGCGGGCCGTGCGTCCGATAAAGACTTGGGCCTCTCCATGCGTATCGTTAGGCAATATACAATCAACAATGACAGTATTCCTACTCGCGTAGATGTCTTGTATGGTTGGGCGCCTTTGTACGCTGAACTCGCTTGCCGAGTGGCTTCCTAATCAACCCCATAAAGAAAGGAAACTATCATGGCTAATCCAGGCGCAGCAACCACTGTAAGCAATCACCCGATTCAACTGTCAAGCAATCAAGCAATCCGCTTAATCGCATCGGCACAATCGGTTAACCTTAACTCCGTAGGCGATACTACTGCCCCGATCTTGGTCGCGGGTCGGGTAAGCGTTGCTTATGTAGTTTTGAGCAATGCAAGCACTAGCTTGACCACGGCGGCATTTGCGGTTTATACCGCCCCTGCTGCTGGCGGTACGGCTGTCTTGTCCGCTACCACGCCAACCGGCGCAACCACGGCGGCTAAAGTTGTGAACACCGCTGCAAGTTCTACCGATGCAATCACCGGTTTGAACCTGTACGTTCGCAATACAACCGCCCAAGGCGCAGCGGCTACCGCCGATGTGTTTATCTACGGTTACGACCTGACCTTCCTGCCTTAAAACGGCATGAAACAACGGAAAAGGCCACTCCCAAAAGGGGTGGCTTTTTTCTTTTTAACGCATATAATTTGACGAACTGAAAGGGATTGTCATGTCCAACATAGCCTATATTGAAGCAACAACTTTGGTCAAAAGCGCACCGGCAAAGCTAAAAGGCATTTTTGTTAGTGCCGCATCTAGCACCCCAACAATCACGGTTTACGACACGCAAACATCCGGCACAACCGCCACGGTATTAGGTGTGTTTACCCCCGTAGCCGCTACAAACTACATTTTCTTTGATGGACTAAACACCGCCAATGGCCTTTATGTGGTTATTAGCGGTACGGTGAAATGCACCGTTTATTACGAATAAAGAATTATGTTTGCGGTGAGCAATAAAGGAATAGTATGACTCAACCGATTGACATTATTACCCGCGCAATGAAAGACATTGGCGCTGTTGCCGCCGGTGAAGTGCCAACTGCTGACGAAGCACAAGACGGTTTAGATATGCTCAACGATATGTTGGCGCAATGGTCTAATGAAAACATGATGGTTTTTTATCGGACGGAATTAATTTTTAAAACCGTCCAAAACACCGTTCAATACACTCTTGGCCCTGGCGGTTCGGTAGGCGCTACTTTTGTAGGTTCTATTTCCGGCAACACCTTGACCGTCACAAGCATTAGCTATGGTGGCATCACAATGGGCATGACCCTTTCCGGCACGGGCATTACGCCTGGAACAACTATTGTTGGATTTGAAACGGGCGCTGGCGGTAACGTTAACGAAGCGGGTACTTATACCGTTAGTGTTTTCCAAACGGTAGCAAGCACCACGGTTAGTGCCTATTACGAACGTCCACTAAGCATTGAATCGGCTTTTGTGCGGGTTGCAACTACGCAAGGCGGGTCTAACATTGCCGGTGGATATTTGGACTATCCCGTGGCAATTCTTAGCCTTGAAGAATACGAATCATTGGGGATTAAACAATTGAATGGCCCTTGGGCCAAGATGATTTACTATATGCCCGCCGAAACACTTGGCACGGTATATGTGTTTCCCAACCCATCACAAGGCGAATTGCATTTATTTACACAAACAATTTTTAGGCAATATCAAAGCATAAACGACACGATCAATTTGCCGCAAGGTTACAACATGGCGTTGCGTTGGTGTCTTGCCGAACGACTAATGCCCATGTTTGGTAAGTCTAGCCAAACTCAAATTGCGTTGATTACTAGCTATGCGGCACAAGCCAAGTCTACGATTAAACGCACCAATATGCGTCCCGCGCAAGTTGCACGTTATCCCGATGCATTAATGATGGGAAAAGCCAAAGATGCCGGTTTTATCATGGACGGCGGCTTCCGTTAAAGGATAAAAAATGCCTGATTTTGGCTTTGTCGGTGCTTCCTACGAAGCCCCATCTATTTATCAAGACGCACAAGAATGTATCAATTTCTTTTGCGAAATTGACCCTACGAAACAACCAGGTGCGCGGGGCGTTGTTGCTATGTATCCAACGCCAGGGTTGGTAAATATTGCCCAACTTAACGTAAATGAAGTGCGCGGTTTGCATACTTTGTCAAATGAAGATTACATGATTGCGGTATCGGGTTCAACTGTTTACAAGATTGATAAAACATACACCGCAACCGTAATTGGAACATTAGTAACCGGCGCGGGGCAAGTGTCCATATCGGACAATGTGACTAGCAATGGAATGACAGCGTATATTGTGGATGGCGTAAATCGTTATACATGGGTGGAATCCACAAACACGTTTACTACGTTGCCAAATAGCGATGGCCCGTGGCAAGGTGCAAACGTTGTTGATTCCGTGGACGGTTACAACATTTACAACCAGCCTGGAACGTTTAATTGGGCTTGTACCGACCTAAGTTCTAGTTTGTCAACACAAGCCCTTTATGGGTCTGCTAATGGCTTTCCCGACAACATTACGGGTTTAATTGTTGACCGCCGCCAAGTCTATGTGCTTAAAGACGTAACAACGGAAGTTTGGACGGACATTGGTAATGTGATTTCGGGGATTACAACGTTCCCATTTGCCCGTGTCCCTGGCACAACCGTCCAAGGCGGCTGTGGTGCAACATTTTCTGTGGCCCGTTTTGGAAGTTCTTTTGCTTTGGTTTGCAAGGACACTAGGGGCGATTCAACCATTGAAGCAATGGTTAATTACGATTACAAAAAGTTTTCTACCCATGCGGTTGAACAATCAATCACCAATTATGTGACTAGCGATGCAATAGCTTATACATACCAAATTGAAGGTCACGAAATGTATGTGGTGACTTTTCCTAGTGTTGGCGATTATGGATTGACTTGGGTTTACGATGGATCAACACAACAATGGCACAAATGGCTGTCTTGGGATTCTGATGCCGCCATTTACAAACGTCATCGGTCAAATTGCGGATGTTTTTTTAACAATGAATATATCGTAGGCGATTACGAAAACGGCAAAATATACATGATAAAAAATGATGTATATACAGAAGATGGCGCGGTAATTCGCCGTATGCGCCGTGCGCCACATTTGACAACGGATTTAGAACGCCAATATTTTGAATCTTTTCAAATTCAGTTTCAACCAGGCGTTGGGCTTAATACAGGTCAAGGCAAAGACCCACAAGCTATGTTGCGTTGGTCTAATGATGGCGGTAGCACTTGGTCAAATGAACATTGGGTAACTATTGGTCAAATAGGTCAATACGCTAACCGTGCGCTTTGGCGGCGTTTGGGGTGGTCGCGTGATAGGATTTTTGAAGTTGTAATAACCGATCCGGTTAAAGCCGTTATTGTGTCCGCTGAATTAAAAGCAAGCGTAGGTGAAAATTAATGGCAACAACGCCAAACACCAACATTAACATTCCGTATTCGGCGTTTCTTGACCCGACTACGGGACGGCCTTCACAGGCTTGGTTGCTTTGGTTAATGAGTCCGTCATTCATAAACGTAACACTTGGTAGTGCTTTGCCGGTCACATCTGGCGGAACGGGTTTAACGTCTATTCCAACAAATGGGCAATTGTTGATTGGTAACGGAACGGGATATACCCTTAACACACTAGGTTATGGCGCGGGAATATTGGTCACTAATGGTTCGGGAACAATTACGGTTGCCAATACCGGCGTTTTGTCTAACCTTGCGGGGTCGGGAATTTCCGTATCAAGCGCAACAGGTAATGTCACCATTGGCAATACGGGCGTTTTATCTATCGTTGCCGGTTCTGGCATATCGGCATCTAGCCCAACGGGTAATGTAACGCTTGCAAATACGGGCGTTTTAAGCTGGTCTGGCGGCACTACGGGGCTTACCCCCGCAACGGCTACCACGGGCGCGGTAACGCTTGCAGGAACGCTTGCAATTGCTAATGGCGGGACTAACGGCACGGCAACCCCTACGGCTTATGGCGTTGCTTATGGTACGGGTACGGCTTATGCATTTACGGCGGCGGGGTCGGCTAAACAAGTATTAATTGCAAATACAAGCGCCGCGCCTACCTGGTCAACCTTGACAAGCGGCACATCTATTCTTTATGGTGATGGGTCGGGCGGGTTTAGCAATGTAACCATAGGTTCGGGCGTTAGCTTTGTTGGTGGAACTTTATCGGCTACGGGTTCGGGCGGCACGGTTACATCTGTCACCGGCACAAGCCCCGTTGTATCTAGTGGCGGCATAACCCCCGCGATTAGCTTGGCAACGGCTTACGGTGATACCTTAAATCCTTACGCATCTAAGACCGCAAATACTATTTTGGCTGCCCCTAGCGGAAGCGCTGGCGTACCTACATTCCGTGCATTAACGACAACCGACATACCATCGTTGTCTTACGTTACTTCCGTGGCATTGGCGTTACCTTCAATAATGACGGTATCCGGTTCTCCGGTCACTTCAAGCGGTACGCTTACGGGTACTCTGACCACACAAGCCGTTAACTCCATTTTTGCTGGGCCAGCGTCAGGGGCTGCGGCTACCCCAACTTTCCGCGCTTTAACAACGGCTGACATTCCTGCGCTGGCGTATGGTTCAGTTACAAGCGTCAGTTTTACAGGTGGCATAGTGTCCGTGGCTACGCCAACTAGTACGCCAGCATTGACAGTAGCGGGAACTAGTGGCGGGGTTCCTTACTTTTCTAGCGGCACAACCTGGGCATCTTCGGCGGCGCTTGCCGCAAATGCTATTGTTCTTGGCGGGGGTGCTGGCGTTGCTCCAGCAACCACAACAACAGGTACAGGCGTTGTAACGGCGTTGGGGGTCAACACAGGTACGGCGGGTGCATTTGTCGTTAATGGCGGCGCGTTAGGTACACCTAGCAGCGGCACGGCTACCAACCTAACGGGCCTACCACTTTCAACAGGTGTTACAGGGACTTTGCCGGTGGCTAACGGCGGCACTGGCACTGCAACGGCATTTACGGCTGGCTCTGTAATATTTGCCGGAGCGTCGGGCGTGTATTCGCAAAATAACGCCTCTTTCTTTTGGGACAATACCAACGCAAGATTGGGAATTGGGTCGGCATCCCCATTCGTAAAACTATATGTTAACGCAAACCTTACAGCGGGGACTTCCAATAGTATTCGTTTATTAGATGACGGTGCGGCGGCTACTAGCACATCAAATAATAGTTATGGCTATGGGTTTAATGCTTCTACTGGAGAGTTATCATCTACTGCGGGTAATGGCGGCTTTCATAGTTGGTATACAGCTAATACAGAAAAAGTCCGTATCTCGTCCGGCGGTAGCTTGCTGGTGGGGACTTCAGCACAGATTCGTAGTGGTGTGCTATCCGTAAGTGGCATTATTAGCACAAACAACAACATAAATTGGGGGCCAGCAGGAAACGGAGAAATCTTTTCTGACGTAAATTGGGGTTGTATTTTTAAAGCTGACAGAGCGTCCCCAGCGGTAGCAGATTTTTTATGGCTTAATTCTGCTGGCACAGAACGTATGCGTATTAACACCAGCGGCATCGTTTCTATGTCAGCTTATGGTGCTGGTGCAGCGACATTTTCAGCCACTGGTGTTATATCTTCCGTTTCTGATGAAACATGGAAAATTAAAGATGGTGTTCCAATTGACCCCGATTCCATGCTTAAAAAGTTGGAACCAGGATATTGGTATTACAACAACGAGAAAAAAGAAATCTTTGGGACAGCTAGAGAACTAGGCTTTTACGCTCAAAACGTAAACGCTGCTATTGGCCCAGAGGCAGCGCCAACTCCAGAAGAAGGCAAGCCGTGGGGCTACTATGACCGTTCTGTTTTGGCGGTAACCGTTATGTCTTTGCAAAAAGCACTTGCGACTATTGAATCATTAACCGCCCGAATCACTGCATTGGAGACATCATGACAGTCACTTGGGCAATCCCACAACTTGACCGCCAAACTTCCGATGGCTTAGTCACCACTGCACATTGGCGTGTAGATGTTGTTGACGGTGAACACTCTGCTGGCGCTTACGGCACAGTAGGCTTTAAGCGTGGTAACACGTTTGTGCCTTACGATTCTTTAACTGAGGCTCAAGTCATTGCTTGGGTTAAAAACAAGTTAGAAGTGGCTGAAATTGAGAAAAGCCTTGCCGCACAAATTGAGGCAAAGAAAGCACCAACATCAACAACAGGAGTGCCTTGGTAAATTGCCGATTACGGCGATAATAGGCAAAAGTACGCAACACACCCGTAACGAAAGACACCCATGGCAACTTTAATTCCAAAATTTGACGTAAAGAACGGCGGGGCAACGCCCGCTGGTGCGATCAACAGGCCGCTTAACGAAAAACTTTCAGATGTTATTTCTGTTAAAGATTTTGGCGCAAAAGGTGACGGGTCAACAAATGACCAGCCAGCAATTCAAGCGGCTATCGCATACGCACAAACATTTTCTGTTAAAACCATATTTTTTCCTATTGGAAATTATTACGTAACTTCAGGGCTTGTGTTTACGTCTACTGTGGGGATTGATTGTGCAAGCGGCACTTTTATTACAGCTTCCGCAAATACATTTACAGTTGTAACTTTAGCGCCTGTAAATTATGCAAACACCATATTAAATATACCGTCTATTGTTGGTGGCTCTATTGGTTTGTATATCTATGGAACTTCGTTAGCACAAATATTTATAGCAAATATTGCTAACTCTACAAATGCTTTGGTTTTAGCTGTTGACAACACAAATAAAGTTTGCGCCGACAACACTATTAATTTCACCGCCATCAATGGAAATGCTGAAGCGGCTATTAAGTTTGCGTATAACGCTACAACTACTAGCGGTGTGTTAATGCAAGGAAACCAAATCAAAGGTAATTTTATTACTTCGTCAAAATATAGCGTTTATTTTTATGATGTAAACAATGGGAGCCTTGGCGCTAATCTTGCTTGGGATGATACTTGCGTCGATGTATTTGCAATTGACCCCGCAAATTTAGCTGGTTCAATTGGTTTTTATGCAAACTCAACTTTCCCCGCAGGAAGAACCTTTTTGTATGCAAAAGGTTTTTTTGACGCAATGGATGATGCGTATATTAAAGGCGCTTGTAGTAATAACCCAATATTTGTTATTTCTAATTCAGGGCAATGGGATTACACAAAATTTAAGCAAACAGGTGCGGCAAGAATTATTAACGCATCAAGTAAACAAGGTAATTTGCCTGGCGTTAACCCTATCCCAACAATGACAACAACGTATAACACGTTAGCTACGTTTAATAGCGGCGTGCCGTTGCAGTCAAATCGGACTATTTTGCAATTTACCATTGTCACACCTTTGGTATCGGGGGATGGATTGGGGTTTTATTTTTACCATATGCTAATGTCGCAATATAAACCCAAAGTAACCGCAGAGCCACTTTGGGAAGTGCCAATGTATGTTCAAGCGTGCTGCGAAGCCAGCACCCCAGGGTTGCCTGGCCCTGGTAGTGCTAACCCGTATCCATTTCAAGGCATTTTGGTAGTGCGGGCAACTGGCGCTGTTGCCGCAGGAACATACCAAATTGCTATCACCGTTGAAGATGTAACTCAATAAAGGAAAAATCATGTCAGACCAACCACCATTACAAGCGCCGATGACGCCCGAACAAGTTGCGGCGCAGCGCAAACCTTTGCATGACTTACTTAAGCAAAAAACAAGTGAAGTAGGGGGCTAATATGGCTGTCAATCTTTCGCCCGTTGGCGGTGCTGCCGCGCAATTTTTTGACAACAATGGTCAAGTGTTGACTGGCGGCAAACTTTACACATATGCTGCCGGTACTTCAACCCCAGCAGCTACTTACACTACTAATGCGGGAAATATTGCACATACAAATCCAATCATATTAAATTCCGCAGGGCGTGTGCCTACAAGTGGCGAAATTTGGTTAACTTCAGGAATTAATTTTAAATTTATACTGCAAGATCAAAATGGAAATCAAATTTTATCTGTTGATAATCTTACGGGCCTTGCTACTTCTGGTCAAGCCGGTAATGTAACTGCAACCCAAGGGCAAACCGTTGTAACGGTTCCGTTCACATACTTAGTCGGCCAAAATTCGTTAAGGGTTTTTGTCAATGGAAGCAAACAAATTGTTACTACAAACTACACCGAGACTTCGACTACCAGCATTACGTTTACTGGCGGGTTAAATGTAGGTGATTTAGTTGAATTTGTTCAATAATGTTTTATTAAATATTTAAAAAAAATAAATTGTGAACCACGCCGAAATATTTAAAGCCCATGAAGGGCAATTTGATGCCGATTTAGGTACAGAGCATCATTTTTCAGATGGTCTTTATGCCAAGCGGATGCGTATTCCCGCAGGATTTGTAGCGGGAACCCATGTTCACAATTACAGTCATTTAAGCATTCTTGCTAAAGGACGGGTCATTGTGCGGACGGATGATGGTGCAAAAGAATACACCGCACCGGCTTGTTTGGAAATAAAATCGGGCATTCTTCATACGATTGAAGCCTTGGAAAACTGTGAATGGTTTTGCATTCATGCAACTGAAGAAACCGATGCAACCAAAATTGACGAAGTTTTGATTCGAAAGGAAACATCATGCCAATAGCATGGGCTTTAGGCGGTAGCGCATTATTGGGCTTCTTAGGTTCGCAAAACCAAGCTAGTGCGGCAAGGTCTGCCGCCGATTTGCAAGCGCAAGCGGCACAAAGGGCGCAAGACCAGCAAATGCAGATGTTTACCACGTTGAACGAACAGCAAAAGCCGTATCGTGAAGCTGGCTACAGCGCATTAGGAAAAATTGGGGAAATGCTTCCGCAGTTTACCCGTATGCCTACGGAACAAGATTTGTTGTCTATTCCTGGCATTAAATTTGGACTTGAACAAGGGCTTGGTGCTACAAGTCAGGGAATGAATGTTTCTAGTCCAGGCTCCAACGTTGACATGGCTCGAACAAAGTTTGCAACCGATTACGGTATCAGCACGGCTTTACCGGCTTATCGTAATATGCAAACCGACATTTACAACCGTTTATCAAGTCTTGCCGGTATAGGTCAAACCGCACAAGGTTCGGCACAAGCGTTAGGAAGTCAAACCGCCGCAAACATTGGGCAACTTGGCATTGGTGGTGCAAGCGCACTTGGCGCGGGGCAAATTAATGCGGCTAACGCAATGGCTGGTGGTGCTGGAAACATTGGCAATGCTGGATTTTTGTATTCAATGTTAAATAAACCTTTAGCAACGGCAACGGCAACACCAACTACTAATAATCCGTATGTTTATGGGCAATCTAATGTTACTTAAAGGTTGAATATGGCTGATTTTTCTTTTCCCCAATTACCAGCAGTAACACCGCCCCCGCAAACTTCACTTGCGGACATGATGGGCATTGCCCGTGGAGCGCAAGCCTATCAGCAAGCCGAACAAATAAATCCTTTGGAATTGCAAGCTAAAGAATTGGCGCTTAGACAAGCACAACAAATTAATCCTTTGGCTTTGGAACAACAACAATCCGCAACGCAAACCGCCCAACAAGCCGCCGCGACCGGCGGCATTAATTTAAACATATTAAAACAAAAAGATTTAGAACGCCAAAATTTGCAAACGTTTTTTTCAGACCCTGGAAATTTTCAAACCGATGGTCGCATAGACATTAACAAAATCAATAAAGTTGTTCCTACGCTTGCGCCTTTAACCGGTTCCGATTACGTTAAAAATCTTAGCGATTTAAGCACGGCACAAACGGCAGCGGAAAAAGCATCAATGGGTTTGACGCAAGACGACCGCCAATTGGTTTCTTCCGCGCTTGGCATTGTTGGTCGCGCTGGTGTTCAAGACCCGCAAATCGTTATTAATGAAATGCGGATGCTAGTTGACCAAAATCCTAACAACAAACATTTAAAAAGTTTGGTTGAAAATGCTTATGTACCTATTTTTTCTAAGATGCAGCCAGGTGCGAACGTTGCGGATGCATCGATTAAAGCTAGTCAATCTATTTTGACACCAGTACAACAACAAACAACATTTGCTCCAACTACCGCCGTTACAACGGAAAACCGTGTAGTTACTACAACGCCTTCTGTTGGTGCTGGTGCGCCAAGTGTTTCTATCTCTACCGCTGGCGGTTTGCAAGGTGGTGCGCCTAGTGCTAATGCGCCCGTTCCTGCCGGTACGGAAGTCGCTCCTGGTATGCGTGTTCCTTATCCCGTGCGTAGTGCGGCGCAACCTTTTATTGCCGAACCAACGGAAGCTAAAGACCAAGCTGCCGGTGCGGAATACCGAAACAACCTTGTCAATGGTCAAATGGGTTTATCACAAGCTAAACGAAATGTTCAAGAAGTAATGGATACAGCTAACAAAATCGGAAGCGATTTGTATTTTGCTAAAGGCGGTATACCTGGTCAAATTGAACAAAAAATTCGCATGGCTATTGGAAGTGAACAATACGATATGCTTGCTAAAGACTTGGCAAACATGGCTATTACCAATTCCAAAGCAATGGGTTCGGTTGGTGGCACGGTTGCCGGTTTAGATATGGCTGCGGTAGCTAACGGAACAATTAAAGTGCCGCCTGATGTTTTGACAAAAATTGCCCGCAGGGTTCAAGCCGATCAAACCAACCTTGATATGCAAGCCAATGGTGCACAACAATTTGCCCAAAAGTTTGGCGACAACAACATGAAGGCTTATCAACAAGCCTGGAACGCCAACGCCGATAGCAAGATTTTTGAAGCCATGAACATTACACGGGACGTAACCGACCCCGCTAGACTAAAAACGGAATTAAACAAGTTATTTCCTAATCCTAATGACTATCAAGACTTTCTAAAGAAATATCGGAACATTAAAAAATTATCCGAAACAGGGAGTTTGTAAATGGATGCTTTAGAACAATTCCTTGGTGGTGAGCAAGCTAGTCCAACCAAATGGACGGGTGCAACTTTATCCACGCAAAAACTAAAGCAATTGCAAGATGCTGCCAATGCTGGCGATGCAACGGCAAAAGATGTATTACGCGCTTATAGTCAAGCTGCACCTGCCGCAACGCCAACCGCAGCGACCGCACAACCCGCAGCGCCAACAGCAGCCGATCCGTTAGAAGCATTTTTGTCGGGTCAAGCGCCAGCAGCACAAGCCGCGCAACCAAGCACAACAGGCACAAAAGAAGGCACGATGGGCGCTTTTGTGCCAAGAACAAAACAAATTTTAGACAAAGTTCTTGGTGGAAAAATAAGCCAAGCGGATGCTATAAATTTGTCAACCACAATTCCTGCTGAAGCCGAATCCGATTTGCGACCTTTGTATGAAGTTCCAAGGTCTATTGCTCAAAACCTTTTGGCATCCGCTGCAAGTGGATATGGTGCAATTGCAAAAGGCATTCAAACGGGTTCATTAGAACAGGCCGGTGCGGTTCAAAAAGAAATTCAACAAAAATATGGTTATGAACCAAGTTCACCCATATCTAAACAAGTTTTGTCTTTGTTGAATTTGCCAATGGAATACGTTGTTCAACCGGCGGCTAAATTTGCTGGTGACATTACCCAATCCGTTACCGGTTCGCCTACGGCTGGCGGTGTGGTTGCCGGTGCAGTAGAAACCGCGCCTATGCTTTTAGGTTTGCGTAAAGGTGGGGCTGTAGCAGAACCAGGCATAACCACAAAAATAAGCCCATTAGACCGGCAAAAAGCCGCGATGACGGACACAAGTTTGCCGCCATCGGTTCGTGCAACTATTGCGGAAAAAACCGCCAAGGGTGAAGTAATGACACCCGAACAAATACAAGCAACACAAGCACAATTTGAGGCTAGTAAACCGCAATTAATAAAGCCACAAGTTACAACGCCGGAAGCAACATTTGCGGCGGTAGCCGGTCAACAAGAAGCGCAAAGAAAAAGTGTTGGTGCGGCGGCTGTCCCTGATGCAACAACAATTGAGCAAGCGTTGTCGGTTGCTACGCCAGAATTACGCAAAGCATTGCAAGGCAAAAATTTAGACACTTCATTTATTAGGCACATTGAAGCGGATAGTTTAGATATACCCGTTCGTTTGACTGAAGGCCAAGCAACTGGCGACATTATTAAAATTTCAAATGAACAAAATCGCAGGGGTAAAGACCCCGAATTGGCATTGCGTTTTAATGAACAAAACGGTCAATTGATTGAGAATATTAATTCTATTCGTGCAAAAGCTGCGCCTGATGTTTATGGCACTAAAACTATTGAAAACAGTCAAGGCATTATTGATTCTTATAAAACAATAGATGCTAATTTAAATGAAGGAATTAACGTTAAATATAAAGCTTTGCGTGATGCTGCTGGCGGTCAGTTTCCTGTTGATGCGCCTAAATTATTGCAAAACATTGAAAGTAAATTGCAAAAAGAATTGCTTTCTAATGAAGCGCCAAAAGGTCAATTTAGCGAACTTCAAAGATTAGCTAAAGACAATAACATGACGTTTGAGGATTATTTGTCTCTTAGGCGCAATTTGGGCGACATAGCGCGAACAGCAAAAGATGGCGCGGAGCGTAAAGCGGCATCGTACATGATTGAAGAATTAGAAAAATTACCTTTGCAAGAAAGTGCTAAACGCTTAAAACCTTTAGCAGATCAAGCAAGAAAAGCCGCCCGTGATCGTTTCCAAATGCTTGAAAAAGACCCTGCTATGAAAGCGGCGGTAGATGATACTGTTCCTGCGGATAAGTTTATTGATAAATTTGTAATTAATGGGGTCAATAAAAACATCAACACAATGGTGCAACATCTTGGCAAAGATTCGGCAGCGCATCAACACATGGCGGCTGGAACAATTAATTGGTTGCGTGATAAAGCTGGTGTGATTGATGAAAATAGCAATTTTTCACAAAAGCAATACAACTCTGCTTTAAAAAAATTAGATGATGTAAATAATTTGCATGAAATATTTAATCCAGAAGCGGCAAGCAAATTAAAAACTTTGGGCAATGTTGCAAATTACACGCAATTCCAACCCCGTGGAACGTTTGTAAACAACTCTAATACTTTGGTTGGTGCAATGGCGCAAGCCGCAAGAAATGCGGTTGGAAAAACCGTTGAAGGCGGTTTAAATGTAGCTGTACCAGGTGTGCAACTTGGCACATCTTTGATGGAAATGAGAGCAAGAAGGGCCGCAGAAGCTGAAACCCGCAAGGCTTTAGAAATTGGCGCTGGCACTCAAAAAGGTAAAAACAAACTTCAAGACTTGGGCAAATAATGGCTACCCCCGAAATTGACTTAGTTAAGTACGGTGTTCTTTGGCAAAAGGTCGAGGACTACGAACGCCGGTTTGACAAAATGGAAATTAAGATTGACAAGCTAGAGGCATCGATTGATACGCTTATTGGCCTAGCAAATCAAGGCCGTGGCGGGTTTTGGATGGGTATGGTAGTGGTGTCCGCTTTAAGTAGCGTATTGGGCTATTTAGGCCATTGGGTGGGCAAAAGTGGTTAATGCGCCGAACTCTACTTTTTTTGGCTTTGGTCACGGTATCAATTGCCCAAGACAAACTAATTTTGTCCGATGCGCCGCCGCCTTTGCCAAAGAAGCAGCCGCCTAAGTCAAGTTGTGCTGTGCAGGAGTTGTACGTTATAGCTTGGTCAACGCATGACCCAATAGAACGCCACAAGGCCATGTTGGGATGGTTGGATAAGACAAAGTGCAGCGCGGATGATTACGTTTTAATTTGGAACAATTTGCCCGAATGGGCAGGTACTTCAGATAGTCCCGCATTGCGGGCCAAAGTAATGGAGAAGGCAAGATGAAAGATAAGGATAAGTTGGTAAATGTCGTGACTTACATGGTCACCGCTACTTTGTGCGCGGTTGTACTTTCCTTAATCTGGGCGCTGATCCACGGCTTGTTTGTCAAGGAAGTAGACAACACCAAGATTTTTGAAATCATCGGCCCCGCCTTCCAAACCATCATTGGTGGCTTGATTGGTTGGCTATCCGGCCTAAAAGTAGGCGCACATAAGGAGGAAACATCCAATGGCCCTTGACGCCGTATCCGCATTGCTTGACATTGGCGGCAAAGTCTTAGATAGGGTTTTCCCCGATCCTGCTCAACAAGCCGCCGCTAGGCTTGAATTGCTAAAACTTCAGCAATCGGGGGAGTTGACCCAAATTGCGGGGCAAATGGACATCAACAAAATTGAAGCGGCAAGTAGTAGCGTCTTTGTCTCCGGCTGGCGACCCGCTATTGGTTGGATATGCGGTGCGGGATTTGCGGTGCAATTTGTCATTGGCCCATTAGCCGAATGGGGTTCCGCTTTGGCGGGGCATCCCGTTAAGTTTCCCGCGATGGACACGGGAACAATGATGCCTTTGCTTTTAGGAATGCTTGGCCTTGGTGGTATGCGTACCGCAGAAAAAATGCAAGGCGTAGCGTCAAAATGAACTTGACTAAAAACTTCACGTTAGAGGAATTAACCATAACCGACCATCGGGAGTTTAAAAATGAACCTAGTCCTAGTGAAAGAACAAATCTTATACGTCTTGCAAACTTTTTGGAGCAAGTTAAAGTTGCGTTGGAAGGCAAGCCGGTCATGGTTAATAGCGCGTTTCGCTGCAAAGAAGTAAACGATGCGGTAGGCAGCAAGGATACAAGCCAGCATCGGGTAGGTTGCGCCGCTGACCTTCGCGTACCAGGCATGACCCCCGATCAAGTTGTGCAAGCAATCATGGCGGCGGGTTTGGCCTACGACCAGCTAATAAGAGAGTTTGACCGCTGGACTCACGTTAGCATCTCGAATGACCCTAAGGGCAAGCCAAGGGGTCAAACGTTAATTATTGATGGCAAAGGCACTAGGCTTTATTCGTCATAAAGGTGGGGTACTCGCTGCGTCTGGTTGACCGCCGTATTGCAGTAACACTTCACCAGCATCCGCTTTCCCCCGTTATGGTTTAGGGCAATTCTCCGGCACATCAACCGCAACATAAACCGGCGTTACGGCCTTCTTAGCAGGAATTATCCATCTATCAATGTAAACATCCGGCATAGCGTCTAGGCTTTTTTTAAGTGACCTAGCATCTATCCCGCTGATGGTGCATATTTGGCTTTTAGTCAGGCCATCTTCATGGGCCAATAAAGTTTCACGGATTAGATGATGTCTTGATTTTCTCATTTTGTATAGCCGTAATAATATCTTCAATTTCGTGGATAGCGGTAATGCATTCGGCAATAGCCTGGTCTTTTTTGCCTTCAAGCATTAGGTTATAAGCGTTTTTAAGTGCTTTTTCTGCCATCATGCAAGGATAAGCGTAGTCTTTAATTTCAACAATTTTCATGTGTTTTTCTGTGGTGGTGTGCAAGTGTGGATGTGGTCAGCAGCGCCTAGTCGTTTACCGCAGCGTTCGCAGAAATTGCGCTCAAGTTTGTACTTTTTTTTGGCATCATAGTAACCAGACTGATATGCAATCAGCAACGCATTGCCATCTTCTTTGTAAACCTGTGTATCGTCGTCTTCATCCATTGTTCTTCCCTCGCAGCTTGGATTCAATGGCTCTTGCGTAGTGAACAAATGGTTGATTGCTTAACTCAGCACCAACTCCATAGTCAGCAAATAAAGCAACCTTCCATATTGCTTCAATTTCTTTGTCCGTCAGCACAACCCATGTGCGCTGTGGTGGGGTGGTGTAGAGAGTTTCCCAACGACCGATTTCTGGTTTTTCTTTTTGAAAAATTGGATTTCCACCAATAGATAAATATCCAAACGGCTCCTGCGCTGGCTGTGCTAGGGCTGCTTTGATTACGTCTTTCGCGTTGTCAATATCTGCTCGAAACCCTGGTAAATTTTCTAGCACCTCAAGTACCAGTTCTAATGCTTCTTTAGTCATGCGTTCTTCTCCTTTAGTTTGGCTACGACAGCCTTAGCAATAATTAAGAAGTCAGCAAAATCAATCTCTGCTTCTGTACTGTCTGCTATTGGCGACACACGCCACCATTCAAACCATTCATTACCCGTTGGCTCTACCCACGGGCGCTGTGCTTGAATCTTGTGGCCTTCAGATGCACAAACACCACACAGTAAACAGTCGCCAGTCCGAACCTTTGGCTCCTGCGCTGGCTGTGCTGCGGGTGGGGTGGGGTTTATGTCGTCGTCTTTATCCATTGTTGTTCTTTTATGTTTGTCGTGTTCCTCGTTAAAACATTTGACCATTAATTGATGCGCGTAGTTCATGAATCCGTGTTCTTTCGTCAGCGGCTTGTCCTGCGCCGTTGCCCTTCTACCATCAGGCTCATGGTCTGACCAGTTAACTTCGTCTATTGTCTTGGCACTTGCCGCTTTCTTTTTGCTTTGATAGCCTGTCATGTTTGTTTCTCCTTAAAACCGCGCCAATATTTGTTTTGCAAGGCATCAAAATTTCTATGGTAATCATCCAACAAGTTGTGAGAACCTCGTGACCATTTCTTTCCGTTCCATGTAGCAAAGCCTGTATAAAATCCAGCTAATTTTGTAAATTTAACTTCATACACACCCGTATGCACGGGCTTGATGTGCGGCGGGAACCACGGTGTCATCATGTTGTTCCCCTTGCGCGAATCCTTTTTGAAATAAATTGATTTACAAACCTGTTGTAACCATCCACATCATCGCTAATCTTTGCACACGCCTCACGCTCATGTGCTGCTACCAAGGCGGCAAACTTTTCAAGTGCTTCTTGATAAATGCCATCTAGATGCGGACGCATACCTATCAGTTGGCACTCCTGTGCTAGTTCAATGATGTTCATGTTGTTCCCCTTGCGCGGATGGTGTTTGCGGCTTTTTCTTCGTGACCGCCTAAATCAATAATAAACATCAACTTAACGCAAGCCTCACGCTCATCAGCACGGGCTGCTGCTTCTACCAAGGCGGCGAACTTTTGATATCTTAAAAATCCCCAAGGGTAATCGTTGTCGTTTGATTGAACAACATTGTTTGCATATTCTTCAGCCTGTTTTGTTAGTTCAATAATGTTCATCACTTCCCCCAAATAACTAAACAAATAACCCACACGCCAAGCACCACAGTCACCATTGTTAGCAGTGCTTTGAAGGTGTCGGCAAGGTCATCCAGTGAGTCGCCCAACTGCGCATCGTTGTAGCCATTGGCATACGCATCGTTAATCTCTTTGATGCGCTGTTTGCGTACAGGGCAGTCAGGGCCATTGGTGCATTTTCCGTAGTCACAACAAGTCATTTGTATTCCTTTAAACGTGTGTTTAATTGCTCAATGCGGGTCATATTCATGTTTAGCACTGCTTGGGCGTACTCAATTGAAATCTCAGCCTCAAGGCGGTCTAGGTGGGCACAAGCAAGCTCTCGCTGGATAACCTCTGCTGGCGTCAAATTGCGGTAGTAGTCCTTCAAAAATTTAAGAAATTGCATACCATTCCCTTTCAGCACGTTTAGCCATAGACTTTACAGTTTTGCCTGTCAACCCAACTAGACCATCACGCTCCATTTCGGGCAAGCGCCTGGCTACCTGATTGCCATCAAGCACCGCAAAGAATGCAATTCCGTCTTTACCAAGCGGGCCTTGCTCCATCAAAGTTTTAAGAATTACGGTAGCGTGTTGTTTAGCAAGTTCTTTTGCTTCGTCAGCCGATTGCCAACTAGTTATTGGGTCGGTGTTTCTAGCGCGATAGTGTTCCATGTGGCCTCCTTAAAAAGGTACAGAATCAAAATCATTTTTAGGGAAACTGTCATCTTTGGGTTTTGGTTCATTAATATAAGCCCATCCGTCCCAGCCGCCAGCGACTAAAGGCACGTTGTCAATCTTGAGCATATCGCCGGACTTGGTTTCAATGATTGATCCAATGCGGGCATAACGGTTTTTGGCTACGCCTTGGGCATTGGTGTATTTGCCGCTAATTACAGAAATTTCTTTTTTGATCTTAGACATAATTAATTACCTTCAATGATTGCGTTAAGTTGTTGAATTTGCACGTTTACTTCGGCTAAGAAATTGACAATTTCCGCTTCCATTTCTTGAATAAAAGCATCATCACGGAAAACCCGTTTAATAAATAGTTGCGCTTTGGCGGGCATCCTTGGGTCAAATACCACATAGTCGCACCAATGGCGACCCGTGCAAGCCATTTGGAATTGCATTTGCACGTTGTACTTGCCAGGCACTTTTCCGGTCAGTAGCGTATCAATCATGGTTGCCGTGTTAGGGCATTTGATTTCCACTAGACCATCAGGCCCAACAAGGCCATCAGGGGAAGCGCCAGCCCACTCAATTAATGGATGTGGCACAAACCCTACTTCCTCAACCATTACGCCCGTTTTGGCCTCATACGCCGCCCGTGCAAATGGTTCTTGTTCCGTTCCCCATTCCATTGCGGCATTGGTAAATCCTTCCGCTTTGGTTTTGGTAAGGTTTTCACAAACTAGTTGCGCCATGTAGTTGTCGCGTGATGCCGAATAGCCGGTCTTGGTCTTAGCCATTAGGTCTGCAACTCTACTAGCGGTCACTTTGCCTATGCGGGCGGTAAACCATTCGTCCGTGCCTTGTTCCATTAGGCCAGGCCATGCGTTTGGTAAATCAAGCATTTGTAATCTCCTTGTAGCGTTTGTTTTTAGCGGTAATCACTTTGGCTTGCAATCCTTGGTCGCCATCACAACAAGCATAAGCGCCGTTGTAAGCAAGTTTCAATTCGTC
>Ga0304730_1000953_pt1 | contig 23087 bp, 24 predicted proteins | sample M_130628_MF_Meta_FD_190474 | JGI IMG/M metagenome (GOLD analysis project Ga0304730, IMG submission 190474) | Freshwater microbial communities from Lake Montjoie, Canada to study carbon cycling - M_130628_MF_MetaG (v2) (version 2) | ecosystem: Environmental > Aquatic > Freshwater > Lake | place...
TTTCCGCAATCGGCGGACGCGATCTTGCGACGAGCAAGAACAAACCACCATTGCAAAGGTGGAATGTTTAAGATCGTCAAATTAAAGAATCTTTAAAACTGGCAACTAATTCCTTTACAACTGCAAAAGCAGTTTTTTTCCCGTATGAATAAAATCCGCTGCCTATCAAACTATTAAAATTTAAATTTGATAATGTCCCGCCCCACTCACCGTATTTATCTTGTTGCGGATAAACCATTCCAACGCAATTTCCATTTAAATAAATTTGATATTCCAAAATTTGATTGCTTGTCACTATTTTTTCAATCTTTACTTTGTGTCGCATTTCAATCTCCTAGTAGAGTTTGTTTCCGCCAAAGAACGCCCCTAGCGGAAATACATTAGTAGCATGTATATCGACCAGCGCAAGCCTTATCTTGAATTATGTGAAACATTTATTGAAATTTTTAAAGTTTAAGTTGACACATGCCGATACCTGAACTATGTTTGATCCATCGGGTCGGGCGACCTGAACCGCGCCAGCGGATTCTGGCACTACTAGGAGACATTAAATGTTTTTATTACAATTTCGCACTAAGCATGACAATGGAATATGGGGAAATTGGTTGCCGCATTCGGCTTACGCCACTGAGCAAGAAGTGCAGGAAGTTTGCTATACAGATGTAATTGATGGTCAACAGTGGAAGTACATCAAATTGTCAAACCAAATTAAAAGTAGTACGACAAATCAAAAAACTCTTGATTGGCGCCACGCAAGTTGGGAATCGGTTATGAATCCACCAATAGATCCGCAACTCAGGGCTTCATTTGAGTTGCGTGAAAAATTAAGAGAGGCTCAAGAAGTATTGGCTGAACTTGAAAGAAAGACAGAAGGCCCACTATGAACAACCGCAAGATAAATAAATATTTTATAGACGGCAAAGAAGTTCCTGCAAATAGATGTACGATTGTGTCTAAGTCTAGCCTGGGTTCATGGCTGCAACAGGCAGCAGAAGTTGTTCGCAACATCAAATCATTTAACGGATGCTATGGCCTTTATCAAGCAATTAATGGAAAACTTCAAATATGCGACAGGGTTATTCAATATTCAAAAACTCCAAGCAATCACAAATGTGATGCGCGATGCCGCAATGCAAAAGGCAATCAATGTGAGTGTGAATGCGGTGGAGCAAATCATGGAATTGGAAGCACTGTAATTGCTGAACAAGCAGAAGAGCCAGATTATCCGTTTGATTTAATTGAAGACAACCGAGACGAGCAATATGAATGGACTCCTGCAATGGATAAAGCAGAAGGCGAAAAGATTGCAGCAGCCAAGGAAATGGAAGGTGGCAAGTGACAAATTTTATTGTTTTTGTTTATTCACAGAATTGCATTGGTCGCGCAGGAAAGTTAGTTCACGATGGCAAAGCGCAAGAGTTGTTGCAAGAAGTAGCAGAAGGCGGAGACATTGGCGCGGATCATGTCATGTACGAATTTGAAAGCGTTGTTGATGCGCTTGAATACGGTCACAACGAATTACTTTTGAATATTGTTACCGCTGACAAATACCGAAGAACTGTAGGGCTTGCAATTATGGAAGCAGCAAGCGAGGCTGGCGGCCATTCTTTGGTTGCCAATCTCAAAAGCGCGCGCAAAGTTTTGGAGGATCGCAAATGAACTTGGACAAGTACATGGAAATCCTGCATAAGGTTTGGGACACCGACGAACAGACTGTGGACAACGAGCGCGGAACTAAGATTGTGTTGATCCCTGCTGACTTAGAAAATGAAGTTGGTCACCACCCGCTGTCGTACCCAGAGCCAGAGGCAACCCTGATGATCCAGCACTACAGCCTTCTCAGCGCTGAAGATCAGTTGAAACTGCGGAACTGCGATGGCGGTCTAGTCATTTGGGATACTGACACAATGCTTGAGCCTGAGTATAAACTGTGCGAAACATTTGACGAGGCGCACAAACTTTATTCTGACATGTCGTGGGATGCCAACGAGAAAGCAGGTCGCCATTGAAATACATTCCATTTATCTTTGCGTTGGTGTTTGCGCCGACTGCTTATTCGCTGACTGAGGCGCAAACCGTGCAACTGCTCAAGGCGATCAAGCAAATCGAGTCAGGTGGAGACTGCACCGCAGTGGGAGACTGGGATTGTGGGACGCCTACAGCAATTGGCTGCTTTCAGATTCACTATGTGTACTGGCTTGACGCGGTTGAGTACGACAAAACTATTGGCGGTGAATGGAACGACTGCTTTAATGAGGCGTACGCCGAGCGTGTTGTGCGCGCCTACATGAAGCGATACGCGCCAAAGGATGCAACCATGAAAGACATGGCGCGCATTCACAATGGTGGCCCACGCGGTCACAAGAAATGGGCAACATGTCTTTACTGGGCAAGGGTATCAAAGGTGCTGAAGTGATCCAGCGCAAAACATCACGCGATGCATACCAGTCTGTGGATGTCACGCACTTGCGCGGCAAAGTGTTGGCAATGCTTAAAAGATTACAAGGCGCCACATGCGACGAGGCGCAGACGCTGCTTGGCATGACGCACCAGTCATGCAGTCCCTGCTTCACTTGGCTCTCAAAGGATGGACAAATCTACGACAGCGGCCAGCGCCGTGTGACGCGATCAGGGCGCAAGGCGATTGTCTGGCGCGTGTCCGACACATTTGACACGCTGTTCCCTGACCGCAATAAGCAGACCGTCAGCGAATTAAAAGATCAAGTCATTCGTCACGCCATCCTTGCGCGTGATACTGGCGACTGGAGCAAGTTCCAAGAGTCGTTGGGAATCCTTAGCGCAAGGAAAGCCAATGGAAGTACCTAGATATATCGACAACGCTCGCAAAACTGGCAATATCCATATTCGATATCGCCAGGACGGCAACAACATCACCAAGGTCGTGACTCAGTTGCGCTACAAAAGCCTTGTTGGAATACGGCGCGCTTGTGATAATTGGCGCCGCAAGAATGACGCGCACGACTTTGAGATTGCAATCGAGTACGAACACTTTTCATTGCGCGGTACTGGCGGTGGATTTTTATTCAAGATTGCATCCGTTTATGTCGATAGCCGTTGGGAGAATTACTTTGTTTGATACCATGACCCATGTGCTGGCGCGGCTCGCCCCCGAAATGCCGCGTAAGCGCAACCTAGTGGGGCTTCACGGTGGGAACACCGTGGAGTCCTTTAAATGGAAGAGCAGCGCAAAATCCCTAGCAGGAAGCAGCCGCCATCGCTCGTCGATATGTTGGACGAGGCGTGTGATTCACTCCGTGAGAATTACAAACTTAACGGTATCGCGGGTGACCTTGAGCAATTGCGTGACGCCATCACAGGCATCTTGGAACTTACGCGCCACGGTGACTGTCTCTTCGGTGACGAGATCCGAAACTTCCTACAGATCAAGCACTACATCAAGCCACGCAGGGGAAGCGAACTAGATCCAATGCTGGGTCTAAGACACGACTACAGAAAGAAATAATGAAACCTGAAACAATGCAGACCATCTTTGAATACTTCAGCGGATCGCGCTGGGCTATTCCATCGAGCAAACAACATGAGTCAGCGATACTGTCGCTTATAGGATACACCGATGAGACAATCGTTTTGGCGGTGAAACAAGCCAAGATCGGACTGGGTCGCACATTTATTTCAGTTGCGGAACTAGCAACGCAATGCAAAATGGTTGAACGCAAAGCAAAGCATGTTGGTGTGCGAAACGAAATTGTATTCAGCCAGGACGAAGTAAACCAAGACCGAGACGCCGCATTCAAACGCATTCTTAATCTAAGCAAAGATGAGATCCGCGCAGCGGTCAAGCACGGCCGTGAAATTGGCGCGCTGACAAACGACCCAATTGATCCTGATGTTTTCAAGTGGCGAGCGTGGCAAATAGGCATGGTGTCCGCGCTTGCTGAAACAATTGGGTGACCGCGCCTATTGCTGCTCACACATCCGCAAGTCACAATGTACGGACATTGAACGACTTTGAACCGATCTCATTTCGTGTCGAGGGTGTACCAGTCGCCCAGCCGCGCCACCGCGCATCGTTTCGTAGTGGATTCGCCAAGATGTATATTCCAAAAGACCATGCAATCCATGCGTGGAAGTCTGCAATTACACGCATTGCATTTGAGTCCATAGAAAATCAATTGGAACATGCAGTAAAGGTCGATGTATTGTTCGTGTTTAAAGCGCCACGCAAAACAGAAGTTGGAAACTTTAAAGCAAGCAAGCCAGACATTGACAACCTGCTTAAGGCTGTGCTGGACGCATTGACCGATGCTGGCATGTGGAACGACGACAGCCAAGTAGTTCAGATTTCATCGGCAAAGATGTACGGTCTAGTTCCATTTATGGAAATCCAGATCACACCAGTGAATTTTAATATTGAGGGGAATATAAAAATTGGCAAAGAAAAAGCAACAAGAAACCAAAGTTGACGCTATTGCGTTTGCCAACGGCGAACGGTACGAACCAAGCAAAGTCAAACTGATTAAGCCGAAGGTGCCGTTCAACTGGGAAGTAGAACACCACGGCCGCAACATACATGTGCTGAATTGCAGCGCGCCAAGTGTTGCCAAGTTTGAGCAATGGATTTTGTTACTGTCAGATGTTCATATAGATAATCCAAGTTGTCAGCGGCATGTTTTGACAAAATTATTGAAATTAGCAGTTTCACGCCGAGCAGCGATATTCTCAAACGGCGACATGCTTGATCTTATGCAGGGTTTTTCTGACCCACGCGCAAGCAAAGCAGCATTAAAAGTATTTCGATCTGCATTGTTGAGCGAACATTACTTTGACAGCGTCATTGATTCAACTGCGGATTATTTGTGCAGCGCAGAATGTGATTACGCTGGCACAAATTTTATTACGCTTGGCGATGGCAACCATGAAACTGGATTTCAAAAGCGCAGGGAAGTGGACTGTAATGCACACTTGTCGCGAGCGATCAAGAGCAGATGCGTGAGCAGTGTCAGCGCGGGTGGCTACCACGGATACTTGCGCGTCAAAATTAAGACTGGCGTGAACGCATTTCAGTACCTGACATGGACTATGAAATATCACCACGGATCAGGCGGCGGTGGCTTGAGCGGTGGAACGCTTGATGCACGGCGCGTGTTTACTTATGTGAACGCAGATCTTGCAGTAATGGGGCATAACCACGCTAGCAATCAGGTAGGTCTAGCGACCGAGGTGTTGTCCAGCGCCAAGGGCATTTACGAGATAAAACAAAAGTTTGTGGAGTTTTGTCGCATAGGCACCCTAAAAGACGAATGGCATGCCAATGGCTGGGCTGTCGAGCGCGGCGCTGGTACTGGCCCTGCACCTATCTGCCAAAAGTGGGTGCGCCTGTACATCGACTACGAGTATCAAAACGCAGAGCGCGACGAGGAAGGCAATATGATGAAGACGCGCCGTACAATTCCACGGATCAATTGGGAGGTGACCGATGCGCGATGAAGCGAAGATTGTAATCAACGGAAAGCACTGGAAGATCAAGTTGGTTTCTGCCAAGGATTTGCCATCTGATGCGGACGGCACTTGCTCGTATCCGCCAGGGCGATTCCCCAGTTTGGAAGTCAACAAGAACCTGACCGAAAAACAGATCATGGTCACATTGATTCACGAACTGCTACATGCATCCTGCGAAGTGCTAGCGGAAGAGTCTGTGATTGCTATTAGCGAGGCTGTGGCAAAGGGACTGTGGGCGTTGCGCTATCGACGGACTTGCCCGAAGCCACGAACGCAGCGTTGAATTCAGCGTCTGACATGCGGCGAGCGGCAATGTATTCACGGATACTTGCTGGGTTAGCATCATCCATCACTGAACGCGCCAGCGTGGCGTCCATGACCTTGCGTTTAGGCAACCATCCTACGGCTGCGCGCACGGCGCCCAACGCGCCAGACGCGGTCAGGATCCACGCAGCGCAGATGCTAAAGGCGGCTATGGCTAGCCATTGGGCTAGTGTGGCAAACCAAGGCACAATATCCTTTACGGATGCCACATTTTCAGCGATCATCTGGGAATGCTCAAGAATGATTTCAGACTCAGCATGGATATCCACGGCGGCTTTCACCACCTCAGGCTGATCGCTAGTCGCCGCAATGTAGTCAGCCTGTCTTGCGATTCTTGCGCTTGACGCTGACACTTGGTTTGCGGATTGTGCAATCTGCCTTGTTGCGCTGCATCCCGCGCAATACACGATTGCCAGCGTCACAATTACTTTTTGGAGAACCACTCTTTGACCTGTGTGAAACCATATACCGAACCAACAAACCAGCCAACCAATACGCACAAAGCACTCCACCAAATAGTTCCAATAAATGAATCCATTCTATTTCCTCTTTCATTTCGTAATTTTATCCAAGCGACTAGCCAACATGGCTAGTTCTTTTACAATGCTCTCATTGTTTGCAACGCTGCGAACCTGAGACTTTACCAGTTCAGAGCATATCACTTTTAGTTCGCCTGTGTCGATCTGTATGCGGCGCAGGGTCTCATCCTTGCGACCCAAGTCCACGGCCATCATCAGGACGCCTAACGAGATCATGCACAGCGTTCCGATCTGAACTGACGATTGCAGGGTACTTGGAACGGACACAACAGTTTGCGGTTTAACAGCCATGTTTAGGATCTCATACTTCCAAGTACAGATATCTGGACATAGACAGATGCTACATATTCGCCTGTCTTGACGCCAATGGTGTACCACACTAAATCAGGTTCAAATCCGACATCTTGGGATGTCTTTTTCCAGGTGTCCACATCGTAGTAGTTGACGCCATCCCACGAGCGCTGGATCGTCACAATGGTTCCGCCAAGTGATCCGCCAGCCGCGTTGGAAATACTGACATTAAACCAGCCGTTGATGCCAATTGGGGTAGTCCATTGGTTCTGTGCGCTGACTGTTCTGGCGGCTTGGATTGGCATTAAGAATTCCATGCTTCGCCGAGCGCGGCGACTTCTGCAAACTCTGTCAGATCAACGCCAATTATGTGTCCCTGCATAATGCGGATGTGATCGGTGTGGCGCTTCATTACCTTGGACATTGGCTCTGGATTAATGACATCAGTCTGCTTGTAATTACCCGCAATGATTAGGCGAATGCCATCGCACACATCTTTGAGGCCGTCTAGATATTCTTGCGTTTTATCAGGTTCCATGTTGCTCCTAGTAGGACGGATACCACTTTGCCGTGCCTGAGTTATAAGTCATAATCATTGCTTTAGAAACAACAGCCGTGCTTGCCAGTGCAATATTGCCAGCAATGGTTGTCGTAAATATGCCAGTTGGAATCAGAGTAATTTGACCGCCAGTACTTGCAATCAATGACGGAGCCGTGATTGTAACAATTGGAGTTACGCCGCTGATAAACACAATTGAAGTAGTTGGCGCAATTGAAGTTGCGCTTGCAATGGTCGGTGCTACTTGACCAGTTGATGCAACTCCAAAGATGCGGTTACCAAGAGTTGTTGAACTACCAATGACGGTTGTGTTGCTTCCAAGACCAAGAGCCTCTGCGCCAATGACAAGTTCTTTGTCTTGCGATACTGCTGATGCTCTGGCGTCATACCCAATGTAAACAGCCTTTGTTGCCGCAGTATTGTTGCTGCCAGATGTCAATAGTTTGCCAGCGGTATAACCAATGCCTGTGTTGTATCGATGATCGTATTGCTCGCCAGTCAAATTAGACAAGGCCTCTAAACCAACGGCAACATTGAAAGCGCCTTTGGTTAAGGAATATAAACTGTTGTTGCCAACTGCGGTATTTTCGTTGCCAACGGTGCAAGAATTTAACGAAGCACTACCAACCGCACAGTTGAAAGATGATGTCGTGGATGTGACCATCGCGTTATAACCAATTGCAGTATTGCTGTCACCGCTGGTGGCATTAAATAATGTCTGGTATCCAATTCCCATTGAAGATGTGCTAGACAAATTCCTGTACATGCTCGATGTACCAATGGCAACGCAGCCCGAACCAGATGTCTTGGCTTGCATTGCGTTGAAACCAATTGCAATATTGTCGCTCGTCGTGGTTAATGATTTTAGCGCGTTTGTGCCAATGCAAAGATTGTTAGTTCCAATCGTGATTGCTGTTCCAGCATCAGTACCAAGCGCACAATTGTTTGTGCCGCTCGTCACTGCATCACAGGCTCTAGACCCAACAGCCACAGTTCCAGACGCCGCGTTTAAAAGCAAGGCATTGTGTCCCACCGCAACGCAGTCTGACGCGGTTTGGGCGGCTCCCAACGCATCGCTGCCAACGGCAACATTGAAATCGCCAGTCGAAATTGCGTCTCCCGCGTTTTTGCCAACAAGCACATTGTAAGTGGCGCCAGCGGCTAGCGTTGTTCCAGCCGCACTGCCAACGACCGTGTTGCCTGTGCCAAGCATTTGACTGACGGTCAAGCCATTAATTGCGCCGCTGGTAATTGTCGTTCCAACATATAACGATGCGTCAAGATATGTTTCAAGATAAACCTCTAGACCATTTTGCAATGTTTGAAACGCGCTGAAGTTGTTGTCAACATTCACATACGCGCCGTTGGTCACGGTGTCAGCGTTGCCTGTCAAATTGCCTGTGACATTGCCAGTGATCTGGCCAGTCACACCAAGCGTTCCTGTAATCGTCGCGTTGCCAGTTACTGCGATATCGCCAGCAACAACATAATTGCCGTCAACCGTGAGATCGCCTTCGACCTCAACATTGTTGAAGGTTGGGTTGCGACCAAATACACCGCCTAGGTTCTTGATCATTAATTATCCGTATTAACAAAAGATCTAATGGTTGCCCTAGCCTGTGATCGCAGTACTCTCACATCAGCAGTATCCTTGTCGTAGTCGGCAGTCATCTTGTAATCCGTGCTGATCAAATAAGATTTGGCTTCCGCAATTGCGACTTCGTTCGGATCTACGACAGGCAACTGTGATATGCGGATTGATTCTGCTTCTTCTGCGGTAATCAGAATACACCCAGTTGGCAGTAGGTGGGCAAATGATGCGTCATCAAGAAAGTGAAGGTTGTTGTTTGTGTCTTTGTAGTTTGGCATTTGTTTTCCTTTTAGCGAAGTTCATATTGTACACCAGTAGTAGCCGTATCTGTTCTAGCATAAGAAACACCACTAGGTACAATGCAACAAACATTGCTAGTGCCTACTGATGTTCCATTAAAAGATCCAGCACCAACTAATAATCCAGCAACAGTAAAACTTAAAGCATTTGATGTGCTGCTTGCAGAAGACGCAAAAGCAAATATTGGTTTGCCAGTAGTATTGTAATAAGTTGTTCCTGAAGTTCTAGTAACAAGTTGCCAAGTCTGCCCATACCCTAAAGAACTCATAGCAGTCAACGCTTGACCACCCATTCCTTGAATTGTGCTTGGAGTTGTTGCCCATGTGCCAGCCGTTGCTTGTGTACTTTCAATGTAACCAACAACACGGTATGCAACATTTGATCTGGCAGTAGTAGAATAATACGCTGTTGCAGAGTTGCCAGCCGCCACTGCTGCTGTCGTTGTTATTAAGGTTGTTTCATCTAATACAGAACCACCAGCAATATTAACAGCAGCCAACTCAACTGTTCCAGCATTATTGATTGCAAGCACTACAATTCGTGATGGCTGTGCATTAACAGTTCCCATTGTCGAAGTTGATGGGATTATTAATGATATTGCGTTTGCAACAACAAACGAAGTGACTGTTCCACTTGTTAAAGGAGAACTTCTAAAGTCAAGTATGGTTGGATTTAAAGTAATTGTTAAATTATATGGCGCACCAGCGGCAACACTTGCTGTGATTGGTTGGATTTTGCTTGTTAAGGATGTAGCAACAACACCGCCAGTTGCAGTGAATGTTCCTGCTGCCAAGGTATCACCGCTTGATGCAGCAACCGTAAACTTGTTTGTGTTAACGGCAAGGTTGCCTGTAACGCCTAGTGTTGAACTAAGAGTCGCAGCACCTGTTACGCCAAGAGTTGTGCCAACCGTTGCCGCGCCTGTTACGCCAACAGATGCAAGAGTCGTGGCGCCTGTGACGCCTAGCGTTGTGTTTAGTGTTGTGGCGCTTGTGACGCCTAAAGTGCCAACAATCACCGTGTTGCCTGTAATACTTGATGCTTGAGGGACAACAACCGTTGGCAATCCAGCAGCGCCAAAGCCAAGAATGGTATTGATTCTTTGTGCTGTTGGTGGCAACTCCATGTTCAACAAGCCGTCAGAAATTGGAATTTTGAGTGTTCGATCACCAATGTCAGAAATTTGCTGGATCTGAATTGTGGCACGATCTAGCGCGTCCGTAATGACTTCAGGGTAAAAGCCACCTTGGTTAGTCAAATCGGTAGGCTGTAGGTTGGCAATGTCGCTTGTGGCTGTCAGCGTGTACAGGGCAAGCAGCGGCGTAACTAGCACAATGTTGCCGCCTGGGTTACTGTCCTGATCGCCATTCAAAGTGATGGTGTAATCGGTGACAATAGTCAAAGTCGTTTCAATACCAGTCGAAATGGTCAACCGAATGACTTGCACATCAGCCGTGCTAAACACCTTGTATGTGAATGGAAATGTGGTCGTCACGCCATTGCCTGTAAACGGCCCTGCAATTCGTGTTGTGCTAGAAATAGTCATAGTTGTTCTCCTGTAGGATGTTAATTATTTGAGGAATGGGTATGGGTACCCTTATCGATCAATGTCGTGTACCTAGAATTGGCGCTAGTGGGTTCATTGTTTCGCCTTTGAACAACGCTTCAACTCCGTCAATGGTTGAATTTAGTTGGCTTGCAGGGATGTCTACTCCATCTCCCAACAATCTAATAGCAGCCCTGCGGAATTCGGCATCAAATTCTTTTTGGTGCGCCTGTCTTGCAAATAAGATTACATCTGGAATAATTTTCAAACCAAATGGGCCTTGATATCCAGCGGTCTTAACGCCAAACATTTCCTTAATTCCAGGCGACATCTCTCTTGCAACTGGAACAGATCCCAAAAGATAGTCGGCATGAGCCATTGCAAACTCTTTTGCAATTGAGCCAACGGTTTCTTCTTCCTTCTTCTTCTTCTTGTTAGGAAACAATCCAATGATTGCGTGGCGCATCAATTCTTCATAAATGACAGGAACCGTTACCGCTTGCAAATAGTCGGCAACCAACTTTGCTGTTCCAGCCGCGCCAGGAGTTCTAGTCTTGGTCTTTACATACAAGATGTTTGATGTATTGATCATGTAGTGCGACAGCGCTGTGAACAACTTCATTGATGGACTTCGTGTGCCTTCAACCGCTGAAAGATTTCCAACTGTTCCGCTACCTTGAGAATCAATAAGTGTGCGGTTTGCCATTGCATACGCTTCTTCATTGGTAAATCCGTTGGCTATGTACTTCTTAGCAGCGGCATGCCAAGTCCATACATCGGTCACTTTCCACAGCATGTGGTGCATGATTAGTCCATGCGTGTACATAAATTTGTAGTACTTGCTTTGACCAGCAACAGCGTTCTTGATTTCGTTCAGTTCCCTAAATCGAGTATTGAATCGATGCTTTAGTTCTGGTGAATTAGCAAACGCTTCTTTAATTGCTTCATTGTAGTTTGAGAACACATGACCAGCAGCATTAAACACATACTTCCATCCTTCAATAGGGCCTTTGTCCGCACCAAGAATGGACACGGTCTTGCTAATATCAAACGCATGTTTCCACAGTGTCGCAACTTTCCACGCCATGGTTGACAAAACAGCCTTGTGCCTAAAAAAGTCAAACACTCCACCAACATTGTCGGAATTTGTTCCGCCAGCAATACGCTTAATCCAGTCACGAATTCCATCAACAAACGGCGCTCCGTACTTGTCGCGAATCGCCTTGTCAATTTCCTTATTTGCCATAAATCTGTTTGCGTCAATCAGCCATTCGCGCCACGCTAAATCGTGAATGACTTCCGCAAACCCCGAATACATCCCATTCATGTTTAACAACAATGGCTTGTCGTATACTTCTTCGACGCGAGCCTTGACATACCCTCTTCTAGTAGTTGCGGCGCCGTGCGCGGCATAACTAGCAGATTTAACATCTTTGACATTTTCAAATATCTGTGCTTGTGGGCCAGCCGCTGGATCAAACTTGACTGGATAGTAGCCACCCTTGATTGTTCTGGTGGTTCCGTCAGCAGTCTTGATCTCGAATGGCTTTGGCTCAATCCAATCTGGTTCTTTGCCGTTTAGTTTCCGTTCAAGTTCGGCGACCATTGGCTTGTAGGTTTCAAAATGATCCCACACGCCTTCAACAAAGTTCCAATCTGCATCTGTCAGGGTTCTCAAGATCGGAACAATCTGATCCATTGTCCAACGCTCTCCGCCCAACAAGCGTTGCAAATTGCTTTCATTTCCACAATTCAAAGCAATTGCAAGTCGCTCCTCTTTGTTTAGTGGTCTTCCGTTTGGGAACGCCTCGCTCTTTAAATTTGGAAACACTTCTCCAGATCCGCCCATCTTGCCCTCCGCAAGAACTGGCCGCAGCAATCCGTCCAACACTTCGGTTGTCTTTGTCACAAATTCGGATTCAACTCCAGTTTGTGCGTCCATTGTGTGCAACAAGAATCCTGAAACAATTCCGCCATCTTTGTCGCCGTCAAGAATTCTGATCATCATGCCGCCGCGCTGTTGTCCAAGGCCAAACTTTGCAACCGCTTCGTTTGCTTTTTCAGTTCCAGTTCGTGCAGTCCTTCTGGCAAACGGAATAAGTCTTGGATTTTGTTCAAGCACGGACTTGACAACAAGTGGAACAAAGTCTGCAAATGATTTGTTGCGAGCGGCTTTCATTGCCTTTTTCTCGTATTTGCTGACATGCTCAATGTATTTGACGGCGTCCTTCAAATCCGCAAATTCTTCAACCGTCATTTCAGAAAATGGCATTGAATATTGCTTCAACAAAATCAATGGCGCAATGTCAGGTGGCAAACCTTTGTCGGTCTGTTGAGTGACCCACTGCTCAAGAGTCATCTTTGGTTCTTTGCCTGGCGGAACCAAACCAAAGCGAGACAAGATTCCCTCAATCTGTTCAGCCGCGTCAGCGCCCATCCGCTTGCGGTTGTCGTCGCTCAATACATTCTTGGTGTATTTGACAAACCTAGATATTGAATCCTTGATGTCAAACGCATCCTTGGCAAGTCGGTTGTACAACTCTTGCAAGTCGCCAGCCTTGCGGGCAACCATTTCAGGCATGACATCGCCGTACTTCTCTTTGTGGGCGTCAATCTTTGCCTGAGCCTTCTCAGCGGCCGCCTTGCCCTTTTCTAGCGCCGCAGCAACGGCAACAGCCTCTTCCACCCCAGCAGCGATCTGCTCGTTGTAGGAGCGCGTGTAGGCGGTCTTGGACGCCGTCTCTGGCGACTGCATAGCCTTGTGAGCGTCTTGCTGGGTCTTGGCTTCACGCGCTTCAGCCGACGAAAACTCGGACGGTCTAATGTCTTTCAGTTTCATCTTGGCAAGAATTCTTTGCGCGTGTTCTGCTACGGCAATCATCAATTGGGCAACTGGAGTCCTGATCTTGTTCCTAAATCGGTTGACAACTGCGATGTACCGCGCTCGCAACTCGTTGTGTAGAGCCTGATTTGCGGCGTCTTGTCTGGCTTCTTCGGTGTTCAGGTCGCCATGCTCGTCTTCCATTCTGGCGTCTGTTCGTTCTTGCAACTCATCTTTGAACGATTTCTGATCAACAAGTTTGCGAATCAGTTCGTCGCCGCTAGATAAACCAAACATTTCCGCTACTAGGTCTGGCGCCAGTCCGCCATCCATTGTCATGCCACGCAACTTGCTCAAGTCAACGGCTGGCGCCAAGCCAGTCGTGCTGGTTGGGTACATGGCACCAACAGCGGACTTGTCCAGTTTGAAACCTTCCGCTACTTCAATTTCGTTGCCGTCCGCGTCAAGCATCTTTCCAGTCTTTAGGAAATTCTCTGCCTGTCGAAGCGGTTCCTTCTCCATTTTTGCGGTTTCTTCGGCGGATACTGTCTTACGCAACCGCTTGAATTCCATCATTGCTTGAGTGTTCAATCGCTCAGTTGCCTTGGTCAACCACTCAACTTGCTTCAGGCTCGCCTTGTTCAAATCAGATTCAGCCTGATCGTGCGCTTCCCTTTCCATTTCCTTCAAAGCAGCCCACTCGCCGTCATTCATCCCAGACTCTTCCTGCGTTTCCCATTGAGCCTTAATGTTGTCGATGGCCTCGCGCTGTGAAATTTGGGCGTCCGTTGCAAGCATTCGATCCATGACGCTTTTGACTTCTGGCGTTAATGATGGCAAATCAACGCCATGATTCTTGCGGTGTACTTCATTTAATTGAGTAACAATGGAAACATAAACGCGCTTTAAATATCGCGAGAACGCATCAAATACTTTTTGAAGTCCAACGCTTGGCGCCTTGCCCTCATGTACATAAATTTCCCAATTAAGCGCAAACGCCTCGTGGTGCTGGCGCTGCTCTTCAAGAGTCATTGCATTCCATGCGGCAATATCCTTGACGCCGAACCAGTCAAGCAATATTTGGGCGTCCTGCTTTGCTTCTAAAGATGATCCTTCCTTAGACGCAGTATCCATAGCCATGTGAAGAAAGAAATGCGCGGTTTCATGTATAAGCGTGGACTTGTTTCCACTCTTCATTATGGTTGCCATCATCGTTGCAGGATCGTACTTTCCTGCGGGCGCGCCTTCGGCCGCTTGGAATAGCGGCAGTCCCTGGCTTACTTGTTCGGCAAGTGCGGCTTGTTCATTAAGACCCAAGTCAGCGCGTGACGCTTGCTCAAACGATCCTTGCGATTTTTGTTCTGCTATCCAATTTTTTAGTTCCGCAATCTTTTCTTCTTGTACAGAAACTCCGCGCTTATTTTCTTTAGCGACAACAAAGTCTTTCCAAGGTTCGCCCATCGTTTCTCTGTTGTATTGTCGTTCTGGCGTCAATGGAATTTCATGGTCTGATACACGAACACGCAAGTTTCCTTTTTGGTAATAGCGTGATTTGCTTGTTCCTTCTTGGTATCTTTCAAGAACAAAGCCAGCACTAATTAGCGCATCGTTTGCTTCCGACAATAACGAATCTATTTTTGCAGTTGTTTCTGCGGTTGCTTTTTGCAGAGCGGCAGATTCTTGATAATCCTTGTCTAATTTATATTTTGCGTATGCATTTTGATTTGAATCAATCCATGCTTGAACTGCTTCTTGTCCAGCCTTTGCCGCCTTTGTTTTGCTGACTCCAGTAGCCATAGCGGTTTCAATCGCTTTGGTTCTAATTGCATTCATAGTTTCTGTGACTGCGCCTACATTGTCTATTGACGCTTGCTCAAAAGATCCTTGCGCTGGCGCCTGTTGCGCTGCCTGACGCTCACGCGCCTGTTGCTCGCTAACAATTGTGTATGGTCGCTCCGCCTGTACTTGCTCAGGCGTCTTTTTTTCTCTAGCCGCAATTACTGCGTAGTAATCACGGATCATCGCCGCGTGAAATCTGGCTTCTTGTTCTTTGTAACCAGCGGCAACAAGTTGATTGAAATACAAATCCTCAACCTTTTGCGCGCTCTCAACAAAGCCAGCGTTCATCTTTGCGTATTGTTCAACGGCTGCTTTGGCTTCTGCGCGCACACGGCTGGCGTCAATGTTCTGTTGCAAGATTTCGTTTGGAGAAAGACCACCCTTTTCCATTCTTAAATTTGGTTCAAGAGCCTTGCCAAGATTTGTTGACGCAACTTCGTTTGCCAAATAGTTGGCGCTATTGATTGCTATTTCAGGATTTTCGGCTCGCAATTGCGCGAGAACGCCAGGAAGTATTTGTTCAATTTCCTTTGCAGATGCGCCAGACTGCATTAAAACATTGTTTAGTTGATCTCTGTCCACATAAATAAACTTCTCTGATTCGGGCGTTACCGATTCAATGCCATTCTGCATTTGTTCGGTACTTCTTTTTTTTGTCTTGTTGTTCTCGGCTACAGATTTAATTTTAGCCTTGAATTTTGACTGACGCATTTCAGAATCTTTTAACACCCTGTATTGAGCAGCCGCTGGCAACAACGGAAACAAAGCATTCAAAAGCGCAAAGTCGTACGCGGTGTGAGCGCCCGATGTCAAAATTTCTTCGGCGATATTCATTGCGCCTTCGGTTGTCTTGATGCCAGATATCTTTGCGGCACCAATCTCAGACGCTTTCAGTCCCGCGCCTAGACCAAACGCGCCTATTTCGTGAAGACCATACGCTTTTAAATAATCAATTAAAATAGCCTTGGCTGTTGGAACAACCACGGATTCTGTAACAGGTGCAGCCAAACTTGAGATCGCAGCCCCAATTGGAGCGCCAACCAATTTAAGCGCGCCAGCATTAAAGACCGCATTTGCAATTCCAACAATGTGCGCGTTACTTAAAGCCTGTTCGTGCGAAATTCCCTGCAAGCGCGACTGCCTGTAATTTGAGTACATCGCTTGCTTGGAAAATTCAGTAGCCATTCCAGTACTAAATCCGCCTGTTCCTCCAGCAATAATTCCGCCTGGAACAGTTACTTCAGCAAATGGGCCACCAAGTAAGCCAGCGGTTCCGCCGATGGTTGCGCCAGCGGTCGTAAACTTCGCCAGACTTTCCCCCATGCCAACAATATTTCCAGCCATTGACGCTGGCGTATTTAGCATTCCACCAGTTTCTTGTTGCGTTTGCGCTTGCTGCGCTTCTAGTGCTTGAAGTTCTTGTTCTTTATCTGGTGGCAATACTCCATTAGGAGACAACGCTTGTTCTCTTTGCAATTCAGTAATGACTGGCACTTGCATTCCGCCAGCAAACGCTTTGCCCATCGAAGTCTGCATGACAGATTCCGCAAACCATGCAGGATTCGTGGCTGGAAACATGACGCTGTGCGCGAGTTTTCCATACTTGTCCCACCACGAAAGATCGTCATGCGCTACGGCTGCGAACTGTGGATCTGTAATTAACTTGTTAGCCAAGGCTGGATTGTTGTTTGTAAGGTCAAGATTGCGAGCGTCATCCATTGCCTTACGGCGCGCAAGTTCGTCCTTGTTTCGCAAAGCAAAGTCTGCTTGAACACCAGTGTCGGCTCCAAGTTTTTGCGCGGCCGCTTCCTCATCAGGATTCTTTGATGTGGCTTGATAAACAGAAGCGTTTAACAAATGTTGTTTGCGGCTTAATTCATCGTCAAAACTTCGACGAATAATTTCAGCCATATTGCTCGGATCTTCAATTGGACTAGGCTGCGAATTTGTGTTTTGTGTCGCATTCGAAAATGAATTTAATATTGCTTCTCGACGATTTTCCACACCTTGATTTTGAGGTGGAACAGGAACTTGATCTTCATTATTAAAATCAATCATTATTATTTTTTATTCTTTTTGTTTTCTAAGTCTAAAATTGATTGATATTTTGCGATCATTTGTTCAGTTGTTGGATTTGGAATTCCTGTCTTTCTAAATCCTTCAAGTAATGCGTCTATGTCTGCTTGAGGAGCATTTCCAAGAATTGTCGTCTTTCTTTCTTCTGGCGTCATAAATATTGAAACTTTAGGGCTGCCCCTTTGAATACCAATACTCCAGAACCCACCGCCCATAGTTGCTGGAATTGAAACCATAAGTGCTTCGTCCATTTCCTTTTGTTTTTCTGGTTGAGTTAATTTACGACCAAGTGCTTGCTGTTTGCTAGCAATTCTGGTTTTAACTTCTTGAACAAAAAGAAGCCCTTGCTTTATGTATGGAAGTTTTTCTTCTTCCGTTCCTGTTGGATTAGCAACTTTGTCTTGACCAGCACTGAACAAAGTTTGTTCCATCTGCTTTTGGTCTAATGCAATGTTGGATGCATCTAATGATCGCAAGTTTTCAACGGCTTTTACTTTTTCTTGCGGGTTAAGATCGGATGCCAATATCAATTCTTGAGTGTTATACTTTTCGGGATGAAGTGCATAATCAAGAAGAGTTGCTTCAGAAGTCTTTTTCTTAATTGAATCATTGAACTCATCCAAAAACTTTGGATTCATTTCATGTATGGCAAGTTGAAATTCTGGAGGAGTTTGTTCAACCGTCTTGCCTGGATTCTTAGCAGCCCATTGATAAAATTTCAATTCCAAGTTTGCGGTTTCCGAATGTTGCAATGACATGTTTTCATCCCACATGCTTTTGATATTGCTTCTTATCATTTCGCGAAGATCTGGGTTGTGTATTTCGTTTGCCATGTTAAGGGCATCGCGAAGACTTACCGCTGGCTTTGCGTTGGTAATGTCCGTCATTGTATTAAAGAAGTTTGCTTGCGTTGGATTGATGTATTGATCATTGCGCTGCATTGAATAGTGAATGTCTGATGTTCCAGCGGTGGCAATCTTCATCCCTGAATTTATGCTTTGACCTTTGTAGACAAAGAGTTCCCCAACGCCATCTATGATGGCTTTTGTTCCATCTTTCATACGCAAAGTAATTGCATTTTTTCCTTTCGTTGTTTCTGTGAGTTCAACAACAGAATCTTGAGGGGATTTAATTTCAGCATTAGGAGCAACTTTATAAGTAACACCATTGTCTTCATTTGCAGTTCCTTTAGGAACCTCGACAATTCTTGAAGATAACGCATCAACAATTGGACTGTATCCAAACATGGCATATGATTTTCCATATCCATGATCTATGTAACTGCGAGCGGCTTCGATTGCGCCTTGTCGCTTTTGATTCTTGTCAACAAAGTCACCCAAAGACAAACCAGTACTTTCATCAAGTAGTTGATTGTCCTCTTGTTTTTTTAACCAGTTCTTAGCGCCAACAAAGTTTCCGTCTTTGGTAAATGTGCTTACTGCGGCCGTGGCAACCTTTCCCATTGACTTTTGTTTTATTTGTAAAGCCTGATATGAATTTGGAGGTAATTGCAATTGCTGAATGATGTCCGCGTTTTCTGCGGCCATGATTCCAATATTTTCGTTGTATTCTCCAACAGGGTGTCCGTTCTCATCCGTCAACTCTGATTTGTAAACACTCTTGCCAGCCAAGTATGCAACTTGTGCAACTCTTGCATCTGCTTCATTTAATGAATATACCCTTGCTTGCTTGTTCTTATGATCAAGCATTTGACCTTGCGCTGACAACATGTTCCTAGCCATTGCATACTTTGCCATCGATTTTTGAGTTTCATTTGGAAGCCCATCAATAATCGAATTTGCAGATTGAGCCATTGCTTCATGCGCTGGCTGAAAATTGTCTATTGCATTTTTGCCTTCTTTTAGCAAGTACCCATTCTGACCAATTAAAATCTGTTGGATTGAATTAAGGTTTTGAACATCGGCAGCCTTGGCGCCAGCCTCATCAATCTTATCTTGAATGTTGCTACCTACATTCCAAGCGACATTACCAGCGCGTGTCATTGCCTCACCCAATTGCACCTGTTGATCCGCCGCCAAGTTGCGTACTGGCTCAACGCCTGGCGCTTGTAGCGGAACTTCGCCTCCGCCTTGCATGTCAGCCTGTGGAACAAAATTTGAAGGTACTGTTGGCATTGTTTATCCAAATCTTGCTGCTGAATCCGCAGCGATTAATTGGTTCAATCGATTGTCACGCGCCCAGTTCTGTCCGATGGATGCGGCGCTGGTCAACAGACTGGTTGACATTCCCATGTATGGGCTAATTGTTCCTGCCGTGGTGTTTAAGTTGTCAGCGCTCAAGCCAGACATCACAGACTGGTTGCGGTAGTTCATGGCTTGGTTCCTAATGGATTCAGCCTGTCGTACGCTGTTCGCAGACATAGTCATCCTGTCGATTTCTTTGATCAGATCCATGCTTCCAATGACCTCTGCGGCGCTTCCTACGCCACCCTGAATGCCACGAGCCGCCATCGACGCTTTGGCTGACGATTTAGCCTGACCAGCACCCATTGTGTAGCGACCAATCTGGCGCTCGCTAGACAGCAGCGACTGTTGCGCGCCAAACTCTGCGCTCTTAGCATTGATCGCAGACATCTCTGATTGAAACTGTTGGTTGAGTGCTTGGCTCTTGAGTTGGTTCTGTGCGCTCTTGGCTTGATAAAAAGTTCCAATTGCGCTGTTGGCGGCGCCAAAGATTGACATGATAGGGCCAAGAGTTTGCAAGCCTTCGGCAAGACCTTCAGCAAACGATGGTTGCATAGGGCCGACAAACCCTAAACTGCCTGGCACTGATGGATCGTATGATTGATTAGACGCTCCCATTATTATGCTCCTATGACCGCTTCTATAGTGAACCCAACCACAGTCAGCGGAAGCGGATCGTGTTGGCGAATGTAAATCTGACCGCCTTGCGCCCATGTTGGCGTGATGTTGACATTAATTTCGTCGCTACGCAGCGCTGGTGGTTCGCCGTACGGTTCCGTAGTTCTCATCTTGGCTTCGGTCAACTTGTCTTCGGTAGGGCCGACAAACAAACCGCTTGACTTAAATACGCGAACCCAAGCCTGATTGATGTTCTTGACTCGACCCTGACCAAATGCGTCAATGTTGATGGACAACGGCAAAGTTTGCAGATCGCTGAAATACTCAAGACCAATATGGATCTTGACCGCAGCGCGCTCAATTGTAATTGATCCGCCAACAACAACTTCTTGTGGCAATACGGCTCCGTCCGCCAATATAGAAACGGTCTTGCCTTCCAAGTGTGACAGTCCTGCAACAGAATTCCGTGCAAACGCGCCATCCGATATAGGCACATTGCGGAACGCCACTGCCAGAACCTTGTCTGGTCTAGCCGTCACAACCGTGGTCGAAGAGCATCCTTCAATTGTCAGCCTGTACTTGGTTCCGTCCGTATCCGTGAACACAAACGCATCATCGATGTCGGTCAGCGCGGGGAACGCAAAGATCGGAGTAGACGCCGTAATTGTCAGTACTTCGGTTGGCCCCCAAAGTGTGCCACCTGTGACGGTCACAGTTGTCGCCGTTGTATTGTTGCCGTCATAAGTAACGCCTGAGTCAACAAAGTAACAGTCTTCTAACAGATTAATTACCCTGCTTTGGAATTGTTCAACATAACGAACCGTGTTGCCATTCACGGTGCGTTTGACCACCACATACAGGACATCCTCATTGCTTTCGGATACGGCAGCGCAACTTTCAAACAGTCCGTCCGTGTCGTGCTGGTGCCAAGCGCCAATCTGTTGTTCAGGAACATAGGTTAGACCAAGCAACAGTCCAGTCGATGAAATGAACCACACGATTGGTTGCGGCGCCTTGGAATAGCACATGTCGTCAATTGTGTAATTGTCGAATAAGTGTGAAGACCGAATCGACAGATCGCCTGTGATGTATCCGTTTGACTGCCATGAGTATCCCAACTCGCGCACATGTCCGCCACGAGCCGCGCAATAGACCATGCTGTTATTGATGATTGATGGCTGCACATTGTTTGATCCAATGTAGGACTGCGGAGCAACGGAAATTGTGGTTGGTGTAATTGCATCAGAATTGACGCTTGTTACTTTCCATTCCGCTGATCCAGTCAACAGCAACAATTGCGTTAATGGAACAATGTGCCTGATCGTGTTTGCTTCACGCGCAGCAACTTGAAATTCAATTCTGTCATCGTCTTTAAGTGGAAGTCCATAACTAAAGTTTGATTCAGTTCCAGACTTGGTCATCCAAATTTTTTGCGGTGCGTTTGTTGTTCCTGCAAATACTCGACGCTGTTGGTAGTAACTTACCGCGCCTGGATAGTTTCCCGCACTCACAAAGTCGTTGTCATAAATTGGTGGAGTTTGTCCAAGGTCTGGTGCAATATTGTCGTCAATAATGCTTGTGCCAGTTGTGCTTCCAATGTATCCAAACAAGCCGCCTTGCAACTTGTAGACATTGTATCTTGTCGCTCCCGCTGACGCAGTCCAACTAATTGTGTTGAATGCGCCTGTAACAAATATATTTTGAACTGCGGATGTAACAATTGCGGACGCGGCAGATTCGTCAACTAGTTCTGCTCCAATTGCGGTCACCACATACAGCATTGCAGTTCTTGAGTCAACGGCTGTCCCTGCTGGAAGGGTAACAGCAACAGCCAATCCTGTTGGTGGCAACACGGTTGACGCAAACGATATGACAACTAAAGTCCATTGTGTTGCTCCAAGTCTTCGCAATTCACGCGGAGCATAATTTGGATGCACAAGCGTGATCACATCTGCTGACTGCACATAATGAATATCAAACAGGTCAGCCTCTGCGTATGGATTTGGGATCTCGTATGCAGGACTAGATATCAAGAACCAATATGTGACATTGGTTGGCAAGTTGTTTGTTGATTCAAGTATGCAGTAATAATTTGAACCACCGTAACTTACAAGAGCGCCCACAGAATAAACTTGGTTTGTGGTAATTGTTCCAGCACCAGCGCTTGTAATGTTAATTGCCGCTCCACCAACAGTCAAAGAAAATTGAAATGTATTTGCGGTTGCGCCAACAACATAATAAGTTGTGAGAGCCGACAAACCCGCTGGAATTGTTGTGGTGGCTGCAATTTGAATTGGCGTTCCGTTTACATAACCGTGTGCGTTGCTTGTCACGATTTCTGTGGCAGTATCAACAGCCGTAATCGTCTTTGTTGTGCTAAATGCGCTTGGAGTTCCTGCCAACAATGTTGCGCCTTGCGTATGGAATCGCATATATCCTGCGCCTAATTCAATCACCATCGTTTGAGTCGTATTAAATGTGAACGGAATGATTCGCGTCTTCTTGGTGCTGTCTTTGACTTCTCGCACAAACTTAGTGCCAGCGCGGTTCTGGGCAGGGCCTTGTGGCAACGCAACAAAGTTAAGCATCTTTGCCGCACCAGTCTGGAACTTCTGATCGTCAATTCGACCAAACATTTCTGGCGACAACTCGCCACCCGCAAATGATCGGTTGAATGTTCGGGTTGTTGGCATCGTTTAGCGCCCGCTCGTCCAAGGGACAACATGTTCTGGCTTGATGTTGCGCTGATTACTGTCAGATGCTTTCGCAGTCTGCAAGTATCCAGCCATCATTTGAATGCATCGCTTTGATTCCGCTGATCCAGCGTCACCCTTAATGAGCGGCCCTGCCAACATGCTTGCAAGGTGCCAACTCAAAGTCAGTACGAACAAAGCATCA
>Ga0304730_1000954_pt1 | contig 23086 bp, 20 predicted proteins | sample M_130628_MF_Meta_FD_190474 | JGI IMG/M metagenome (GOLD analysis project Ga0304730, IMG submission 190474) | Freshwater microbial communities from Lake Montjoie, Canada to study carbon cycling - M_130628_MF_MetaG (v2) (version 2) | ecosystem: Environmental > Aquatic > Freshwater > Lake | place...
CAAAAAAAAAAAAGGGCCGTGATAGAAATCGCAGCCCGTATTAATCCAATATCCTATGAAAAACCATCTTTAAAACGATAACACGTTGATTTTATTGCGTTTGTAAAATTTAATTTGAAAGTTTATTATTTTAACCTGAGATAAATTCTAAATTTCGTCCTCCAAAGACACACAGTTTTTTTATTTTTACTTTTGAATTTTGACTTTCAAAAATAAAAAAAGGGCCGTGATAGAAATCGCAGCCCGTATTAATCCAATATCCTATGAAAAACCATTCTTAAAACGATAACACGTTGGTTTTATTGCGTTTGTGATAACAAATTTGAAAGATATTTTTCTAGATGGTTAAATATAATCGTGAGAGACCTTCTATTTTTTTCAATTTTTACTTTTGAATTTTTACTTTATTAAATCAAATGAAACATTAAATTTCTTGCCCAATTCCTTCAGCTCATTTTGAATCATTTCTGAAATAGGGATTCCGTTATGAATACGATCTTGTTCCATTAATCTCTCTGGATCGCCGGGAATTACAACAGGATTTGTAGCGTCAATTGGAACAGATTCTCTAAATCTACTTATCCAAAGATCCATATCTTTTTTAAATGATTCTGCTGTTCTAAATGCATCAATACGCATCGCTCCAAAAAAATGACCTATTCCTTTTCCGGGCATATTTTCAGGCATTGGCACATAAGCTGGAAAAGGTGGCACCCATGGACCAAAATTTGCACCACTTAATACCCCTGAAAAAATATCTACAATTGAACCCAACATAAATCCTTTATGGCTACTATGCTCACGATCTCCACCAAGCGGCAATAAAGCCCCACCCTGCTTCAACGCATGCGCATCATTTGTTTCATTACCATTCTCATCTTGCACCCAACCACTTGGAACCGCAGTATTTTTTCTTTGTGCTATTTCGAGCTTTCCATTGGCTGCAGTGGTAGTGGCAAAGTCTGCAACAAAAGGATATTCATCTCCTGCAGGAATGGCTACCGCTATTGGATTTGTACCCAACATTCTTTCTTTAGAAAAAGTTGGTGACACTAATGCCGATGCATTTGTCATAGCAATACCAATCATATCGTGTGGCAACGCCATCATTGCATGGTGACCAGCGATTCCAAAATGATTGCTATTTTGTACACTTATCCAACCACTGCCCACTTGGCTAGCTTTTTTAATAGCAATGTTCATTGCCCACGGAGCAACAACCAAACCCAAACCTGAATCACCATCAATAACACCAGTACTTGGCGTTTCATGAATGATTTTTATTTCGGGCTTACTATTTATTCGGCCTGTTTCCCACAAACGAACATAGCCCACCAATCGAGCAATACCATGACTATCAACGCCCCTTAAATCGGCATTTAGTAAAGATTTCGAAGCGGTAATGGCATCTATTTCTGAGCAACCCATTTGAATAAAAATAGATTGCACAAAAGCAAACAACTGATGATAAGTAAATTTTTGTTCCATTTGGCGAAGATAATGCAGCTAAATTTTATAAAATAATAAGACTGACATCTTCAAAAAAAATCATTTCCGTACATTTGTCAACCTTAAATAAATAATTACTATGGGAAGGATATTTGAAGTTCGTAAAAGTGCCATGTTTGCACGTTGGGATAAAATGGCTAAAAACTTTACCCGTATTGGTAAAGAGATTGCAATTGCTGTAAAATCAAGTGGGCCAGACCCCGATAATAATCCTGCATTAAGAAGATGTTACATCAACGCAAAAGCATGTAACATGCCTAAAGATCGTGTGGAAGCTGCAATTAAACGTGCGATGGGAAAAGATACCACCAACTATGAAGAAATTGCGTACGAAGGATACGGACCACACGGTGTTGCGGTAATGGTGGAAACTGCTACAGACAATCCTACAAGAACAGTAGCAAATGTAAGAATGCATTTTACCAAAGGTGGTGGAGCGTTAGGAACAAGTGGAAGTGTGGCCTTTACATTTAATAGAATGGGAGAATTTAAAGTTAAAAATGGAGGATTAAATACAGAAGATTTAGAATTGGAATTGATTGATTTTGGATTAGAGGAAATTGGTGAAGATGCTGAAGGCAATATCATTATCCGCACTGCATTTAATGAGTTTGGAAATATGAATAAAGCCCTAGAGGAAAAAGGCATAGAAGTTATAACGGCAGAGCTTACACGCATTCCTGCCAACACCGTTGAACTTGGTGAAGATGAAGCCAACGAAGTATTAAAAATGGTGGATAAACTCGAACAAGATGAAGATGTTCAAAAAGTATATCACAATTTAAAATAGTCTAAACACTTATAACTTATTCAGCCATCATTTCTTTAACTACCCTTATTACATCTTCTGTATTGGGTTTTGAGAAATAATCACCATCACTTCCAAAAGATGGGCGATGTGCTTTTGCGGTTAACGTTCGAGGGGCTACGTCTAATAAACGATATCCATTTTGCTCTTCCATTACTTTGTTGTACATGTATGATGCCGCGCCTCCAGGTACGTCTTCATCAACAAATAGTATTCGGTTGGTTTTTTTAAGTGATTCCTTGATTAAATGATTGATATCAAAAGGCAATAAAGTTTGCACATCCATTATTTCGCAGAAAATACCCATCAATGCTAGTTTTTCTGCTGCTTCCTGCACAATACGTAAAGTAGAACCATAACCCACTATTGTAATATCATCGCCTGATTTAAGCACTTCAGGAATACCTAAAGGAACTGTGAATTCAAGTAAATTATTGGGCAACTTTTCTTTTAATCTATAACCATTTAAACATTCAATTACTAACCCAGGATCGTTGCTTTGTAATAAAGTGTTGTACATCCCAACTGCTTGAGTCATGTTTCTAGGTACACAAACATACATGCCACGAAGTGCGTGTACAATCATGCCCATTGGTGAGCCACTATGCCAGATACCTTCCAATCGATGTCCTCGGGTTCTTACAATTAAAGGACAACTTTGTTGACCAGCTGTTCTAAAATGCGTTGTTGCCACATCATCACTCAACGGCTGCAATCCGTACAATAAATAATCCAAATACTGAATCTCTGCAATTGGCCTTAATCCCCTCAAAGCCAAACCAATGCCTTGTCCCATTATAGTCAGTTCTCTAATACCGGTATCGAATATACGCTGAATGCCGTATTTTTCTTGTAAGCCACTAAATCCCTGATTCACATCTCCAATATGACCAAGGTCTTCTCCAAAAGCAACTACTTTTGAATTGGATTCAAACAATTGATCGAAATAATTATTCAACACTTCGAATCCATTTATTGAAGCGGCATCATCATTATAACGCACAGCAATAGCTGGAACTTTTATTGCAGATTTTTCACCTTCATTATATAAATGAGAATCATACAATTTTTCACTTTCTGATTTTAATTGTTGATAGAATTGGTGAATACGTGCAAATGCAGGTTCATTTGAATTGTGCAAATCTAAAATTGAAGCCAATGACTTAAGTACATCTCTACGCATTGGTTCACGAATGGCATTCAACTCTTTTATTACATTTGAAATTTCGGAATTTGATTGAGCTGCATCATTCAAAATGTCAACTGTTTCTTTTACTAAATTCTTAAGAGGTTGATGATAATTTGACCAGGCATTTTGTTTGCTTTCTTTTACAAAAGCAACCGCATTTTCTTCTATAGCATCCAATTCGGCCGAATCAGCAAGCGCATTATCTAAAATCCATTTGCGCATTTGCTTTAAACAATCCCATTCTTTTTCCCAAGAAAGCCTTTCTGCATCTTTATATCGTTCATGGCTACCCGAAGTAGAGTGTCCTTGAGGCTGTGTAATTTCTTCTACATGAAACAAAGCTGGAACGTGGGTTTCTCTAATTTTTTGAATGGCAGATTCTAACACTTCGCACATGCCCGCATAATCCCAACCTTTTAACTTATAAATATCTATTCCATTGGTATCATCTTCTTTTTGTAATCCTGATAAGGCATTAGAAATTGAGCCTTTGGTTGTTTGATATTTTTTAGGAACAGAAATCCCATAACCATCATCCCAAACAAAAACGGCTAATGGCACTTGTAAAACACCAGCTGCATTCATGGTTTCCCAAAATTGACCTTCGCTAGTTGATGCATCACCGATTGTACAAAAACAAACTTCATTTCCTTCATTACTTAAATTTTTAAGCTCTGAAAGTTGAGGTACGTTTCGAAAAACTTTAGATGCAAATGCAAGACCTAAAGCACGTACCATTTGACCGGCTGTAGGTGCAATATCACTAGACACATTTTTTAAAGCTGCCAAATCCATCCAATCGCCATTTTCAGCAACAAATTTTGTAGCAAAATGGGCATTCATTTGTCGACCTGCGCTGAATGGTTCGTTCTCAATATTTGGATCCGCATACAATTGCGCAAAAAACTGCTCAACTGTAGCCAAACCGCTAGAAAACATAAATGTTTGATCTCTATAATAACCAGCCCTAAAATCACCTGGCTTAAAAAACTTTGCCATTGCCACTTGAGCGACTTCTTTACCATCGCCAAAAATGCCAAATTTTGCCTTTCCAGAAAGCACTTCCTTTCTACCCATTAGACTGGTTTCTCTGCTTTCACAGATAGTTTTATAATCTTTTAATACTTCATTTTTGAAATTTTCAAAACTGAGCTGTTCTTGTATATTAATTTCGTTTGTGTCCATTGTCATAATAATATTATTCAAAAATAACACTTTCAAATTAGTTTGTTAAAAAACTCAAAACAAAGTATAAAAATTGATGTTTGTAAAATGATTTTGTATATTTACTTTTAAATTGAATTACACCAAAAGTAATTATGAAAGTTATCATCTCATTTTGTCTGTCTTTTTTATTCAGTATCAATTTATTTGCCCAGCACGAAGGGCATAATCATGATGCTGTAAAATCAGAACCAGCGCAAGAGCCCAAAGTAGATACTTCATTAATTTTATTAGAAACAACATTTGACTTTGGAAAGATTCCACAAGGAAAACCAGTTAATCATAGTTTCACATTTAAAAACGGAGGCAATTCAGATTTGAAACTGGTAAACGTACAAGCGAGTTGTGGATGTACTACTCCTGAATGGGAAAAAGACAAAAGCATCGCCCCTAACGAAACCAGTATAATTAAAGTGGGTTACAACGCTGCAGCTGAAGGCCCCTTTTCAAAAACCATTACAATAACTTATAACACAGATCAAACTAGAATCATTACTATTAAAGGTGAAGTTTGGAAAACCCCAACTTCAAGTGCTCCAGTAAACACATCATCAAGTATCTTAAAAGATTAATTATAAACAATAAAAAAAATAAAAAACATGAAAAAACTATTACTTTCTTTAACAGCATTCGCATTGTCAACAGCTATTTTTGCACAATCAGATTCAGCGGTAGCAAGATTCAATTCAACAACAATTGATTTAGGTAAAATCAAGCAAGACAATCCTACAACAGCAACATTTGAAGTTACAAATATTGGAACAGAACCATTAGTCATTGAGCAAGCTACACCAACTTGTGGCTGTACAATTGGAGATTACACTAAAGAGCCAATAGCTCCAGGAAAAACTGGCTTTGTTAAAGCAACTTACAATGCTAAAAACGTAGGTATGTTTGAAAAGCGTTTGAATGTAAAATTTGCAGGTTATGACATGAGACCAATTACCATAAAAGGTGAGGTTTTGAAAAATGAAGATGCAGCAGCTACAGCAGCACCAGCAACTGAGCCTGCGAAAATAGCAGCACCAGGAGCTCCTGTACTTCAATCAACTGATGCAGCAGCCCCAAAAAAAGGGGAAGCGACTTCAACAGCAACTCCAGCTAAAAAAGCTCCAGTAAAAAAAGCAACGCCAACAAAAAAACCATAATTAAACTTTTATAAAAACATTTTAAAGCCCTGCAATTTGCGGGGCTTTTTATTTTTACTCAATTTTTTCAATAGAGGATTTTAGTTTTAACCCAGAATTTGCTGATGAAATAACAACAAATTCCAGTTTAAAAAACATGTGTAATCTGATTTTAAAAAATGTAAATTTGTATTCAAGATTATAAAATTCAAAATGAAAGCGAAATACATCAATCCATTTACTGACTTTGGTTTCAAAAAAATATTTGGTGAAGAGGCAAGCAAAATCCTTTTGATTGATTTCCTTAATGCGCTTTTGTTGCAAAAAAATAAAATTGTTGATTTAAGTTTCAAGAATACAGAACTTCTTGGTCAAACAGACACAGATAGAAAAGTCATTTATGACATCTACTGTGAAAATGAAATTGGCGAAAAATTTATTGTTGAATTGCAAAAAGCAAAGCAAAACTATTTCAAAGAAAGAACGATTTACTATTCAACTTTTCCAATCAGGGAACAAGCTGAAAAAGGAGAATGGAATTATAACCTCAAATCAGTTTATTGTATTGGAATCCTTGATTTTACTTTTGATGATTATGAAGAAATTCCTGAAAAAAACGAAGTTGTTCATACCATTAAATTAAAAAATCAAAATGGAAATATTTTTTATGAAAAGCTCACCTATATCTATATTGAAATGCCCAATTTCAAAAAGGCTGAAAGTGAGCTTACATCAAGACTTGACAAATGGTTATTTTTCATTAAAAATTTAGAGGATTTTCAAAATATGCCTGCTATCTTTTCAGACGAAATTTTTACAAAAGCATTTGAGAAAGCAGAAATAGCAAAATTCGGTGCGGTTGATTTGGACAATTATGAAACCAGTTTGAAAAATTATCGAGATTTAAAAGGGGTTATTGACACGGCTTTTGATGAAGGGAAAATTGAAGGGAAAATTGAAGGAAAAATTGAAGGGAAGCTAGAGGGAAAAGCGGAAATCGCAAAAGCTTTAAAAGAAAATGGCGTATCAATGCATATAATAATTAAAACGACTGGTCTGACAGAAGAAGAAATAAACGAACTTTAAAGTGTTCGTGTTGCTGTATTTTTTTGTATCAACAATTTGGTTATTCAACAAATCAAGGGATATTTGAGATAACTATACATCAACGCTCTTTATCCTCACCTCAATTAATTTTACAAAAAAGCGCTGAAGAAATTAGTTCATTATAAAGAATCTTATACCTTTTTAATTTTAATAATTCCAACTGCATTTAGTCCTTTCATTATTAAATAAGTCATATCAAATTCGTACCATTTTTTAGCAAAGTTTGCATCTTCTTTATTATGGTGATGGTTATTTTGAAATAACTCGCCCATCAACAAAATACCCCAAGGTGTGGAATTTTTACTTTTGTCTGTAGAATTAAAATTTCGATATCCATATTTATGACCGCACCAATTCACAATAGCCCCTTGAACTGGCCCCATTAAAAAATGAATGGGTAAAAGTAAATACCACCAAAAACTTGGTGCATAAACTACATAAACAGCGATGTATGATAAAATAAAAAACAATCTTGTAAAATTATGATCACCAAACTTGTCGAGTTTCTCCCAAACCGGTAAATAATCTTTTGTAAATTTTTCATCCGGAATTCTTTCATTATAAATGAATGAATGATACATCTTTTTTGTGCTCATCATCATTTGATACACATCTTTAAAGAAATGCGGAGAATGTGGATCTTCTTCACTATCGCTATACTCATGATGCATACGATGCATAACGCCATAAGCTCTAGGAATTAAATATGAAGATCCTTGTACAAACCAAGTACTCAAATAAAAAAACCTTTCCCAGTTTTTACTGGTTTCATACATTTTATGTGAAGCAAATCGATGCAGAAAAAAAGTATGTAAAAAAAGAGATAAAAACCAATGGGTTAGAAAAAATACAATAATTACAGTCATTTGTTTGATTTAAGCAATGCAAGTTATTGAATATTAATACATTGGAATTAAAAAAATGAATCAATTTTTAAAAAACATTTAAAAGTGTTAAACATAAATTTAAAAGTAAAAAGTAAAAAAAGTAGATGCGATTTTTTTTAATTCCTACTTATTAAACAATACCACAGGCAAGCTTTTTCGATTTTTTCACTTTTTAATTTTTACTTTTTTACTTCCACCACAAAATTGAACTTCATTGGTACAGTTTCTTTTTTATTTAAAAACATATATTTGCAACATGTTAAAAATAAGTCACCGTGGGGAAATGATGCCCGCATCTCCAATTAGAAAATTAGTTCCTTTTGCAGAAGCTGCGAAGAAAAAAGGGATTAATGTGTTTCATTTAAATATCGGACAGCCTGATATTGAAACACCTAAATCTTGTTTGGATGCTGTTCGAAATGCAGATTTCAACGTTTTAGAATATAGCCACAGTGCAGGAAACGAAAGCTATAGAAAAAAGCTTGTTCAATATTATGCTAAAAATAATATCCATGTTGATGCATCTGAAATCATTGTAACTACAGGTGGAAGTGAAGCAATTTTATTTGGATTTATGGCTTGTTTGGATGCTGGTGACGAAGTGATTATTCCAGAACCATTTTATGCCAATTACAATGGATTTGCGGTTCAGGCAGGCGTGAAAGTTGTGCCCATTGGTAGCAAAATTGAAACTGGGTTCGACTTGCCCAAAATGGAAGAAATTGAAAAAGCCATTACTTCAAAAACCAAAGCAATTGTAATTTGCAATCCCAATAATCCAACAGGGTATTTGTATAGTGAAGCTGAAATGAAAATTCTTGAAGCACTTGTAATCAAACACAATTTGTTTCTTTTTGCAGATGAAGCCTATAGAGAGTTTTGTTACGAAGCAGTGCATACCAGCGCCATGCATTTAAAAGGAGCAGAGAATAATGTAATCTTGATGGATACCATTAGTAAAAGATATAGTGCTTGTGGTGGAAGAATTGGCGCATTTGTAACCAAAAACAAAGAAGTACTTAATGCTGCTATGAAATTTGCACAAGCTAGACTAAGTCCACCTTATTACGCCCAACTTCTTGGTGAAGCAGCGGTTGATTTGCCTGAAAACTATTTTGATATAACCAAAGCTGAATACAAATTAAGAAGAGATACGATTGTTGATAGACTTAACAAAATTCCTGGCGTATTTTGCCCCAATCCAGGTGGAGCTTTTTATGCCATGGCAAGATTACCCATTGATGATTGCGATGTGTTTTGTCAATGGCTTTTAGAGTCTTTCAGCTACAACAATGCGACGTTAATGCTCGCTCCGGCAACTGGCTTTTATGCTACCGCAGGTTTAGGTAAAAATGAAGTTAGATTGGCTTATGTGCTAAATGTTGAAGCCATTCATAAAGCAATAGACTGCCTTGAAAAAGCACTTGAAATTTATCCGGGAAGAGTAGACTAAGCTGTTGAAGGTTTAATGGTTTAATTCGCTTCGCTGGTTTAAAGGTTTAAAGCCACCATCCACATGCCTTCCCCCGAAAGGTGAAGGGGTCACAGTTTATTCCGTATCCGGCATCAAACATCTAGAATCAAGTATCAAGATTATCAACCATTACATTTAAAATCAACTATTTCGCTCCCGGTTTACAATGGCTTCTTAAATAATTGGAGTACAATGTTGACAAATGCGGAAACGTTCCTTCTCCTTCACTAATACTATGCGTTCTGTTGGGATAGGGCATGAATTGAAATTGTTTGTTGTATTTTATCAATTCATTGATTAACGCTTCTGCATTACTGTAATGCACATTGTCATCGCCCGTACCATGCACCAATAATAGATTTCCCTCAAGACCTTTTGCATGTGTAATCGGTGAACCCTTTATAAAATCTGGCATATTTTCTTGTGGCAAACCCATGTATCGCTCTGTATAAATATTATCGTAAAACAATAAATTGGTAACTGGTGCAATGGAGATGCCTGTTTTAAACATATTCGGAAATTGAAACAGCAAATTCAATGTAGATGAACCTCCCCCACTCCAGCCCCAAACTGCAACTCTTGCTGTATCAATAAATGGCGAACTTTCTATTAGTTTCATCACACCCATTGCCATATCCCGAATATTAATTTGCCCGTTTCTTCTATAAATGGCTTTTCGCCATGCAGCACCTTTTAAAGAAGGCGTTCCTCTATTATCTAATGCAACCTGAATGTAGCCATCATCCGACATGCTACCATCGTACAAAAAGTTTTCATGATTCCCGTATTCATCATCTATTGTTTTTGCTGCTGGCTCGCCATATACATACACTACAAGTGGATACTTTTTTTTGGGATTGAAATTTTTAGGTTTATTAATCCATGCATCCAGTTCAATATTATCTGCAGTTAATAACTTTAAATATTCAACTTGAATTGAAGCATCAGTTTTAAGATTTTTCAAAATGGATTTATTCGAATTTACTGGCGTGTTATCAGGCAACTCAACCCACTCTGAAATGCTTGGTGTATTGTGGTTGCTAAAGCGATGAAAAGCCATTTTTGCATTTGGAGAAATGTCATAATCATGTGTACCTTTTAAAGCCACGTTGCTCAACAATTCCATTGGCTCTTCTTTAAAAACTTTTGCAACAGGTGAATTTATTTTAACCCTATATAAATAAAGTTGTGTTGCATTTTCTGGAGATGCCGTAAAATAAACATAGTTATTAGGTTCATCTATTGCTTTAATTTCACCAATATCAAAATTGCCTTTTGTAATCAATGTGTTGGTTTTACCATCTTTACTTATTTTGTAAATATGCCTCCAACCGTCTTTTTCACTTACCCATAAAAAATCTTGCTTGTTATTAATCCAATTCCAGCCTACTGGATTATCTGTATTCATATCCACCCATGCTTTGTCGTTTTCTGCCCAAAAAGTTCTGGCATTTCCATCAGCTGTATTGCAATAGATTAATTTGCTCTCTTGTTGCTTTCTGTCGAGTTGCTGTACAATTAATTCATTCGTTCCACTCCACTCAATTCTGGTTAAATAATTTTGTCGAGCATCTCCTTCAATTTTCATCCATTTTGTAACGCCATTTGCCAATAACACAACGCCGATTTTTGCTGATGAAGGTGCATCTCCCACTTTTGGATATTCCACAGGAATAATTTTTGAATACACAGAATCTGTTGTATTTAACATGTAATAATCCCTGATTTTATTGGCATCAATTTGCCAATAGGCAATAGACTTACTATCTGACGACCAACGAAATCCATCTCTACAACCAAACTCTTCTTCATAAACCCAATCAAATGTGCCATTTATCAGCTTTCGTGTACCATCAGTAGTTAGTTTTTTTATTTTAGATGCAGCCAATTCCTCAGAAAAAATATTATGCTCACTTACAAATGCCACATGTTTACCATCTGGTGAAAACTTAGCAAACATTAATGATTGAGCGGGTAAATTTTTTCCAAGTTGATATAATTTTTTTGAAGTAAAATCGTACACCCAATAATCTCCTTTGGTTTTATAACGCCAAACTTTTGCGGCATTGGTAAAAAGTAAAATTTTACTATTATCGTTACTAAATGAAAATGATTCAAGAATTAAATGCATGCTGCTTCCAACTGGCGTGCATTGTGCTTTTGAAAGCAACACAGATTGGGATTCTTTTTTAACATCCACTTTTATAATCTCTCCATCAATTATTTTAAAATAATTCAAACCGTCTTTCGACCATACGATGCCTTTTTTCTGCGCATTAGCGATTTGAACAAATACAAATAAAAAAATGAGAACTATAGATGAGATTTTTAAAATACGCATATCAATATTTTTTCAGTAAAAATTAAAGAATAAAATTAGTAAATACTTCGCCAATTCATGCTTATAGAAAAAAAGAAACTTAAATTTGTTTTACATGAATACTATAGAATCAGCAAAACTCAGATTAGATAAATACCTATGGTCGATTCGATTATTTAAAACCCGATCGTTAGCAGCAGAAGCTTGTGACAAAGGAAAAGTAAAATTGAATGGAAATAGTTTGAAGCCAGCTAGAAATGTACAAATTGGTGAAGAGTACGAAATCAGAACGAGTGAAAAAAAATGGCTGATAAAAGTTACAGGGCTACTACATACCAGGGTTCAATATTCGGAAGCTATAAAATATTATTCGGACATTACACCCGCTGAAGAAACCGATAGAATAAAATTTGAAGCGGCATTTTTTCAAACCGGAAAAAGACAAAGTAAAGTAGGCAGGCCAACCAAAAAAGACAAGCGCGATTTGGATGAATTTTTAGACGTATAAGCACCCAATTAAATAAAAAAATGAAGATTGATATTATAACTGTTGTTCCTGAAATTTTAAGTGGCCCTTTTTCGCATTCAATAATGAAACGTGCGCAAACAAAGGGATTGCTTGAAGTAAACGTAATTAATTTACGCGAATACACTACTTATGCCAGGGCTCAGGTAGATGATTATCCATTTGGTGGAGGTGCAGGAATGGTGATGATGATAGAGCCTTTGGTAAATGCTTTAGAATCCCTTCAAAAAAAAACGCATTATGATGAAGTAATTTTTTTAACGCCTGATGGAGAAACATTCAATCAAAAAATGGCGAATCATCTTTCGTTGAAAAAAAATCTATTGATGATTTGCGGACATTACAAAGGAATAGACCAACGATTTAGGGACCATTTTGTTACCAAAGAAATTTCGATTGGAGATTATGTATTAAGTGGCGGAGAACTTGCTGCAGCCGTACTAACGGATAGCATTGGACGATTGATTCCAGGTGTATTAAATGATGAAACATCTGCGTTAAGCGATTCTTTTCAAGATGATTTATTGGCGCCGCCAGTTTATACACGTCCGGAAACATTTCGAAATTGGAAAGTGCCAGAAGTGTTGATGAGCGGCAATCATAAACATATTGACCAATGGCGAATGGAACAATCAATAGAAAGAACAAGATTGCGAAGACCTGATTTATTAAAGGATTAATTATTTGGTAATAATAGCACTCCCGCAACTATCTGGCAATGGCACAAAGCTGATGTTGTTTTCCGCACAAAATTGTTGAACGGCTTTCTTTGCACCCAAATACGCATCGTTGTTATAATCGTGAATAAAAATGTACCCGCCTTTAACCAATCTTGGATAAAAATATTGGAGTCCATTGTAAATTGGATCATACAAATCGGTATCAATGCTCACAAAAGCAAATGTTTCTTCTAATCCTTTTGCTGTTTCCGGAAAAAATCCTTCTTTGATAATACATTGATTGGGATGAGGCATAATCTCTAACACTTTTTTTACAGAAGTATTGCTAAAATCCTGATCGCCGTGAGAAAAATTATTGGATTGTTCTGTTTTAATATCTGCTTCATCAAACCCTTTAAACGTATCAAAAAGATATAATTTTCTTGTTGGAAAATACTGATTGATGTATCGAGCAAACTTGCCTTTATACACGCCCAATTCAGCCACAGCGCCCGATAATTTAGCATTTTCAATTTTATTAGAAACGAGTTCCAACGTTGAAAGTCGGATATAGTCTAAATAATTTCTATCGTAATCTCTTTTTCTATTTAGATAATTTAAAGAAAAATTGATTCGTGCTTTTTGAGCATTAAAAATTGGACCAAATAAAAAATTAAACGCTTTGATTAACATATAAAATAGATTGTGTTGCGAATGTAAAATATAAATATTAATTTTTCCAGAATAATAGCATCAATAAAATGTTTAGATTTATTAAAAAACAAGCATGAGTCATTTTTCCATAACGGGCAATATCGTAAATATTAAGTCTTCAGAAATATTTTGGGGAACAGTTCAAATCGAAGGCGAAAAGATAATTTCAATTACCAAAGAAGGTGAATTCAAACAAGGAGAAAAATATATTCTTCCTGGGTTTATAGACAGTCATGTACATATTGAAAGTTCGATGTTGGTGCCATCAGAATTTGCAAAACTTGCTGTAGTGCATGGAACAGTTGGGACCATAAGCGATCCACATGAAATTGCCAATGTATGTGGAATTGAAGGTGTAAAATACATGATTGAAAATAGCAAAACAGTTCCTTTCAAATGTACGTTTGGCGCACCAAGTTGTGTACCAGCAACCATTTTCGAAACCGCTGGTGCTACATTAAATGCAAGTGATGTAGATCAATTATTACAACTTACTGAAATAAAATATTTGAGTGAAGTCATGAATTTTCCGGGTGTTCTTAATGGCGATGAGGAACTGATGCAAAAAATAGCCAGCGCAAAAAAATACAATAAAGTTATAGATGGGCATGCGCCTGGCTTGATGGGAGAAGATGCAAAAAAATATATAGATGCAGGAATCAGCACCGATCATGAATGTTTCACTGCTGAAGAAGCGTTGAATAAATTAAACTACGGAATGAAAATCCTTATCAGAGAAGGAAGTGCTGCGAAAAACTTTGATGCGCTTATCCATTTGATGCATGAGCATTCTGAAATGATGATGTTTTGTAGCGATGACAAACATCCGGATAGTTTGGCCGAAGGACATATCAATAAATTGTGTGCAAGAGCAGTAAAATATGGCATTGATATATTTAAAGTATTGAAAGCCGCATGTATCAATCCAGTTGAGCATTATAAAATGGATGTAGGTTTATTAAAAGAAAAAGATGCCGCAGATTTTATTGTGGTAAAAGATTTGGTTGATTTTGAAGTGGTTCAAACTTTTATCAACGGAATGCTTGTAGCAGAAAATGGACAATCATTCATCAAAACAACACCTGCGACTGTAATCAATCAGTTTGATTGTGTAGAAAAACCAATCTCCGATTTCGAAATTATTTTTAAAGGCGAAGAAAACATTCATGTAATAGAAGCATTAGATGGACAATTGATTACGAATAAATTGTTGGCTTCACCAAAAATCGTTGCGAATAAAATTGTTGCTGATGTTGAAAACGATATTTTAAAAATTGTAGTCGTGAATCGATATAAAAATGCACCCATTGCAAAATCATTTATAAAAAATATCGGAATTAAAAAAGGCGCATTGGCTTCTTCTGTAGCACATGATAGCCATAATATTGTTGCTGTTGGCGTAGATGATGAATCCATTTGCAAAGCGGTAAATGCCATCATACAATCTGGTGGTGGAGTTAGTGCGGTAGATGAACAACAAATAAAATTATTAAAACTTCCCGTTGCTGGATTAATGAGTAATGAAGATGGTTTTGTGGTTGCAGATGCTTATACTGAGATTGATCTTTTTTCAAAACAAGAATTGGGAAGTCATTTAAGTGCCCCATTTATGACACTTTCATTTATGGCATTATTGGTAATACCACATTTAAAAATCAGTGACCTTGGATTATTTGATGGAGATAATTTTGAATTAAAAACTATTTCGACACTTTAGCATTAATGATATTCAACTTCACATCACTTGATCCTTTTGGCGCATAAAACTTAGATTTAAATTCTATGGTTTCGCCTGGTTTTACTTCACTGTAAATTGTTTCTTCATCTTCTTCAAGTAGTGTACCGGTTTTGCTAAAAAAAGATATTTTAATGGTCACATCTTTATAACTAACAACAGTTGCGGTATTTGAAATCTTTCCTTTTACAACAGTTTGACCAATCAAATTATGTTTATCTCTTCCTTCTACTTTTAAAAACTTTTTAGGACTTTTTGATTCTATTTCCGAAATGGTCATTTTACTGGTTTCGTACGTATCGGATTTCGCATCTTGTTTTTTTTCCTTGTCTTTACAAGCAACCAAAAACAATATAGTTACAAAAACAAACGTTTTAATTAAATTCATATAATATCTTTTAAAAAAAATCAAGTAATTTATTCAAAAATAACAACAGACTTACTTTTAATAGTAGATTTGTTGAATAAGCTAATAAGAAGTCAAAAATAAAAAATAATTATTACATGGTTACAAATTTAAGTGAACTTCCTTCATTGGTTAGCAATTGGGTAAGCGAATTGAGAGACGTGAATATACAACAAGACAGAATGCGTTTTAGAAAAAACCTTGAACGTATTGGAGAAGTAGCCGCTTTTGAAATCAGCAAGCAGTTAGAATCTACAATAGTTGATATACAAACACCACTTGGAATACATAAATCAAAGCTTTTTATACAACAGCCTGTAGTATCTACGATATTAAGGGCGGGTGTTCCAATGCATCAAGGATTACTCAATTATTTTGATAAAGCCGATAATGCATTTCTATGTGCATACCGTAAACATCATGAAGATGGCAGTTTCGAAATCAAATTAGAATACATGAGTTGCCCAGATCTTACAAACAGAGACATGATTATCTGCGACCCAATGTTGGCTACAGGTGCATCATTGGTGAAATCGATTGATTTTTTAAAAACAGCAGGTGAATTTAAAAGTTTACATATTGTGTGTGCCATTGCTAGTAAACTCGGAATCGAAACCATTAAAGCCGCATTTCCTGAATCCCAAATTTGGTGTGGCGATATCGACGAAACCTTGTCAGATAAAGGATATATCATTCCAGGACTTGGTGATGCAGGTGATTTGGCATTTGGTGAAAAAATTCAACATTAAAAACTAACCTTTATCAAATAAAATTCAATATTTGTCATATTGTAGTTTTTTGAATAGAAGTTTGACTTTTAAATCTAAATTATTATCTTTACGATAAGCATAATTACCATGAGAAAATTTATAAAAATAATTTGCCTTGTATTGTTAAGTGCAACGGCTCAAGCACAGGACCCTCATTTTTCACAATTCTTTTCTTCTCCTCTAACATTAAACCCTGCATTTACAGGAAAATTTAATGGCACTTGGAGATTGGCGGTTAATCATAGAGACCAATGGCCAACGATTCCTAAAGCTTATGTGACTACGAGTGGTTCAATAGATTTTCCAATTTTGAAAAGCAAAATACCAGAAGGTGATGTATTTGGTATAGGCATTTCAGGATTAACTGATGCTAGTTCAAACAATGCATTAAAATTAAATTATGGTTCACTTTCTGTTTCTTACCACAAAGCAATTGACGAAAATGGATTTAATACATTGGGCGTTGGCTTTCAGGGCACATATTCTTCAACAACCATTGACAAAAGTGGCTTATTGTTTGAAGATGAATTGCGTCAAAATGGATTTCAACCCAATACCTCTGGAGAATATTTAATCAATCCAAATTTGGGCAACACACAAAAATATATGGATGTAAACGCGGGTATGTTGTACTCTGGCTCTAGCAATGGAGAAAATAATTATTATTTTGGTGTTTCCATGTATCATATTAATCGTCCAAAAGTTAGCTTTTTAAGAAACTCAACCGCCAATAGTTGGTATTTAGCAAGTCGATTAACCGTACATGCTGGCGGTACTTTTCCTATTTCAGATGCAGCGGGAGTAAATGTTTCATTCATTCATCAATCACAAAATAAAGCAAGCGAAACCGTAGTTGGGGGCGCACTTTCATTGAATGCAAATGGCGACAAAGAAAATCCAACAAGTTTTTACATTGGCTCATGGCTTCGTATAAATGATGCCATCATTCCATATTTGGGATTGGAATTTTCAGGCATCAGATTTGGAGCAAGTTATGACATCAATACCAGTGCTTTAAAAGCAGCAACGGGTAGCAGAGGTGGAACAGAATTTTCAATCATTTACACAAAACGTCCAAGCGAATACATGGGCATTCCTTGTCCTAGATTTTAATAATTCTAATCGCTTATTTAATTTCCAATCACTATTTTTTAATGATTTAAACCCGCTATGCTTAAAGAAATTATCCTTTCCTTTCAGGCCTATGGCGAAGCGCACCAATTCATTAAAAAGCATCGATTGTGGAAATGGATTTTTATTCCAGGCGTTTTATATTGTATCCTTTTTTTATTTGGATTTTATTTTTTCTGGACGTCAAGTAATGATGCTACGGCATGGATGCTCACTAAAATTGGAGCGAAAAGTTGGTTAGATAAAATGCAAGACAGCTGGTTAAGTTTTTTCTTTATAGTAGGACAAGTTTTTACTCATTTGTTTTTACTTATTTTTTATTTCTCTCTATTCAAATTTACATTTCTTGTAATTGGCTCTCCTGTGTTTGCTTATTTGAGCGAAAAAACAGACAGCATTATTACAGGCAATAATTATCAATTTGATTTTGCTCAATTGCTTCAAGATATGATGCGTTCCATTAAAATTGCACTTCGTAATTTTTCTTGGCAAACGATTTATATGCTTGCATTTTTTATTGTTTCTTTTATTCCTTTAATTGGATGGATAACTCCTCTAATCGCCATGTTTATAGATTGTTTTTATATGGGATTTTCGATGTTAGATTATAGTTGTGAACGAAACAAATTAAGTTCATCAGCAAGCATCGATTTAATTGGTCATCATCGAGGATTAGCCATTGGAAATGGAATGGTATTTTATATGTTTCATGCCATCCCTTTTTTGGGTTGGATGCTGGCACCAAGCTATGCCGTAGTTGCAGCAACATTAAGTATGCACAAAGCAAAAGAAAATAAATTGATATCCTTCTAAATGAAAACGACTGTATTTTTAATCCCCTGTTTTTTATCTGAAGAAGCAAACGAAACCATTCCTGTTTATGTAATGGAAGCCGTTAAAAATTCTCAGGTCATTTTTGCAGAAAACGAACGTACTACTCGACGATTTTTAAAATCAATGGATAAAAGTATTTCTATAGATGCTTTTGAATGGCACACCATACATAAAACAGAATCAGACCAAATCAATATACAGGCATTTAAAAATGCGGTGAATGGACAAAAAAACATCGCAATCATCAGCGAAGCCGGATGCCCAGGTGTTGCTGATCCAGGGCAACAACTCATTGCAATTGCACAAGAAATGGGATGCATGATTAAACCGCTCGTGGGACCAAGTTCAATATTATTGGCTTTAATGGCAAGTGGCATGAATGGACAACAATTTGAATTTATTGGATACTTACCTATTGAAAACGGGGAAAGAATAAAAAAAATAAAAGAGCTTGAATTAAGTTCTTTAAAAAACAACAGTACAAAAATATTTATAGAAACCCCCTATCGCAACAATCCACTTTTAGAAAGTTTGTTACAACATTGCAGCGATAAAACGCGTTTATGCATTGGCGTTAATATTACAGGTAAAGATGAAATTATCCAAACAAAGAAAATATCGGATTGGAAAAAAAGCAAAACTGAACTACATAAGAAACTTGTGATTTTTTTGTTGCACGCTGATAGTTAAAATAAAAAGTAAAAAGTAAAAAATATCAAAAGACATTTTTTGCCCCATCATATCGGGCTACTTTTTGACTTTTGACTTTTGATTTTTTAATTCATTCTACTAATTCCTCAATCATTACAATACCAAATAATTCATGGCTAATTTCTATTTCAATTTGGTATAAATTGCATTAAAATCGAAAAGAAAAATCATGAATATAGCCATAGTTTGTTACCCAACATTTGGAGGTAGTGGTGTTTTGGCAACGGAGTTGGGAAAAGCGCTTGCTGAAAAAGGGCATCAAGTGCATTTTATAACGTATCAACAGCCAGTAAGATTAAGTGGTTTTCATGCCAATTTATTTTATCACGAAGTGCGTGTGCCAACGTATCCCCTTTTCGATTTTCCGCCTTATGAAACCGCATTAGCAAGCGCGATGGTAGATGTAGTACTCAATCACAACATTGAAATACTTCATGTACATTATGCCATACCGCATGCAGCAGCAGCATTTATGGCAAAACAAATTTTAGCAAAAAAAGGGATTGCACTTCCTGTAATAACCACATTGCATGGAACGGATATTACGCTAATTGGAAAAGATAAAACCTATAGTCCGGTTGTAACATTTTCCATGGAAGAAAGTGATGTGTTGACAGCTGTGTCTGAAAATTTAAAAGAAGAAACCTATAAAAACTTTGACATTTCAAAACCCATAGAAGTGATCTACAATTTTGTGGATATTGCTCGGTTTAATAAAAAGCCGGTTGATGCTTTTAAAAAAATGGTTGCTCCAAATGGAGAAAAAATAATTATGCATGCTTCAAACTTTAGAAAATTAAAAAGGGTTAAAGATGTGGTTGAAATTTATTTACGCATAGCAAGCGAAATACCAGCTAAATTGTTACTTATTGGTGATGGCCCCGAAAGGCCTGAATTGGAAGCATATACGCGTTCGAGTTCGTTTTGTAATGACATTAAATTTTTGGGTAAACAAGAGCAAATTGAAGACATTCTTCCCATTGCAGATTTGTTTTTACTTCCTAGCGAATATGAAAGTTTTGGATTATCTGCATTAGAAGCCATGGCTGCAGAAGTACCCGTTATTTCTACAAACGCTGGTGGATTACCGGAAATAAATATCGATGGTTTTTCTGGCTTTATGAGTAATGTGGGTGATGTGGAAGACATGAGTAAAAAAGCTATCTCAATTTTATCAGATCCTATGATACATCAACAATTTAAAACCAACGCTTTTTCCCAAGCAAAACGATTTGGGATAGACACCATCGTTCCTAAATATGAAGCAATTTATGAGCGGGTTTTGGGGAGGACGGTTTAAATCGCTTCGCTGGTTTAATGGTTTAAGGGTTTAAGGGTTCTAAGTATTCTCCTTTTGCGCCCTTTGCTCCTTTGCGAGCTTTGCGTGAAACAAAAAAATGTTCAATAGGTTCAATTTGTTCAATGAGTTCAAGAGGTTGGGGATTTCGAAAAGCTGGAACTGCATTTCCTTATTTATTATTTTTAGTTACTTATTCCTTATTTCCTAGCGCCCCCTTTGCTCCTTTGCGAGCTTTGCGTGAAACAAAAAATGTTTAAATCGCTTCGCTGGTTTAAAGTTTAATCGTTTAATGGTGGGAAGGATTTCTATAAAGTATGAGCGAAAAAGAGAACGAGAGCAATCAATGAGTTCATACTTTCTTCTTCATTCACATTCTGTTTTTCGCTTGATAAATGATGCTAGATTTTGGAAAATGATTCAAGCTCCCTTCACCTTTCGGGGGAAGGGCTGGGGATGGGGGCTTTTTATTTCCTTCTCAACCATTTCTCAGGATCGTAATTGCTACTCTCGTTTGAAATATAAAAATCAACCGCACCAATTCCATCAAAATTTGCTGCTACTCTACCAATTGTTTGCCCCGTTTTGATTTGTTGTCCACGCTGAACAGTTACCCCTGATAAATTGCTGTAGGTAGTAAAATAACGCCCATGCTGAATGATAACAACGGTCATGTCTTCAATTACTTGAACAGTGGAAACGGTTCCGTCAAAAACAGCTTTAACCGTAGTGCCAATATCAGATGAAATGGTTACAGAAGTTACATCCATGACGGTTCCACTGGGCAACGTATTTTTTCCATAATGCATCAACACCATTCCTTTATCTAATGGCCATGGTAAAGTGCCTTTATTTTTTTCGAAACTCGCATTCAATGCAATATTATCCGCATTCAACAACACACTTTCTACAGGTTTTGCGGGTGTGGTTTTAACAGGCGTTGTGGTTGTTTTTGTTATTGGAATATTGGTATTGTTGGCTTTGTTTTTTTCAGCTTCTTTACGCAATCTTTCCTTTTCTTTAGCCGCTTCCTTCATCGCTTTTTCTCTTGCTTCGGCTTGCGCTTTTTTAATGGCTGCAGCAATGGCATTATTTACCTTTTGAATTTGCTTGCGCTTTGCTTCAATTTGCTTGTTTAGTTGCTTGCCTTGTTTTTTTAACTCCGCTAAAACCCTATCTTTTTCTTTTTGCTGCGTTTCAAGTACCGCCATTTCCTTACTTTGTACTTCTAATACTTGATTTTTAACTTCTTTAGTGCTGCTTAAATCTGTAATTCTCTTCTTACGTAAATTTTGAGTACGCAAAATATTCTGTCCCTGCATTTCTCGATAGGTACGATAACTCTTCAAATAATTAATACGCTTTATGGCATCATTAAAATTTGCCGAAGAAAAAATAAAATTCAAGAAATCATAATTACTTCTATTCTTATACGCATAAACCATACTTTTTGCGTACTCTTGTTTTAAAGTGTCCAACAAGCGATCATAGCGATTAATGTCTCTTGAAATATTGTACATGTTGTTGTTGAGTACATTCAAATCTTTATTGATGTTATCGATAACCCTGTCTTGTAGATTTACTTTTTTTGAAATCAAATTATATTGAAGGATATTTTCTTTTGTTTGTTGCTTATTGCTGTTTAATAACTTCTCTGTTTCTTCAATTTCTTTTTTTAATTGCTGGCGTTGCTTTTCAAGCTCCTCGCGGGTTTGAGGCTGCGCAAATGAGGCAAGTGAAATGGAAGTAAAAAGGATAAAGAATAAAATACGTCTAATCATGTAATAATTTTACAATTGTTGCAAAAATACAAACCATATTCAAGTTTAGAATAAATATTGGCTTTGTAAATAACAATTATTTTCTGATATAATTTTTAGGCACGTTAAATGTAAGCGAGAATTCTTTGTTAAACTCGTACTGTTTGAAAATTAAATTTACATCCAATTTGGTTTTCTCTGAAACCGATATTTGACGTGATTTTGAAAAAAATATTCCATTCATTAATTCGTAATCGTCATAAGTAATGTCGGCTGTTCTGTTTCTTAACAAATCAACATCATCCATTTTACTATGCACCATAAGTTTGCTATCTATAGTGATGGTAAATAAATTTTTAAAAAATCGATTTAAGGTTGACATTAAAATTCTATCGTTAACTTCTCTATATGATTGTATGCTGTCTCCTATAAAAATAGGATTCCCAATAATTAAGTCTTGTAATGTTTTATAATCAAATGGAATTTCGGTTACATCTTGTAAATAATCAAGCGAGCGATACTGTACTTCTTTTTCTTGTTTGTTTACCAATACCACACTGTCTTTTGTAATAAAAACCCGAAACACTTCTACATTAATAATTGATGCTGATAATGAAATCCAAATGGCCGAATCTTTCACTATTTTAACGACAGCTGATATATCAGGATTCTTGCCTTTTGACCCCGTTGATTCTACTTTTATTTTTGCTGAAAATGTTTTAAAGTCAATGTTGTTTTTTCTAAACAGACTAAATGTTTCATTTACTTTTCGGATAGAATCTTCCGCATTTTTATCAACCACCTCTACAACTTCTTTGGGCTGTATCGCTTTATTGATCTGCTTGGTGGTTTTGCAACTGACGCATAAAATCAAGCATGTAATAACAACTGATATTGA
>Ga0304730_1000955_pt1 | contig 23077 bp, 23 predicted proteins | sample M_130628_MF_Meta_FD_190474 | JGI IMG/M metagenome (GOLD analysis project Ga0304730, IMG submission 190474) | Freshwater microbial communities from Lake Montjoie, Canada to study carbon cycling - M_130628_MF_MetaG (v2) (version 2) | ecosystem: Environmental > Aquatic > Freshwater > Lake | place...
ACAAATTTACCCGAAGAATCAAACTCAAGTCCCCCAATTACATCACCGGATTTTTCACCTGATGGTAGTGTCATTCCTTTAAATTTACCACCTTGTTCTGTGATTTCTTTTTTCAGTACGTTTAAAAGTTTTATACTCATTGTATATAAATATACGTTGGTTTAATAATCATTATTAGGGTAAATAATAATCTAAACCGTACATATGAAAAATTACTTAATAAAATATTTATAATTTATAGTTAATTTACTATTTATTGTAAGTATGAGATACGGAATAATTTTATTTTTTTTACTAACAGTTTTTAACTCATTTACTCAATGTAATGGAGTTCAGTCATTTACGTTATCACCACCACCTGTTGGAGGAACTTATTTGCCCGGGCAAACTGTAACTATGTGTTATACTATGAACGGATATACCCAAGCCGGAACAAATTGGATTGAAGGATTTGATTTAAATTTAGGTATAGGTTGGGCATCAGTTACTCCTCAAACGGCACCTGCCAATTGCGGAGGAAACTCGACAGGAGGGCAATGGGTTTGGAGAACTTCAGTAACATCAACCACAACACCGATAGTAACTGTAGGTCCTGGTTATTTCTTTGATTTGACAGTTGACGGTAACCCTGGAAATGACTTTGGTGATGCAGGTTCTTGTGTTTGGACATTTTGTGTGACCTTAACTGTTGCAAACGTATGTACACCACAAAATTTATTATTACAAGTAACTCCCGGATCTGATGGTATGTGGGGTAGTTATACAAGCACATCGTGTGACCTTGCTACACCATTTACCGTATTTAACGGAACAATAAACACAACCCCAATTGTTTTGGGACCAATAAACCATAATTAAAAAACCATGAAAAAATTATTAATCTCTTTAATGTTATTGACATCATCAATTTCATTTTCACAATTAACAACAACAAACCCTGATACGGTTTGTTATCAATCAACCGCCCTATCAACCTATACGGTACCATCTGTTGGATCAGGAACCTACACTTGGACTGTTACTGCTCCCGGAGTTATTACCGCAGGTCAAGGGACTAATTCTATAAGTGTCAATTGGTCGGCAGCATCACCTGGATTAATCACTAATGGTGTGTCTGTAACATATTCTTCACCTCCACCAGCTAACTGTCCCGCAACACCTATAAATCTAAACGTATTAATATATCAAGTAATACCAACAATCACAGCATTAGGACCATTTTGTGAATCTGATCCTTGTGTAACATTAGTTGGTGCTCCTGTAGGTGGAACATGGTCAGGTCTTGGCGTATCAGGAAATCAATTCTGTCCTGATAACGTAACAAATGGAACGAACGCAACATCAACAGTATCATATACTTTTAGTTCTGCTGGATGTACATTCTCCACTTCTGTTGTTGTTCCTGTTTATGGCACACCAACACTATCTCCGATCCAACATAACTAAATGAAATTCATTTTTTTCATATCATTTATTTTAATGTCCTTAGTTACTTCGGCACAACAACTTATTGAATTGTGTGCCGGAGAAACTAAAACTGTGACATATTTTTCAACATCAACAGGTGATGGGACTACGTCATGGGCTGTTAATGGTATTGTATATAACACAAATGAATTAACTTATGTATATGGTAATGAAGGAACTTACAATATTGTTGTAAAAAGAGAAAACGGACCTTGTTATGTTGAACAAACAATACAGGTGGTGGTAACTGAATGTCCTGGTGTGACTTATTGGGTTCCAAATTGTTTTACCCCTGATGGTAATGAACATAACCAATTATTTGGACCTATAATGGTTGATGGATTTGATATCAATGGTTTTGAGTTTATCATTATTAATAGATGGGGTAATGTTATATGGGAATCTCAAGACCCTAATGGTAAGTGGGACGGAACGTATCGAGGTAAAATGTGTACTGATGGGGTATACTTTTGGAAACTAACCTTTAATGTCTTTGGTAATGATGATAAGATTACTGATCGCGGACATTTAACTATCTTGAGGTAATTCTACAATTAAACCCATCTCTATTAATTGTTCAATAGAGTTATTTAAGGGTGCTTTTATATAGAAATTTTCACCATCATTTCTAAAAAAAACCCAACCAGTCAAAACTGTATTTAAATGAATATACGTTTCTTTATCTTTTACTTTATATACGATCAATCCCACCATCTTTCAATTTTTTGTTCTAATAATTTAAATAATAATTTTCTTGCTTTTTCTTGGTTGTGTATAGCAACATAAACACAAAGAACGTCTTTCTCTAAATCGTTACCTTTTTCTTTTAATACTTTTCTAACACTTGACGGATATTTTTTTAAAAACTCAGCATAGTTTTCACTTAAAACAGTCATTTTCATTTCCTTTAAATTTGAGTTACCCTCAACAGGGATAAAATCAAATTCAGTTTCACTGTAATCAACATGTTCCATATCATAGTAATCGTCTTTTACTCTTTCAAGTAAATTAAGAGCTATTGTCATATCACGATTATCTCTATCTATATCAGTGTGACGATTTGCGTTGATGATCTCTTGTCTTTGAAATTCTATTTTTTTCTGTAAGATGTTATAGATATACCAAGAGTCCCAATCTTTATCTTTATATAAAGTTGGTGCCCATCTGAATATGTTTTTAACTCCGGTTATAAAGTATCTTATTCTCCAGTGTAACCGTCTCCATATCACGTCTCTACCCCAAGAGGAGTCATTTGGTATTGTCAGTTTTTCGTAATTTTTCATTTTCCTTTTCTTTGTATTGCAAATATACGGAAAAAATTACTAAAAGGTTTACTAAAATACATAAAAAAGTTTCAATTAAATAATGCCATTCTATTTGTGTCATAGATAGATGAGTCCCAAACCACATAAACGAACCATACTTATTCATTACCTCAATCAGTAAATACTTTAAAAATTTAATCATACCATTACTATTACATTTATAATTATATTTATATATATGAATAAAAAAAATTTAAACGAAATAAATCCCCAATTAGAGGTGGGTGACCGAGTATCCCTTATTCATATGGACGGTGGTTCGGTATTTACAGGAACCAAAGGATTGGTTGTCGGTATTACACCATTACCTACGTTTTCAAAAAATGACCCTGAATTTGGTTATCTAATGAATTGGTTTGATGATGAAGAACGAATAATGAGTCGTCTTAGTTTGATCCCTAATGATGATTCTTGGGTCTATGATAAAGAATATTATAAGTCCAATGAAGAATCGTTAAATGAGGCTAATAATATGTTTTCAAACCCTAATGATTTAATTAAGTGGGTCGATTTTTTTGGTGTTTTTGGAAAAAGTGAATTAAACATTATTTGTGAATTTCTTGAATTGGAAAGAAGGTCTGGATTTTCTAATATGTATAGTGAAGGTGGTAGGTTTTTATTAACAGGACCTGACTATATAAAGGATTTTTTAAAATTAAAATCATATGAAAAAGATTTTAATGAGAGGGACAAAAATATACATAAATCAATGTTATCAAGAGCGCAAAGAGTTAGAGATATATTTATAAGAGGAGCTATGAAGTATTTAGAGGAAAAAGAACAAGAACTTGAGATACCAAATATACAAAAAACAATGCCAAGACTCGCAACAACAGCCAAAGAATATTGGATGAAAAATGCGGATAAATACACAACAAAAGAAATAGAATGAGAGGATTTTCAATGATGTCTGATGAAGAAAGACAACAAATTAAACAACAACATAGTAAACCTTACGATGGGTATGCTGTGGGTAATGTACCATCAAATATGACACCGTTAACGGTTTATGATGCTGCACAAGACAAAGAAGGGATAACTGTAAGTTCTAACGGTGACGTTAAAACATATAGAAACCATAATATAAACGAAATCGCTGCTAAAAATTTACATTACGATGAGATTGATCCGGCATATGAGTTTGATAGTGGTGGTCCTGGTGATGAAAACTTAGGTTATAATGTCTATAACCAAACTAAACCACCTTATGATTTTGATTCACAAGGTCCATCAGATCCGTACTATGGTGGAGGAACTCAACCAGGGGTAACAGAACCTCACGGAGAAGATTCTGATGATGATAATACTTTTGACATGGTTGATTTTGAAGATTATATTGAAGGGGAGGATGTTAGTAATATAAATGAAAGCGTATCCAAAAGTTTGGATATGTTTAAACGTTTTAAAAAATATAACTAATGGAAGTCGTTGAAATTATATCCCACTACATAGACAAAACTCAGAATTTAATTAATGTTGAGTTTAAAATGATGGGAGATGATGATGATAGTGTCAGAGAAGACTTTATTGAATATTCTTTTTTTGAAGAGTTTGGGTTTGACAACTCAAGAGATTTTGGGATATTTGAAGGGATTATTGAGGACGATGAGTGGGAAGAGGATGACGTAGATTATATTGGTAATGAGGATTCCTTAATTTCATTCTTAAATGAATATTATGTGGTATATCCAAGAAAAATACCTAAATCTGAAATTAAATAAAAATGAACATACTATCAGAAATAAAAAGAATTAAAGGGTTAATCTCATTAATGGAAGGTAATGAGAAAACAAGTGGGGTTGCCGTAATCGGTGATAATATCGCATATTTACTAAACACATCAGGAACTAACGAATATAAGGATTTGGTTAATCAAAATATGGATTATAGGATGTTAATGGATAAATTGTTTGACTATGAAGACATTGAACCACAAGTTAACGATTTATTCTTATCTATTGGGTCTGAAGATTACTTTAATCCAAATATAGATGTTAAATCGATGGTTGAAAAATTAGAAGAGATATTTCCAAATGCGGATTTACATTTAATAAAAGGGTATGTTGATGTTTTATCTAACAATATTGACGAAAAAAATGCGGATCAAATAGAAGATAATTCGGTAGTATTCTTTAAATTATTCCAAATGGACAGGATAGGTCTAATTGGTGATCACTCGGTAATCGGTGACGGACCTTTAGATATTGGTGATGAGATCTTAATACCCCTTTCGGAGGTAATAGATCAATATGATAACCAATCATATTACGATTTAGATGATGAAGAGGAAGAAGGGGAGATAAAACCGGAATTTAAAGATTTAGATATTGATGATGATGAGGATTTTGATGTTATATATGAATTCCTATCTAACTTAGAAAAAATGATTAAATCTAAAAACTCATACAGTATTGATTTAAAAAATAATTATTATGGGGATGTTGAAATAATTCAAATTGCATTAAAATTCTTAGGGGTAAATTTAACAGAATCTTTAGAAATTAGTGGTAAATATGACGATAAGACAAAACGATCGATAGAAGAGTACCAATCAAGTAAGGGTATTAGTAAAACGGGTATTGCCGATACAAAAACATTAACCGAAATGTTGTGGGATCTTAAAGTTAAAAGTTTTGATGATGATGACTTGGCTAAATTTATGGGTGATCTTGGCGTTGAGATTAAACAATACACACCAGATGATTACGATTTAGAGGATATTGTCGACTTAATTATTAATAATATAGAGGGTGGATATGCAGCGACTGAACACTTCCAAAAAAATATTGATAAAGTAAAAAATGCAGATACTAAACGAGCACTTTTAAATTCAGGTGAAACTATGTTTGGTATTGATAGAAAAAATGGACCAACGATGACTGAGTTTTGGAAAATTGTTGATGAAAATAGTGGGTATACTCCTGAATCCGAAGATAAACCAAAATGGACACACGGATATATGGGTGGAGATGTTGAGGATGAACTAAGAGAATTGGTCTATGATTGGGTGATCCCAACATATGAAGAAATGAAAAACTCTAAACTGAACCCAACCACCAAATCTTTGGTTGATGAGGATAAAAGGATAACAACACATCTTTTATATGCGGTTTGGAACGGCCCTGTATTTTTTAACAATTTTGCTGGTACTCTAAACTCCGCAGTTTCAAATGGAGTGACAGACAGAGACGAACTATGGGATATCGCTATTAATTCAAGAAAAAATTATGGAAACGATCTTATTAGTTCTGGGGCATCAAAAGTTGAAAATATTGCAAATCAGTAGGATGTAATTAAATTAAACTTTTATTAAACTTTAAGTATTTATATTATATGAATAAATTACTTGAGGATATTGGTAGAATTAAAGTATTGATGGAGATTAAAATTGACCCTTCAAAAGAAGACGTTATTGAATCTGAGATTAGTGAGGAGGGAGAAGAAACCAGTACAACGACTGATACCACAACAGACACTAAAAGTAGTGGAGGATATCCTACGGTAAAAAAACATTCAGACACCTACCAAACAAAAAGAGGTAAAGCAAATACTTTAGATATGAAAACTAAGTGGGAGAGTGGTGTTGCTAGAGGTAAAGCCAATAAAATTGATAACTCTAAATGGGAGAGTGGTAGAACTATGGGTTCTACTGGACCATAGTTAAATTTAGTGATATGAAAAATTTAGAAGAACAATTATTAAGACAATTAAGTTTGATGAATTATGATCGTGGTAAAATTTTATCTGAACAAGATTTCCCACAACAAAAAAGTGACCGATTAGGGACTGACGGTGATTTTAAACCATATAAAAAGGATTATACTAAACCAAAAACTCCAAGTGACTCGGAAAAAAAAGAATACGACAATAATGTTGCAAATTATGTATATAACAAAATAGTAAACGAAATTAGCCCTAAAGGATCTGCATTACAATTTTGGAATTGGGGTACGGATGAAAACGGATTAACGTATGCTATACAACAAATAAAAAATAAACAACAATATCAAATACTAAGAAATTTATTAGCTAAAAAATACCCCGAATCCGCATCTCCAAATACATTATTACAATTTTTACAAGAAAAAGAATTTTCCACAGCGTTTTACTCGGCCGGCATGCAAGACGTATTAAGAGACGGACCATTAGGTTTAGGTCAAGAATATCAATATCAGACAAATGATAAATTTTTAAGATTAATGAAAGAACATTTACAAAAATTTAATCCTAATGAAAAGTATAACACTAACAGTATTAAAGTTCCGGCTGTAAGTGAAAAAACAATTTATAATGGTACTGAAGAAGAATATGATAAGGAAAAAGAAGATGCAATCATATCGAGTGCCATATCTATGTTGATACCTCCAGCGGCTTCAGAGGCATTACATTTAGCATTACCCGCAATGTCTATGGCTCTTAGTGTTTTTCCACCGGCAGCCGTTGCGGTTGAGTTAATTGATGCGGGTCTTTATTATACTGAAGGAGATAAATATTCTGCAGGATTAGGTCTTTGTTTTGCATTTATTCCTGGAGGTGCTTTTGGTATGTTAGCTAAAAAATTAGGGAATGCAGGAAAAAAACTGTTGATGAAAAAGGTGTCTCAAGAAGCTGCGGGGGTTGCTGTAACATACACTGACGATGAAATTAAGGCACTTAAATCATTATCTGAAAATTCAACAGAAGCAGCATTAAAGGCCGCCTTATCAAGTAAGGCTTTGGGTATTTTAATTAGAAGTGCCGCAACAATAATTGAATTATTTAAAATTGTTTATTGGTTAGTTAAAAAAGGGTTTTTACTTTCAAAATTTTTAGTTACAACAGGTATTCAGATAGGTGGGGTATTTTATGCTTGGGATTACATTGCGTCTGTTTTAGGTATATGTAATACAATGGGGTTAAAGACATTTAGTCAAGCAGAAGAACAACATTTTAAATTAATCGGAGGTACCGCCAAGTTTTTACAAAGATTTACAGATGATTGTGAAAAAAATAGAGCAACGGTAAAGGTTCAAGAACTCCTAAAAGAATCGACGACAACAACAAAAGATAGAGTGCTAAGGGGATTACAAGAAATTGTGGATTTAAATAATGTTTTAGTTTTAAGAAACATAACATTTAGTAATGTTAAATCTGTAAATACCATGGCAGTTCAAGTGGCTTTGAGGTCATTGGGAATGGATAAATATAACTACACAACTTTGGTTGCCAGCCCTAACGAAAAAACATATGTTGAAAAGTCATACGACCCGAATGATCCTTGGGTAAAGTTAATGAGAGCGAGTGGGAATAGTGAGGAATCAGTAAAAAAAATGTGGAAAATAAAACAAAACCAAGATAAACAGGAAGTTTCAAAATCAAATTTGGTTAGATATGACGATCCTGTAACTGGTAAAGTTTTTTATTTTGATTCTTATGAGGATTATAATTTAGCAACTAAAAATAAATTAAATTTTGGTAGAGAAGTCGGAACAAATCAAAAAGTAACATATGTGCAAAGTGTAAAAACTGAATTATTTACCGCTAACTTTAATTGGGGGTATTATAACGAAGACACTAAAAAAGTTGTTGAGGAGTTTCAAAGAAAAAATGGATTACCTGTTGACGGTGAGGTTGGAGTTAATACTGCAAAAAAAATAATGGAGAAAGTTAATGCGTTAAATGCTGTTAGTAATTATAGCTCAGGAATAGATAAATTAACTACAACAGAAATGGAAGAAATAACAAAAAAAGTTGTTGATCAAATACAAAAAGAAAGGGAAAATGCATTATCTGTTGAAGATTTAAAACAAAAACCAACGGCAGCTCAAATACAACAAGCGGAAGAGGACTTTAAAAAAAGTAAAACTAACGAATTTGAAAAACAAGATCCAAATTTATTTAAACCCGATATAATCTTTTCCGAAGCAGATATATTAATGTCAAATAAACAATAAAAATAGATTAAAGAATACTTATTATTATGGAGGATAAATTATTATATGAAATAACTAGATTTAAACAACTTTCAGGTTTAAGTCTAATTAATGAGGGAATTGATGACTTATTTAAGTTAATGGGAAAGAGAATTAAAAACGTAGATGACATTATTAATGCATTAGAGCTATCAGGTAAAGAATTAACAGATACGGATATAGATAAGTTTTGTAACGAGTTAAAAGGCACTGGGGCTATGTTGGATAGTGAGCTTAACTTATTAAGAAAAGAATTAAAGGTTAACGTCAAATTGAGATCCGCGCTTTCAAAACAATCCGAAGATTTTGTTTTGGCAATAAAAACATCAAAAAATATAAAAAAACTTGTTGGGTTGGTAGGTGTTAATGTTCTTAATAAGGCTCAAATGATGGTAATACTTGTAAAGGTTGCTAGAGAATTATTAGATTTAACTAATTCAATTACTCGACAATCATTTGATAATATTGATAATGGTTTTGTAAATCCGTTAAATAAGATTTTTGATAATGGTTTTGATTTACATAATATAGATGAAATTTGGGATATTATTGATGGTTTTATTTTGGAAAAAGTTAATGCTTCCGGTTTAAGTCCAGACTTAGCTGAAGCTCAATTTAAAGAATTTTCTAAAAGAATAAGAGAAAATTCAAAAACTAAAGACCTTATTGATAAATTTAATTCTAGTGGTAGAAACGCAGGAAAACCAAAAAGAACAACTTCCGTAACAAAATATAGTACCGATTATAAATTGCCAGATGGATTATTAGGGGCAAAAACATGGATTAATGTTGGTGATCCTGTTAATGTTAATAGTGTTATTAAAAGGCGTAGAAAAGTGGGTCTTGGAGATGAAACTCTTGAAAAAGAGTATGTTGATAGGTATAACGACATCATTAAAAAAAATGGTGTTGATTTAACTGAAGAAGAAAAGTTGTTTAAAGAAACCGTTGAAGAATGGAAAGTAGGTAAAATTGATGATGTTGGAGAGGCGTTTAAAACTAAAGTTGGGGAACCAAAAGTTGGTTCGGGGGATGGTAATATTGAAAGTATGACCGCTAATTGGGAAAAAAGAACGCCAGGTAAATTGGCAAGATTTAATGATGTATTGATAGATATACTTACACCGATTTATAACTTAATTAGGAGTGTCGGAGGTTTAGTACCATCTAAGGTTTATTTAGGGCAGGTGGAAAGGGATTTAAATGAGTTAGTCACTAGATTTAAAGAAAATCTAAGCGGAGTAAAAATTAGTGCAGAGAATAAGGATGGATTTAGAAACCAAGTTAGACAATTATTAATAGACCTCCAAGTGGCAAAAAAAAGTAATCAAACATTTGAACAATTGTGGGACGAAATTGAAGTTATGATAAGATCTAAATCAAAGGAGCTTGGTTTTGATGATGTTGATGATTTTATTAAATTGGTTAAACAAGGAGGTAACGAGGGTGGTGCCGGTACAATAGAAAATTTCTTGAAGATCACCTCAGATTATGCGAATGGAATAACCATTTGGCCGTGGGTTAAAAAACAAAAATTATACAAAGATTTTAATTCTCGTCGACTTGGCGAATACACAGGTATTTTAAGAAAATGGAAAGAATTAAGTGAAAGTTTTAAATCTAAAGTGATAAATACGGGAGAAGGAAAAAAAGGTATCGGATACGTGATCACCGCAATTAGAGACATCTCAAGTTTTCTTTGGGAGTGGTTTAGTGGGTGGTTAGTATACCAAGCACCAAAAAAAATACAGGCAATTAATAATGCATTGAGAGTAAGTGGAATAACAAACGGGGCAGCTATAAAGAGAATTATTGGTTTATATCTTGGTATGGTTTTTATTAGTTATTTTTATGAACCACTTATTGGTGCTACTATCGAATTAAATTCTCGAGTAAAGGCTCAGTTTGGGGTCGAAACAGAGGAAACACGAGGGTATCCTACATTAATTGCAGATCAATACAAAAATAAATTCAACGATTTATTAAGGGGTAAAGTCGATTGGAATCCATTTGGTGTTGGTGTAATTCCGGCAGTAATTGTTTCTCTTTTGGATAATCCAAAAGAGGTTGCTGATAACCAACAAGAAAAACTTAAAAAAGAGATTTCTGATGCTCAGTCTAAAGTTAACTCTGAAATGGATAAAAGGGCACTTAATACGTACAATAAGATGAGTGACCAAGAAAAACAATTAGCACAAAATAGTTATAATACTCTAAAACAAATGTTATCTTATAGTTATGGTACGTATGGATTAACAAAAGATCAAGGTAAGTTTATAATATCAAGACTTGAATTTACACCAACGCCCTCATTAAATATAACAAACCCAATAAATAGTGGGTTTAATGATATGATGAAAATTACGGACATCAAGTCTTTAGAGGCGTTATCATCAAAATATCAAGACGCCAAATCCGTTTATGCAGAATTACCTAAAGTTGACAAAACGGACGTTGTTGGAAATACATTTTTAAAAGGTAAGACAAATAAATATTTGGTTATGATAATAAATGAAGAAAATCAAGAAGAATTTCCTTTAGACGGAAAACCGATAGGTTATAGTTACTGGATTAAACCACCTTACGGAAAATTAAGTTCAGGTGTTAAAACAACACATTACTTTAAGGAATTTATAGAACAATTTAACAACCTATAAAAAATAATAGAATATGAGCAAAAGATTTGACGAAGATAACTACAAACATTGGAAGGATACTTTCAAGTTTCAATCCTATGATGAGGATAACGCGGAATATAAAGACGTTAAAATCAATATGGAAGATGTAATGGATAGAATAGATCATTATAGAAAAAAATACGATGAGGATGATGCCTTTGTTAGAGCGGTTATTGATACCCACGAAAATATAGTAAAAATTATGTTTACAAAAGATTTGGCACATTTAATTGAGTCTTCAGAATTAATTGGATTTGCTAAGGTACTACAAAATTTAAATGAGTCGAGAGGTGAAATGGAAATTTGGTCGGTTGCAAGACCTGCAGATGGAAACTGGTTTTTAGTTAAAGGATCGTTTAATAAAAGACAATTGGCAAATATGGATCTTCACAAAAAAGAAAGACCAAATAAGGAAGAAGAAAAAAGTGAAAACCCCGCACAAGGGTTAAAAAAAAAAGAAGAAACCGCAATACAGACACTAAAGACTAACGAAGTTTCTGGATTAGAAAAGTTACCGATTAAAATAAAACAAAAGGTTAAAGAAAAAATGGCAAAAGGTTGGACGACAGAACAACCTTACCAGTTTTTTAGTGAATATTATACTGAGAGTGATATAAATTCCGTTTTTAATGATAAAATTAAAATTTATAAGTTAAACGCAACACACGAATTTTTTGAGTCACTAAAAGAAAACTCACCAAAGGTAGGACTTAAAAGAGGTTTTTGTCGATCAATATATTTAGCCAAGAATGATTCAGACATAACAGAGGATCAAGAAAAAATCGTAAAACACATCATAAACAAATGTGATCAAAAATTTGAGGGTAAGATAGGTATTTATCGGTCATCCCCAAATTAAACATTTTTACCTAATATTTATTGTAAATGAAAAAGTATTTACAAATAAGCGAAGACGAAAAACAATATATCCTAAAAAAATATAAACTATTAAATGAAACAACAAAGACAAAAAGTTGTGAAGGTAATTGTATTAACGGTAAGGGAGTATTAACGTATACTAATGGTGACGTTTATAATGGTTTTTTTGAAAATAGTAAAAGAGAGGGTGGTGGTGTTTTAACATATAAGAGTGGAGATATATTTAGCGGAAATTTTAAAGACGATAAATTTGAGGGTAACGGACTATATAAACACAGATCAGGGATTGTTTATGACGGTCAGTGGATAACAGATGTGACGACTGGTGATTTTTTACCAATACCATCACCATCAGACGGTAATTTTACTGTATTTTGGCCTAATAGTATGGGTGGATACACATATAAAGGATTTTATGGAACAAACGGAACAAATGGTCGAGGAACATTTAAATTTCCTGATGGGACAATATACACAGGTGAATTTAAACAGGACGGATTTGAATCTAAAATAGTGTTTGATGGTACGGCCGAAGAAAATGATGGTGTAAGTATTAGTACCGAAGATTTGGTAGATTACCATAATAACCCTTCTGTTAATGGTGATCAAGAAGAGATTAAAAACGAACCGGAGGTTATCGCAACACCCGATGAGAACGTTGTTGAGATATCGGAAGAATTAAGAAAAAATTGGCCAGGTTGTAATGGTAGTGGTTCATTGAAACAATACTTTTTTAATGGTGAAGAAGGGTCTGTTGATCGTGGTTACCTAACTAAAATGCCTGAATTAGGTTGGGCGAAATTTAAGGGTGAAATTGACGGAAAACAAATTACAATAGAAAGAGGTTGTTTTGATAAGTTTAAAATCCTACAAGGTAAAGAAACGGGTGAAAGAGGGGATTTTGAGGGTGCGTATTACACGGAAGACACTGAAAATGATTTTTTTATTGGGGATGAAAAACTGGCTAATAAATTTAAATTTGGGACTTTAAAAAACTCAACAGAATATGGTTTTTACGATAAGACTTGGTCATATAGGGGTAACTTTATTGATGGGATAATAAACGGAACAATACAAAGTAAACCAAAAAATTATATTAGCGGTAACGACCTATTTGGTACAATAGAATTTGGTGACGGTAATAGGTATGAGGGTGACTTTATGGATTCCTCTATTGGTGGTTACGGTCAATTTATATTTAAAGATGGTATGAAACTCAATGGGTTCTTTTCCTCATCAAGAAAAGAGGGTGTTGTTATAACGGTTACATTAAGAGATGGTAAATCAATACCCGACATATTCAAATATCACGATAATTATGTGTCCCCTGAAGTTAAACCAGATGTGGATAATACGATCGGAGCAATAAAGGGATCGACATTTAAGGGGACCACTGTATTTACATTGTCATTAGAAAGTACAAAGACAGGTAAGTCTAAAAACTTTGAAAAATCACCATTACCTAACGTTTCTATTCGGTTAACAAATTTAACTGATAAAACAAAAGTCTTTCAGGCAAAATCAGATGATTCGGGTAGTTTTGACATTAAAGGTGTTACTTTTGGAAAATACGATTTGTCTTTTATATATGGTAACGAGAATGAGGGTTTTGTTTTTAAAAAAGAAGGGTATCAAATAAATAAAGACGTAACAACCGTTACGGTTAATTTAAAACCAACAAAATCATTACAAAAATCACTTAACCGTGACGTGATTAATTTTGATAAGTCCGAAACTAACGAATACGGTCGCTCCTCACTTCCGGGATCAGGGGCAGAAACGGCTGATTTATTATCAATGAGTGACACAGAAATATTAGATTATTTAGGTTATTTACAAACAATACAATCGGGAAATAAAAGATACCCAAAAGTAACAACCAAAGAGTTATGTCTAAAGGAGTTTAAAGATTATGCTAATATTATAAGAAAAATCTATAAAAAAGAGATTGATCCCGAAACACTTAAAAAAAGTGGAAATAATTTACAACCAACAAAAAACTTCCTACAAGCGTGTGTTAAGGATTTTGGTGATAAAATTACAAACGATAAAGACGTTAAACTTGTATTAGCACCTCCTGGAGAAGCGTACGATTATGGGTTAAGATTGGAAAATAAAAATAAACGAGATATTTATATAAAAGATATGGGACTTTCAAACACAATTAATAAAGTAATAATGGAACATTCTGATAATAAAAAAAGAATGATCCAAGAATCTAAAATATTGAATAATAAATTTAATTTTATTATTGAAAACTACGATTTAAATCGTAAATCAGAAAGAAAATTAGCATTTAATGAAATTAGATCGGAAAGAAACAATTTAATTAAATTAGGGTATGATAAAACTTTAGTTAGGGAATCATTCTTAGAGGTAATGAAGAACTTATTTGGTGAATCAGGACAAAACCCCGTAGAAGATTTTAAAAAGGGTCTCAGTGAAAAATTATCAGCACCAATAGATCTAAAAGTTTTGGTTAATGAGATGGACGCATCAATTATTGAAAACGCGTTTAATACTAATGCGCCGAAAGACGTAATAATGAAATTGTTAATGGAAAAAATAAAAGAAAAAATTGAACCACAGATTGATGTCGTATTCGATAACATCAATAAAACGATGGAAAACTTTCGCAATGCCGTTGGCGGATTACAAGTATAACGGTCGAAACTTTGAGTAGAATCTTAGTTTCATAAACCTTAAAGAAAGGGAGGTGTTCCAAAATCTAAGAAAGGTATTCCGAGAGGAATACCTTTTCTTTTATACGGGTATTTATACTATATGGAATTTAATATTAGAAAGGGAGCGACATTACCATTTATTGAGGTTAATTTAATTAAGGACGGAAGGACGGATTATAAATATATTGATTCAAACCTTAGTGGTAATACCATTTATTTTTATATGAAGGATGTTGAAACTGGATTTTATAAAATTTCAAATTCAATTGCAAATTTCTCAACAACAAATAATTCCATTTATTACCAATTTACAAAAAAAAATACAAATACTGTCGGCAGATTTGAAGGTGGATTTAAGGTGTATTCAGATCAAGGGTTAATTGATCTACCGTTAAGAAATAAAATATTTATAAACGTTTTAGAGTCAATTAGTAATACTGATTTTTGTTGTGGTCCGAATAAAAATATTGGACCGGTTATAACACCCCAACCTGCACCATTACAAGTTTTAATTAATCAGTTTATTATTTCGGGATCAGTAATCTTACAGTCGTATGTGACTTATAGTACTCCTCTTGATATTGATAGTACCGTTGAATATGACTGCGTATTAGTTTCTTTAGATGGGGAAAGAATGCCTGTTACTAAACAAGTTACGATACCTTCAGGATCTATAAGTGGGTTTACAGAAATTGTTTTAGATTATGATTATACTAACTTATCCAATGATACTCGTTTAGAAAGTTATCGTTTATTAGATGTTAATATGGATGTTGAATATGTGATTAATATAATATCATACATTCCTCCAACACCTACCGCAACACCTACGCCTACCCCAACACCTACACCTACTGTAACTCCTATACCTACCGCAACACCTACGCCTACTGCAACACCTACGCCTACCGCAACACCTACGCCTACTGCAACACCTACACCTACTGCAACTCCTATACCTACCGCAACACCTACACCTACCGCAACACCTACACCTACTGCAACACCTACACCTACTGCAACACCTACACCTACTGCAACTCCTACCCCAACACCTACACCTACTGCAACTCCAACTCCTACACCAACTCCCACACCTATACCTGTAATTTACTACGGAAAAATACAAAACGTAAATTTAACAACCAACGATATACCATCATTAATAGAATTAGACACACCGACATCAGTTAATCTTCATTTATCAGTTTTAAGTGGTACTGGTTATGTGTATATTTTAATACCCACATCAATGGATCAACCATCGTTATTTAGAAATAGTAATTCGGGGTGTAATGGGTTTGTTATTCCAATTATTTCAAAACCAAACGTGTCTTTAATTGACAATTTTGGAAATTCAACTAATTATTTAGTATATAGGACTTACGTATCTACTAACGCTTCTGTGGACGTATGGTTATGTGAATAAATAATATATGTATATTTTGATGTAAATGCCCGATTTTAGCAAAATTGGTGGGGTAGGTATTATGGGCTTCATTTCACCAATGGATACCCTAGACACATATGCTGTTACCGATCCTTTGTATGGTGTTGATGGGTTAAGAAATGTTGACCAACAATCCGATTTAGACCTTATTTCGTATGAAAGAAGAAGGCCGGGAATGGTTGTTGGTGTAAACGGAGGTTCAAAATACTTTAAACTTAAAAATGATTTTTGGTCTTTTAATATATCGGATTGGGAAGAAATCTTTTTTTTGTCATCGTCTCAATTAGAGATTTTAAATAATTTACCTACCAATAGATTAATACCAGGTGTTAATTCGTCCACATTTATTGATAGGGAATTAATATCTGGACCTATTGATAGCATCAATAAAGTATTTTCATTACGATTTACTCCTGAAATAAATTCTGAACATTTATATTATAACGGACTTTTACAGGATAGAGGGTTAGATCTTGATTATATTATAAGTGGGAAAACAATAACATTTAACGATCCCCCAAAAATAGGGAGTAAGTTATTATGTACTTACAGAACTTATAGTGAAATAAATTTTATTGACCACGAAAAACCAAATGGGGTTATTGATGGTATAAATAAATTTTTTGAATTAGGTACCCAACCAAAACCTGGAAGTGATCACGTTTATTTAAATGGTCTTTTACAAGACTCTGGCGAAAATAATGACTATACTATAAACGGAAAAATTATAACATTTAATGATCCTCCAACTTCTTGGAGTAAAATTACTTGTTCATATAGATTTTATTAAAAAATAATTTTACAAAAACATAAAAACATAAAACATAGGTATATTTATATAAAGTAATAAAAAAAAATGATGGAGCAAGAATTAAAATACAAAACAAGTGATTTATATTTATCAGCCTTTTTAAGGTTAAAAACTTTTAAAATGGACGTTGAAAAAAACAAAAATAAAGTGGTTTTTGTTTTTGATAAAACAGAAGAATTAATGTCAAGCGTTAATGATTATTTGAATGAGAGAGGTTCTTGTGACCCACTGTTATACACCAATTCAATTAAGAATTTAAAAAATTTATTATACAATTTATAACTTTTTTAGTCTTTTTCGGATTATTAATATATTTATATGAAAAACACGTTTAGGATCGTTCCTAACAATTATTAATATCTTTTATTTATCCACATAAAAAAATTTAAATTTATATTAAAGAATACTTTTCTTAATGAAGTATTCTGATACAATATTTATCGGTAAACTTAAAACCTAAAGTTAGGGTTTTTTGGTGTAAAGATCACATTTTTATAAATAATTTTTTTAAAACCAATTTTATGGCGAATACTAGAATAGTCTTGAACAGACAGTCGGACTTAATCTTAACAAACGCAACCATCACCACACCAGAAGGTTTAGTGATGACGGATATCTCAGGTTTGACATCCACAGTTGCATCAATTGATACTAACGTATCATTAGAAATGTCAACTGAAGTATCTAATCGTATTTCAGGTGACCAATCAATCACTTCTAACTTATCTACAGAAGTTGCAAATCGTGAAGCAGCAGTATCTACTGAAGTTTCTAACAGAATCGCTGGTGATAACTCAATCGCGACTAAATTATCTACAGAAGTAACAAACCGTGAAGCTGCAGTATCTACTGAAGTGTCTAACAGAATTGCTGGTGATAATTCAATTGTAACTGCATTATCTACTGAAGTTGCTAACAGAGAATCTGACGTTGACGCTGAAGAATCTCGTGCAATGGTGGCTGAAACTTCATTACAAAACAACATTGATGCTGAAGCGTCTTTAAGAGTTGTTGGTGATGAGAGTTTAGAAAATGCAATGAACGCGGCTGATCTTTCATTAGAAACTGATTTATCTTCTGAAATCGCAAGAGCGGAATCTGCTGAAACTTCATTGAATGCTAAAGTTAACTATGTTATTTCAAACACAGATCCAGCGGCTTTAGATTCATTAACTGAAATCGTTGCTGCTTACCAATCAATGGATGGTGAATTAGATGGTGCAATTACTGAACTTGCAACTAACGCATCTATCGCAACATCTGCTGAAGCGTCAACTCGTTTGGCTGCTGACCAATCTTTGGCATCTGACTTATCAACTGAAGTTGTTGATAGAACTGCTGCAGTATCTTTAGAAGAAGTTGCTCGTATTTCTGGTGACGTTTCTGTTGCTGCTAACTTATCAACTGAAGTTGCTAACAGAGAAGTTGCTGTATCTACTGAAGTATCTGCAAGAATTGCTGGTGATAATTCATTAGCGTCTAATTTATCAACTGAAACGTTAAACAGAGAAAATGCTGACACATCTATCGCTAATGACTTGGCTGCTGAAACAACGTATCGTGACAATGCTGACACTTCATTGGCTACTTTAATCTCTGTTGAGATTTCTAACCGAGTTGCTGACGTTGATGCTGAAGAATCTCGTGCTACAAGTGCTGAGTTAGTTTTAACTAACAATTTGTCTACTGAAGTTTCTAACAGAGTATTAGGTGATGCATCATTAGCATCTGATTTATCTACTTCAATGTCTACAGAAATATCTGCAAGAGAGGCATTACAAGAAGTAATGGTAAATGCATACAATGCTGAGGTATCTAACAGAGTTTCTGCTGACAATTCATTAGCAACTGTAATTTCTACTGAAATTTCTAACGAACACCAACATCATATTGATGGTGATGCTTCTTTAGCGACTGCATTATCTACTGAAGTTTCTAACAGAATCGCTGACGTTAATGCTGAAGAGTCAAGAGCAATGAGTGCTGAGTTAGTATTGACTAACGATTTATCTACTGAAGTTTCTAACAGAGGAACTGCAATCAATAATGAAGCTTCTATTCGTTTAGCTGCTGACCAATCTTTGGCAACTGCAGTATCTGTAGAACAAGGACGTATTGATGCTATCCTTGATGGTTCTGAAGTTGATTTAGATCAATTTGCTGAAATCGTTGAGTTCGTTAACGGAATTGATTTAGAGAACGATAACGCATTGTTATCTGCGGTTACATCAATTGGTTTAGAAATCAATAATGAAGCTGATGCACGTGCATATGCTGATACAAGTTTAGAGTCTGATTTATCTTCTGAAGTTAACGCACGTCAAGATGCTGATGCAACTTTATCTACTAATTTATCTACTGAAGTTTCAGCTAGAGAATTTGCTATAGATAGAGCAGTTTCTGTTCTTGTATCTACTGACGAAGCTTTATATTCTGAGTTGTCTATGGAAACGTCTGCCAGAGTATTTATTGACAGATCATTGGAAGCTGCATTATCTTCTGAGATAGTAAGAGCTGAAAACGCTGAAGATTCAATTGCTACAGAATTGTCAACTCAAGTTTCTTACTTGATATCTAACATCGACGTAACTGAAATTGATTCATTTACTGAAATCGTTGCTAACTTGTCAACTGAGGTAGTTAGAGCGGAAAGCGCTGAATTGTCATTAGCTGATGATTTTGTTAATATCTATTTTAGAAATGCTGGTGTAGTTGAAACTGCTAATGGTGTTGTTACTGAATTTACATTCAATAACGAACTTAGAACAGGTTCACAAGCAGTTTACTTGAATGGTTTATTACAAGATGCTGGTGATTATACAATTACAACAACTTCAGTAACATTTATCTCTGCTCCTAGAACAGGTGATAAAGTTGCTGTTTACGGTATGTATTAATCGTTAGATTAACTTTCAAAAAAGAAAGGGACTCGAAAGAGTCCCTTTTTACATTTATATTAAATTGTTTTATTTATATAAATTAGTCATTGGATCATATACTAAATCCTTATTTCCCCCATTAAATAAGTTCTCAATTAACATATCGTATGTTTTAACCACTTCTTGATTGTCTATATGATATCGTTGTAATACTTTATCGTTTTTTTCGTTGTACTCATCTATGTTTTTATCGTGTTCAGTTAAAATATAATTTAATATTTTAGATGCCTCAACCGTATCTGAACCTTCATAATAGTAACCCAAATCTTTACACATTGGGGCATTGTGTAATACCGGATACCCTAAATAAGCGGCATCTAAATATAAATAATTTAGGGGATTTAATAACTGATGACAAATCAATACATCTAAATGTTGTGTCAACATATACGCCGTTTGATAACGTGATTCAGCACTTATCTTACCTTCTTTAAACAAGTCAAATGTTTGAATTATAGACATAAATTCCTTATGTTTTGAAACGGTGGTAGCATTTGTAATTCTAAGTTTTTCAATATGTCGTCGTCCTTCAATAGTTCTATATGATTCTTCTGCAATCATCGCTGGAATTAAACAAAATTTAACAATATTCAAATTCGGTTCCATAATACCCAAAATCTTTTTTTCTTTTGTTGTATCATACTGCCAGTCTTTAGTGTATTTTCCATCCTTAAATCCTTTATGGATTTCGCTAACTGATTCAAATAAGAATTTTTCTGACCAAATAAAAGGAACCGCAAAGGCGTTTGTACGATATAATGTTTTGTAAAGACCTGAATTTACTTCATCTTGTTGTGGTACATACCAAACTTCATCATATTGTCTCTCATATTGGAATTTTTTATCTTCACTCGGTTTAAATAATATGTTTTCCATATGAATAACATAATTATTTCCACACTTATATGAAACTACTTTTTTGTTTGGTCCAGATTTTTTAAATGTCTCAAGTTGGTAATCAAATATTTGAGCTCCCATTACAATTAATAAATCCATCTCTAAGAACTTATCGTTAAAGTAATGAATATCAACTCCATCAAGATATGAAGGTTTTTCTGTAAGATCTATATTCATAGAGTTTAAAATACAAACTTCATAATTTTTTTCTGAGTTTTTTAAAAGATGTGTTAACATCAAAACGTTTTGTTTTATTCCGTTTGTCCATATAGATTCTTGATTATCTTTAAGTCCAAGTGTTATTCCTATTTTCATAACTATTCTCCGTGTTTTTTTATAAATTGGTTTATTAATTCGTCTTTTTTTTCTTGTGATTCTGTATTCGCCCATACCCATAAAAAGGATGTCTCAACGGATGATAATTCCTTTTTTTCATCACTAATTATTTTCTCTATAAGTAGTAAATTACTAACATTTAACTCAATATCAATATTTAGTTTTTTTGCCACCTTATAAAGAACTAATAAATTATTTTCATCGTAAGCAATCTGAGCTTCATCATATAATTTATTTTTATAAATATTTTTAGTTTTGTCTGGATGAGATACTTTAGCAATTTTTCTAAAAATAGTTTTTATTGTTTTTAATTCATTTTCATCAACACTAATTTTATTTTCTTTTTTAATTGGTGTGTTTAAAGTTTCTCCTGTTATTATTTGTGGCTTATATCCGTTTTTAGATAATACATCCATAAAAATTGGTCTGTAATGTTTTGTGAACTCATCAACATACTCCCTTTCCAAATCCAAAAGTTTTAATTCTTTTAATAGTAAATCTAATTTTAGATTTTTTAATTTATTATCCATAATAATAAATACTTTTTAATTTTGTTGGTTATTAACTAACGCGATATTTATTAAATAAAAGGTTATGAAAAATTTTAAATTACACGTTTCTTCTTGGTTATTAATCATTTTATTTTTAGTTGGGTCAGTTTTATACCCATCTTGGTTAATGGATGGTTATTTGGATAACCTATATTTAAAAATTATGGTTTTTATTACTTGTTATGGTGGTCTTATTGCCTCTATTGTTTGGTATATAAATTTTATTAAAGAATCAAAATGATATATTTGGGGTTTCTATTATTTATAATTTCGGGGATGTGTGAGGCGGTAATGGATACCTTACAATTTCACTATAGTTCGTCATATTTTTTTAAGTTAAAAAATAAACTTTTTTGGGACCCAAGTATTTCTTGGAGAAATAAATATAAAGACGGAGATCCAACATTAGGTAGTAAATTTTTATTTTCAAAAACATTGTTAGTTGGTTTAACTGATGGGTGGCACCTTTTTAAACTATTAAGAACCTTTTTTATGTTTGGGGGAATATTTTTTATTTTTTTACCTTGCTCAACACAAATAATGTGTTTATTTTGTGTGATAATATCAAGAGTTCTTTTTGGTATTGCGTTTTCTTTGTTGTATGACCTATTAAGTTTTTGACTTGGTTATGTTATTGAATACACCTTGCTAAACTACCCATGTTAATAGTTATCGTATTTTTGTTTTAAATAGGGTAATGTAATATTTATAAAATAAAGTTCAATGGCTAATAAAAAAATATCCGAATTACCATATATTAATGTAACCAAAATTTCAGGTAACACTTTAGTTCCTTTGGTTACATATTTCAGTGCTGCGACGGGAGATACCGTACATACATACGCTAACGATTTAAAATCATTTATAACAAGTGGTATAAGTGGTAATTTCTTACCATTAAGTGGTGGAACTGTTAGTGGGGGTACTAGGTTTTTAAGTGGATTAACGGCAAATACAGTATCAGCTACAACATATTTTAACTTACCAACGGATATTAGAGTAACGGGTGGAACATACTCTGCCGGAACTATCTCATTCACTAACAACACCGGCGGGACTTTTAATGTGACCGGATTAACCACAGGATCAACATCAACCGTAAGTGGGAA
>Ga0304730_1000956_pt1 | contig 23074 bp, 28 predicted proteins | sample M_130628_MF_Meta_FD_190474 | JGI IMG/M metagenome (GOLD analysis project Ga0304730, IMG submission 190474) | Freshwater microbial communities from Lake Montjoie, Canada to study carbon cycling - M_130628_MF_MetaG (v2) (version 2) | ecosystem: Environmental > Aquatic > Freshwater > Lake | place...
CTCTGAATACCATAATTTTTTGCCATCGTTGAGACCAGTGTATCAGCGCAGCCAATCATTTCACGAGCAACCCATGCGAATGTGTGACCCTCATCCTCAATCCACTTCTTGAGATTGTCCCTTGTCATAAGAGAGGCTACAGTGATTCCCTTCGCATCCAGCTCGGCACGCTTCTTAGATTCAGCCTCCTTCTGAAAACGCTTCACCTCGGCTGGACTGCGGAACTTGCTCTTCTCGGCAGGTGCCTCGAGGGTATTCACTTCTGGCTGGGAAATCGGTGCTGGGGTTGGAGGCATAGGGGCAGGTGGTGGCGAAGAAATGGGCTCCTCAGCTGCCTTTCGCACAGTAATCTTTACCATCTTCTTTGCTGGCGGATTCATAGCCTGCACAACCTCTAGAGAGGTGTGGACGGTTGCAGCTGCATGAGAAGGGGCAGGGGCAGGGGCAGGGGCAGGAGCAGGTGTAGGGGCAGGAGTAGGTGCTACGGCGGTAACAGGAGCAGCCGTCTTGAAAATCTTGGAAAGGAACTCGTAGTCCTGACGCATCATCTCATGTAGCGTCGTGTGAATCATCTCAAACCCATGGGCGGCCACTAGAGTGCGAAGATCTTGCTGAAGGGTTGTCATTTTTGTATCTCTAGAAGTTCTTCGTTATATTTCTTAAAGAGGGATGGGAACTGATCGGCCATTGGCTCAATTGCGATATTCAAATTTACCCTGGAGAATACATCAAGCCCATCTCTAATACGACGCTCAATCTCTACTGTGTCAGTAATATGCGGAACATTAAATTCTGTATGCGCAAAGCTGCGAATTTTGCGCTGAATATCTTTAATGCTGAGAAAGAAAGAAAAATGCCAACCCGATTTCATTGCGTTAGCCTTTAGAGGCACACCGTGAATCTGTTTATTCACGCGAATCATGTTAAGACTGGGCTCTGACTGGAGGAGGTCAGAGTGAATTATAAATGGCATTGTCCAAGGATGCTCTAACTCAAGACGATGAGTGAAACGATAATAGTAGATATCCATCTGAGGATATATAACCTCTGTCTTATTTGCGAGCATATCCTTCTTGGAGGGCAGCTTGGTGATATCATAGAGCTCATCACAGTCGCAGACGGCCAGTGTAAATTCCTTATCACCTGCGTCGGCCAAGACAACATGAGTCACCAAATCACGCTGTGCTTTTTCTTCGTCCCAGGGATTCGGTAAAGGACTCTTTTCATTCACAATAATACGAACCTTATTCTTATAGGGCTCAAACCAGTGAGCACATGTCTCTACAAACAATGTTTCCTTTCTTGTTCCACTGAAGGTATACCGACTCTCAACAATATAAAAAAAATCTACAAAATCATAGAGATATTCAAGACGGAGTTTGGTGATCCAATCTCCATTAAATAGGAACGTGTCAATAAACATTCTTCACTCTATATAGAAATGAATCCTTACATGGCCTTTTCGATGGAGGAGCGCAAGCGCATTGTCGCTGAGAATCCGTCTATGAAGTCCGATATCGGCGGCGTGGCTAAGCTGGTCGGCAAGGCGTGGGGCGCCCTCTCGGCTGAGGAGAAGGCGAAGTATGCTAAGAAGGGTGCGTCTATGAAGACGAAGACGAAGAAGGCCAAGAAGTCCAAGAAGGGCGCGGATGCGGAGGTCGAGGAGTCTTCTGGCAAGAAGGGCAAAACGCGTAAGTCCGGTAAGAAGCGTGCGCTGTCTGGCTTCATGAAGTTCTCCATGAAGGAGCGTGCCTCTGTAATGAAGGAGAACCCTGGCATTGCGTTTGGCGCCGTCGGAAAGGAGCTGGGCAAGCGCTGGGGGGCCCTTTCTGATGCTGAGAAGAAGAAGTATTAGATAGTCTACTAAAAAATGGTTAATTTCTAAGAGTGCCCTCTTAGAAATTAACTTATCCTATTACTACCGGTAAATTATATCTTCCGATTCTTTTTATTAATGACTCTTCTGGTTTTTCTTGTTTTTCTACCACCTTTTTTATTACCTCTTCCAACTCCTTCTACAGCCGGAGCAAATTCATTTCCAACATTCTCAAGAGTATATCCCTGATTTAAAAGTTTCTGAAGACGGTTAGGATGCCAGGTACGCTGCATAAGCTCTTCCTGAATAGAGAGACCTCCCGTATTAGGTGTATATTCTTCACCTAGCAAACGGGGTTTTCTCATCTCTGCCGATTTTTTCCGAATCATTGCATTTGCCTCTTTAGTATTACCCTGTTCTATTTTAATATCAAATTGCCTAAAATGACCCATGGGGAATAATCTTGATGCCGTATATTGACGTCCTACTTGTGCTGCTATAGGACGTTCTGGGCGTTCAAATGATCGAAAGCGATCTCGTCCAATTTCTATAATCCCATAGTATTCGCCATAAAATTCTTTATGTTTAGGAATACGAAGTCGTTTTTCTTCTGGAACTGTCATTGTATATACTTTTCCAGGTACAAGGTTATCTTCATCTATAAATTGCATTCTATTATATGTAACAAATAAAAAATGGTTAATTTCTATGAGTCTACTCATAGAAATTAACCCAGGCTCCTGTTGTAATAAGGGTTTGCTGTGTGGAGCCTTTAGTTGAAAGTTATAGTAAGGTTTGCTGTGTGCTTCCTTTATAAATAACAACCCCAGGCCATTAGGGTTATCATTTATATGCCAGGAAGCGTAGAATCTGGGTCTAGAATCGGTCTACCGAATCTAGAATTAACAGGCTCCCATTGATTTGTATATCAATAGGTTTGCTGTAGGGAGCCTTTGTGCGACGAGAGGGTCTAATCTTAACCCTCTCGTGATTTTTGTTGGCGGGCGGCGCGCTTCAATTTTAGGGGCGGATTTCTAAGGATTGCGAATGATAGCGCGCAGATTTGCCAGGCGCTTGCGGATAGGGTCATACCGCTCATCATCCAGCTGAACACGCAGAGCCTCCATCGGCGTCTGAACCCTGGCGCCCTCCTCCGTCAGCACCTTGAAGAGAGATGGCGACCAGCCGCTCATCATGATGACCCCATCAGTATCGGCAGTGGCGTGGAAGTCGGAGCACGTCGCTGCGACGTTCCAGATGACGATGCGGGGAGGGGTCCACGCGCCTTGGGGTCCCCACATATCCTCTCCAGCGCGGCGGAAGGCCTCGCGGATCATCTGGATGTGCGTCTGCCAAGGGTTCGTCTTGACCACGTGACGGTAGCTGTGGCCCGTGTACGAACTCTGCTCGCTAGAACCGCAGGCCTTGTCCCACGCCATGTCAGTGATGACAATGAGGTCCTTCGGCTCCTGCCCAGGGCGGACACGCTTCTCCTTCAGAGTGGCCAGGACGAGATCCATTGCCTTCTGGAAGTCAGTGCTGAGACCCTGGCCAACGTGGCCGATGCTGGCGACGCGGTCAAAGATGTTCCCAGAAGGAAGCTTGTGCCAGCTAGGGTTGCTGTCGAACGTGAGGAACGTGTCCTTGAACTCGTCCGAACACACCTCTGAAATAAGAAGACCCATGGCCATGCTGACCCAGTAAGGGGTATCCTTGGCAGCTCCCGCTGACTGCATGGAGCCGCTGAAGTCGCACATGGCGATAGTGCGGCCGAGGCCGCCGAGAGCCTTAGCATTGGCGACCATGCCGTTCCAGACGGCAATAAGAGCATCCTTCTCGGCCCCCTCAGGATTGCGGAACACGTCCTTGATGACCTGGTGCGGGTAGCGAGTAACCGCGCCATTCACCTTCGCTTCGCCCTTGGCCGCCTTCGCCATGTGCTCCTTGAAATGCTCGCGGCAGTCCATGCGGTCCTTGTCGTCAGGGTGGCGCAGGCCGCGACCCTTGACGGGCTCATTCAAGAAGGCCTTCATGTGCTTCGCCAGGCAGACGCCAGGAACGTGAGCGGGCTCAATCTCAGCGAAGTGCTTGGCGCACATCTTGATCTCCGTCGTGTCCAGAGAGCGGTTGAGACCTGCCACCAGCTGGCGGTAGCACTTGAGACGCTGGCTCAGCTTCTTCTCGCTGGGGAAGAGACACTGTGCAAGTTCCTTTGCCATCGGCGTATCCTTTCCCTCGCGAGGCGCCCACTTTGCACAGAGGCTAATCGGCTTTCCCAGACTACTCTTGAGAGAGTCATCAAGCAGCTGCTTGGTCATGAGGTCCAGAACGTGAAGCCTGGCAGACGGAAACTCGTAGAGGTCACGCCAGCAGCCATAGTCTGGAACGAGATCCAGGAGACCAAGCATCAGATTGCGGCGATGCGCGAGAAGCATTCTCGCCATCTCTGTGAAGAGCTGGCGCTCACCCTTGCCGCCGCGAATGTCACGAGTCTGAAAGGCCAGAACAAATGCGTCATCCTCTGAGGTCTCCAACGCCTTGAGAAACAGCTCCTCCAGCTTGGCGCTCCACCCCTTCCGCACAAGAAGGACCGAGAGGTCAACGAGTGCCCTGCCAGTGCCGTCAAAGACGTCGGAGCCCTTTGCGCCATCCATGGGAACCTTGGAAGATGACATTCTCAGGTTTTGCGTATAAAAAGAGATAAGGAAACGCGCGCCTCAATTTTTCTTGTCTTCACATTCGCATTCGGCAAAGCTTTCAATTCCATCGCGAATCGCACTGAAGATTCCTACGAAGACGGCTGCGGCCATGGTTCCATAGAGAGTGTTAGAGTTTGTTATTAGAGTGAGAAGGCCCTGGCACGGCGAGCTATTGCTCGTGATAAAGCTGGTTATCCAACCCTGGAATCCAGAAGGTACGCAGTAGGTTGCATAGAGCTGGGTGGAACCCCATGAGACGGTTCCGACTGAAATAGCAAAGAGGAAGCTAAGAGCTGTTGTCCGCATTCTGCCTTGGTAACAAAAATGAAAGAATGGTTTTCAAATTTGTTAGCATACTACAAAATGCCGCGCTCTACCTCCCCGACTAAGAGAAGTGCAGCAGCACCAGTTCCCGCACTTCTACCGAAGGTAGTGCCACCGTTTACCCAGCCTCCATCTCTTATGCAGACTCTCAAAGAGGGATTTGCGTTTGGTGCCGGCTCCAGCATTGCGAGAAATATGATTGACAGGGTGATGCCCGCTCCTCAAACCTTGCCTCCCAGCCGTGTTTGTCACGAACCGTGTTTACTACAGCTAAAAGAATATGAGAGTTGTATTCTTACACAAGATAACGAGGCCTTCTGTGGAGATAAGCGGGCCTCTTATAGGGACTGTGTGCAGAAGAGTGAAAAGTGAAAATAAATAAGGGTTGATGTTTTTCTGTTTCAGGCCGTATCATATCCGTCATCAATGGGCCTTGTGTCGGTGCGCATTGCACGCCAACGCAACTCATAAAGATGTTCCACAGGCTCAGCGCGCCCATTTGGAATGATGCTGTCGTTGTCATCCAGCATCTGGAACGTCTTGCGGAAGACCCAGAGGGCGTGAGACTCCTCGTCAAACTCAGGAATACTACCCTCTTCCTCTTCCTCTTCCTCCTCGTCTTCATACTCTTCCTCATCCTCCACAGGCTCCTCAGGAAGCTTCTCGTTCTCTCCCATCTCGTGACGACACATGGGGCAGTTCTCCACCTCTGCGTTCACGAACCATGTGACTGCGCAGCGGAAGTGGAAGCTGTGGCCACACGAGGTCGTGTAGACGCCCGTCGCAGCAGTGATATCAGAGAGGCAGATAGAGCACTCCATTTGTGTAGAGTGTTGTTTGCTAAAAAGGATACGTCTCTTTGTGGGCCACGTGGGTTCAATTTTTTGTTTTATTATCAAGCGTAAAGGTCCTCCTCTTCGGGAGAAATGACAGGAACAGAAGAGGGCTTGGGATGGGCATGTGCTGCCGTCAGAGATACAAAGTCTCTACAACACGCGCAGTTCTCAGCCACATGCTTCTCTGCGTTTCGCTCAAGCAGAAAGGGCACTGCAGTTTCCATGGCAACAAGGGCTTTCGTGGATGTATCTGCAATACGAAAGGCGGCCTGTGAGAGGGGGGTGAGACTCGAGAATGACGGGATATCACCAGCCGCGCGGAGGCGCAGGAGCCGACAGTATTCATCAGCAACAACTCGCGCATCCTTCTCAATCTGGCTGATGCGCTCGTAAATCCTCTGAAGGGACTCGACTGAGACAGTGACGTTGGCTGCCATTTTGTCGATTGAATACACCATCATAAAAAATAACTAAGTTCAATTTTATGAGGGTTTCATCATTGCAAGAGCCTGGGATAGTCATACTTGTCAATGACTCTCTCGAGAGTCTCATCTGTCAGACCAAGCTTGCGTCCGATAAGGATGGGGTTCGTTGCGAGGACCTCGTGAGGTGGAAGCCCAACCTTGTCAGCAATGAACTTGATATTCCAGTCATACGTCATGCGGCCATGACCTGGGCCAAGAATCTCCTTGACAATATTCTTGGCGCGGCTGCTTGGCCAGAATAAGTTGTGACGCCTGATAACAGTGTTTCCTTTCACCCCATTCTCGGCAGAGGCTGCGTTGAAAACTTGTTCTTGCGTATACACTGTGGGTGTAATCTCAGGCAAGGGACACACTGCCTTAACACAGGATGCAAAGTGCCCTCCCCAGACCGAACAGCCACAGAGCTTGCAACCAATAGGAGGGTCTGTAAAATTAACGATGAGACGGCTGATAAACATTCCCATGGTAGCGTTATTATCTCTCTTTGAATGAAAAGATATCAATTTTACATAAAAAATGCGCATTTTCTTTTTTTAATTATTGGGCGCGTTTGGTCTCTCAGAAGAACTTAGATGTCCTCAACCACCTCGTCCTCAGGGTTGTTGATCTGCCTTGGAGCAGCACGCGCTGCCAAGATGGCCGCTGCGTTCAGCCGCTCTGAACCGCATGCAACACAGTGTAGCAGTTCTTTTTGGTCCTCATTGCTGCAGGCGTGGCATTTCCACGCATAGCCACACCCGCCCATAGGCCCATCTGCCGCGTCCTCTCGCGGGTAGCGGACAAGGTCGCGGACATTGTGGCCGCCGCACACGTCACAGAAGCCGTCTGTCAGGTAGGAGCAGACGCATGTGCATGGAGGCTTGACATACTCCATGCCGTCAGCGTAGAAGTGCGCGATGATCTGGTAGACGCGCACCACATGCGGAACGGCTGGGCGGCCGTGTACGTTAGCGGGCCGCACGCGGCAGTTGAAGAAGCCTGGCGCGAGGCAGTTCGATACGCGCTGAAGAACGTCCGTCTTCTCGAGAACCTCGCCGAGCGTAATGCCGTCACAGTCAGTCTTCTCCCACTCGTCAACCGAGTAGGTGCGGAGGATAACCGTGTGACCGTAGTCGCTGTGAGACTTCGCGATGGCGGCTTCGAGAGCGGGGAGGAAGGTGTCCTTCACGCCCCGCATCACGTCCCGCCTGACGGACCAGCGTCGGCTGTCAAGGTTCTTCTGGTGGATCACACGCTGGCGCTGCACGACGAGGCGGCGGAGGGCATCGATCTTGTCAGCGAACATCTTGGCTTTTATGAGAACAAGAGAGCAAGAGAGGGCAAGTTGCGATATGATTACAGAGGTGTGTGTCTGAAACCGTGTAATCTATAGATGTGGGTGAACCGATTCAATTTTTTTCGGTAAAAATAATGTTTTGTTTACCGCAGCTCCTCTGGAACATCGTACGAGAAGGCGGCATTGTTGCTGAGGATGCGGGCCACTACAACCTTCTTGCTCGCAGGATTCTTTGGCAGTTCGTCCCAACACCAAAGTCTGTTGAGTGCCTCAGTTGGGTCCATGTTGAGAAAGCCGACGCGGTAGAGAGCCTCTGCGAGATCAGTCTCAGTCTTTTTCTTTAGCGTGATCACCGCCTTGCGTTCGTCCACAATGGAGATGAAGTATGCTGCGGCGGGAGGCGACACGAGAGGCTTGCAGATCTTGCCGAGCTCACGGAGCCTCTTCGTAGCAATGTTCGCCTTCTTCCACAACAGGTCTGCTTCCTTCCTGGAGAGGTATGCGTCCTCCCTGAGATACCTCACCTCTTTACTCCGCCCTGCACTCACTTCAGCAACTTCGTTCTCCAGCTCAATAGCCTTCTCGCCGAATCTGGTGTGAGCCTGATACATCTCCTGGCGGAACTTGTAGAGGTCGTTGTGCCAGAGGCGAAGGAAGACGTTCTTCACCACCTTGTCTGCCTCCTCACCAGCAGTGGGGAAGCCATCAAGCAGATGGGTGATGTAGTCCTCAGGGTCGAACTCCTGTCCGAGGAACTCATTCCAGGGAGCACAGAAGCTCTTATAGTCAGCCCTATCTGCCTCGCGCCAGTCAAGAACCACACCGTGAAGGCGGCGGTAAAGCTCTGCGAACGGCGGCGTCGTCAAGAACTTGGGTTCTCCGTCAGCATCCAGAGACCACCAGTCCAGCGTCTGGCCCCTCGCGCTGAGATACTCCAGCTCCGCGACCACCGTGTCGCGGAGCTGGGCAAATGCGTCAGAAGTCTGGAAGGTCACCATCTTCTTGGGCTGTTGTTCCAAGTAGAGGTAAGGGAGAGACATGTTACTATGTGAGTGAGATGTCTGTTTGCTGTATGGAATACCAAGAATAATAGCCGAGAAGCTTTCAATTTTTTTGATAAAAAAAGGTGTTTGTGGTTTTTGTGGTTTTTATCTTTGTTTAGCAGCCGCGGGCCAGAATCTGGTCGCGCGCTGGGAGAGGTACATGCATCCAGCCATAGGCGATCCGCTGGAACTGCGCGATGGAGGGGCCGAGCATGGTCTGTACCTTCACAGCGCGGTTCAGAGCAACGCGGCGCTCCATACGTCCCTCGGGTCCAGGCTTCGCAGCGTCTGCGATTGAATGGTATTCCTCCATGAGGCGCAGGGCCTCTGCGAGATACTTCGCGTCGAGACGCATAGAGCGGACGCGGGGCGTCGGATGTAGGATGGCGTTGACCTGTTCCCTATTCCACCCGAGAATGTAGTAGAGGTAGTGCGTCGGACCGCACAGCCTTGTGTTCTCATAGTGGTAAGGCCACAGGAAGAGGACGCCCTTCTCCTTAGCCTCGCGAGCATACGATGTATACTCCCCTGGGCTGTAGAGGAGAGACGGATCAACCCCTTCCGCAGCCTTCTGTGTCACGAGCCAGAGGTGCTGCTCGTAGCTGCCACGGAAGTCAGGGTAGACAGAGCAGCAGATGGCCTTGGCAATGCGAGGAGACCAGTGCGACAGGAGGGCCTTACGCTGCTTGTAGGGGAGCGGGGCCTTGGCACGAACCTCAGCGTAGAGGTAGCTGCGCTCCCTGGCGAGGCGCACAGGACAGGCGGCGCCCTTACCACAGACGCCAGCACGCCAGTCATCGCAGCAGCGCGGGATGAGGAGAGGAAGCGACATTGCGGTTTGCTGTGTGGGGGATACTATCACAGAGTTGAAGAGGGTGTGTTCAATTTTATAACGCCAAAAAAAATGGAGGTTTTTGTGGGTTTTGGGGTTTTATGTGTGTTGTCTTTTGTTTTGGGGTTATCTACCAGCGCTTCTGCTGCGGCTTGCCAGCCAGCGCGCTGAAGTCGCGCGTGCCGTTCTGCGACAGCGGCACTGTAGTGCCAGCCTGCAGCTGTCCCAGCAGCTGTGCCTGGTCCTTGTGGACCCAGGGGCACTTGCCCTTGTGGTGGGCAGCGCAGCCAGCAGGGTAGCCGTTCTCTGCAGGGTGGTTGTCCCACTTGCAGCGGCGCAGGATGACCTTCTCCTGCTTGAGCTGGCCGCTGCGGTCGCAGTACAGCGACGCAACCTTGGCCAGGTGGCTCTCAACCTGGCCAGCCAGCAGGCGCGCGTCCAGCGCAGCCTTGGCAGCGGCGTGATCGGCGGCTGACAGGCTGGCAAGGCGCGGGGCCTCCTCCTGGTCATACCAGACGTCCCCCCAGAGGCGTTGGCCGTTGTAGGCCGCCAGATCGGGGAAACGCAGCTCGAACAGCGTGGGCTTAGGCGCCTCCTGGACAACGTCCCAGGTGCCACAGCCGCAGCGCCAGACGCCGTCGTTGTCCATGGACTGCGCTGCACAGCAGTTGCCAGGGCACGGGCTCTCGTCAGCCTCGTAGACCCACCAGGTCTGGTTCATCTTGCTCTCGTTCACGAACCAGCGGGAAGCGGTGTGTGCGGAAGGCATTTTGAGGTGGTTTTATAGTGTATTTGCTATGAAACCTTAAGAGTGCTCTAGCAAATTGAACGGTTCAATTTTTACTCTAAATTGAATGAGAGGCTAGAAATTGAATGATATAGGGGGGTATATAGCTAATTTGAATAGGCCATTCAATTTACAAAAAAAATTGAATGGGGTGCCGGCCAAGAGGGTAATTATCCCTTCTAAAGAACACTACAGCCATCAGCTCTAGCCTCTAGAATGTCCGCCTCTCAGATGCTCGTTTCCATGACGCGCGCCGACCTCGAGAACCTTGTGCAGTCTGCCGTGCAGGCAGCGCTCAGCAACAGCAGCTTCCAGCTGCCTGCGGCTGTCGCTGCTGGCGCCAAGAAGGCCAAGAAGGAGAAGAAGGTTAAGGACCCGCTCGCGCCCAAGAAGGACCCCAACGCCTGGGTTTCCTTCACGCAGCACGTTCGCAAGGTTCTGCTGGCAGCTGGCTGCGAGCTCAAGGGCTTTGAGGGACAGCAGTACTGCTCAGTGCTCAAGGCCAAGCTGCCCCTTCTCGACGCGAACGAGAAGGGAAAGCAGGAGCCGGACTACAGCGCGGTCACTGACGAGAATATCGTCAGCGGCTTCAAGAGCTGGACGCCGCCCGAGCAGAGCAAGGCCGCTGTGGCGAAGGCTAGCAAGCCTCCGTCCGCTGAGATCTCGCCTGTGCCTGCCGCGCCTGCCGCGCCTGCTGTCCCTTCCGCTGAGAAGAAGACGCGCAAGCCGCAGAGCGAGGAGACCAAGGCTGCTGCCGCGATCAAGCGCGCTGCGACCAAGGCTGCCAAGGCTGCTGCGGGCGGCGAGACCGCGACTGTGGTCCCGCCCAAGCCGACTGGCCCTAAGCCGGCCACCGCGGCTGCGCCCAAGCCTGTCGCGGCTGCGCCTCCCGCTGCGGCTGAGGAGGACGAGGATGTCACGGCCTTCTCGCCCACGATCATCAAGGGCAAGCCCTACATCCGCAACTGCCGCGGCGATGTGATGACCGAGGAGTACGAGTGGGTGGGTCGCTACAACGAGACCACCAAGATGATCGACACCAAGTTCCCGCAGCCTGAGGACCTGGTGGAGTAGAGAACCCCATAACAGCAAAACAAAAGACAAAAACACCAAAACCCACAAAACAAAAGAAAAAATCAATTTTTTTTGCGTAATTAGCCATTGTAAAATTGAACTCACCGCGCTCGGCTGGGAGAGTATCCGCAGTCATCATGGCACAGCAACTCATCTCTGAGATCGCTGCGATCCACGCGAAGCTGTGCCTCCCTATGACGCCCAACCAGAAGGCCGACTGGCAGAGGATGGCTGAGAGGAAGCTGGACGCTCTTGACGCTGCCTTCAACCCTGTGGACCAGTGGGGCCGCACGGTGGCACAGCAGAAGGAGGATGCTGAGAACCCCTGCCTCTGTCTCCGCCCCAGCCTCATCTCAGGGTGCTGCACCGTCTGTGGCTTCTTCTGTGCAACTTACGCACAGAGTGCGCAGTGCGGCAGCTGTGGCAACTGGGGTAAGTGCAGCGTCTGGTGCGATGACAATGATGCCTACTGGGAGCCGCGCACCTGGCAGACGTGCCGCGACTGCGAGGCCTATGTACTCGGTCTCAGCGACCACCAGAAGACGTGTGAGGCCTTCCAGTGGAACGAGATGCACTGTGATGAGTGCGGGAAGCTGCACCCGCATGCGGCACAGTCCAATCCCACTGAGGCCCGCTGCTGGTGCGCCTATGACCAGGATGACCTCAACAAGATGGACCTGATCAACCGCCGCTGATGCCTTGAAGACAAAAAAGGACTACTCTAAAACCAAAAAAATTGAACCTTTTTTTTTGAAGAGGGTCATGTATTCCTCTTCAATCACCAACGAAGATGTCTTCCTCCTCTATCAACACGCCGATCGCTGGATCTCAGCGCCAGGTGATGAGCCCTGTCCTTATTGAGAGGATCATCGCTCTCCTCAATGAATATCTTGACAGTCTCCAGACTGAGCAGGAGAGCATTGAGGTTACCAGCGCGGACTCTCATGACGAGATGGCCGCAGAGGACAACAGGTGGGACGAGATTGACGCTCAGATTATGGAGGTCAAGGAAGTCCTACAGGAGCTGGGATGTTCTACTATCAGCGACGACACGGATGATGAGTAAAAATTGAACTCATTCATTGAACGATAGACAGCATCGTTACAATGGCAATCCGCATTGTTGCTAAGCTCTCAAAGCCAGCGAAAGCTTGCTGTGCATGTGGCTCGGCCACTCACAGCGAGAACTTCTATGATGGCGACCCAGTCTCTCTCTACTGTGACGATTGCTTCGTCTCAGATGAGAAGCTCAAGGAGATCCAGGCGCGCATGCCCTTCTGCCAACCAAAGCCCAAGCCCAAGTTCAAGATTCGCATCGTGCCTGCCAAGACCAAGAAGGTAAAGTGCACAGTCGTTCCGTTCCTCCCCTTTGTTGATTAATACTAACCCATTTTTTATTGCAGACTTGTCTTATAAAATTGGAACTATTTTTTACTGAAAGCAGGTTATAATGTCCCTTCAGAAGGACTCATGTGAACGATGCTGGCTACCACCTTGCGTAGGCGAAACCCTTTGCCGCAAGTGCCGCGGTGCGCCTCCGCATGAGCTGAGCAGATGGATTCGCTATCACACAACCTCGCCAGAGGGCTGTAGTAGGTATCGCAAGATTATTAACGAAGAAAGCTACTATGGAAGCGCCATTCCACAAGACTGCCTTCATTGTTGTAACTTCATTCTTCGCCTGGGGAACACCGCGTGGACAGCCGCTCTTAAACAGCACATTCGCCAAACTTCGCACCACGATCTCGCCACTATCTTAGTGGGAAATCTAGAACGGACAAAGGACGCTGTGCTCGAATATGTGGACGCCCTTCTTGAATTTCATCAGGCCGATCATCTGACTTGTAAGAAAATCGTGAATGCTCTCATCTATGCCTCTAACAATAGAGCCAACTGGATTCTAGAGGAGCTTGTTCTGCGTCCCACTGTGCTCGACGCAGTTCTCTTCACACCCATTAAGCTACCTCTTCATATTCCAGAAGACCTCTATGGGCATTTTGCTGAACTAGAGCATTGGTGGGCGTTCTGGGAGAAGATACCAGCTGCCGCGCAGCGGCGTGTGAAATTCCGCTGTCTTAAGATTAAAGAGGAACTCACTGAAAAAACCTGGGCACCTGAGAGGGTTCTGAGATGGTGTGTGGATGTAGATACGTTGTGTGAGATGAGCTTAGAGAAGTGAGAGGAATGAGTTGATGTCCTTATTACAAGGCATGGTCCGTATCTCTTCCTCTGAGAACCAGCCTCCCTCTGTAATCTCGGCAGAGTTGCGCGCGACGAGGATGGGTTCCTCTGTGAAGCGATAGACGAAATAGCCGCCGCCCTCCTTAGAGAACTTCCTGTATCCCAGGGGAGCCACATTCGCAGAGTCCAAGAGGATGCCTGTCTCTTCTTGGAGTTCACGGGCTGCACAGCCGAGCGCAGTCTCTGTGCTCTCCATGTGACCCTTTGGAAAGGACCATTTTCCTGATGCACCCTTCACAAGCGCGATGCGGTCCTCATGAGAGATACATATACAACCATATACACGATACTGTCTAGGTTTGTAACATTGAAACGCAGACGGAAAGCTTGAACGCGCAGTCATTATAGACGGGGAGTAAGAATTTGCGTTGATTCTTTGAACACTCAATTTTAGGTCTAAAAATAAAACGCGTTTCCAAGAAAGTATGGACTGGGTTGCGCCACACCTCACGGGCGGTATAGGTAACCGACTCTTTGAGTATGCGGCGGCGGCGGGTCTGGCTGAAAAATGGGGTTGCCGCGCCGTGTTCTTTTTGCCGCGCTGCCGATCAACCGACCATGGGCCGTTTGATAATATTTTCAAGCTCTTTCCTGGCGTTCCCATTATAGAATCAGCGGACGCGTGGACCACTTTGGACGAGATGCGAGACTCTATGTATCGCTATATACCATTCCCAGAGGTTCCTATTACCCCAGCTGTTATTCACGGATACAGGCAGAGCGAGAAATACTTTCCATCGACCGGTATCGTGCCAGACTTTGAGGCTGCGCTGGGAGAAGAGGTGGCGGCTACGATTCGCAGCAAAGTTCCTGCCGGCGCATGGTTCCTCCACGTTCGGCTGGGTGATTACAAGATTCTCCCGCACCACCAAGTGAATCTCACGGCTTATTATGCGGAGTGTTTGAATAAAGTGCCCAGGGGGGCCCCGTTAATTCTCTTCAGCGACGAGCCAGAGCTGTGTTCCGAGTATTTTATGATAGAGGCTGGGTCGCGTTCGCTGGATTTCTCGGTGTGCTCAAGCAAGGACGAACTCGTGAATCTATACATGATGTCGCTTTGTGGGGGCGGCGCGATTACTGCGAATAGCACGTTCAGTTGGTGGGGCGCTTATTTTGCCCACCAAAACGCGGGACCATCATTCCAAGCATTCTACCCATCCGTGTGGGGCCAAGGCATGCCGCCCCCCGTTGACCTCATTCCTTGCTGGGGCACCTGCGTCGACATCGACGGCGAGAGCGAATAAATTTGAAGGGGCGGCGCGGCACCGCCCTTGTCATACCCTATCAGCAAGCATGGCCCTTCCCACGCTCTGGGATGGATTTGCTTACGAACTCCACCAGGTTGCTGGTGTCAAGTGGATGCTGGCACGCGAAAGTGACCCAATTCATCAAGGAGGACTCCTCTGTGATGAAATGGGCCTCGGCAAGACCATCCAGATGATCGGGCTCATCAAGGCGGCGTCGGCAGTGAGTGGCGGCCTTAAGAACACTCTCTTTCTTGGCCCGCTGCCCGTCCTTGAGCAGTGGCGCGCAACGGCGGCCCGCGCTGGACTGAATTGCTGGATGCCAACGAAGGATGGTCGCTGGGCCCCTTCTGGAGGCTTGAAGCTCCACGCGCCCAACCTCTTCATCGTCAATTATGAGAGCGGCTGCAAGAAGCCCCACCTCTTTGAGGGGCGGACGTGGGACCGCGTTGTCTGTGATGAGGCGCACCGCCTGGCCAACAAGGGAGTCGGCTGGCACCTCGTTGATAGCATTCCTTGTAAGAAGAGGTGGTTTCTCACTGCGACGCCCATCGTCAACAAGAAGGACGACCTCCACGCCCTCTTTGAGCTGCTCGGCCATCCGTATTTGGAGGAGACTGGTGGCGACTACATCATGGCGCGGACGATGGAACAGCTGCGGCCTACGATGCCGCACCTTCCGAAGCCTGCCATTGAGAAGACCTACACACTGGACTTCGAGACGGATGATGAGGCGGAATTCTACCGTGGAATTCAGGGCCAGGTGGTTCGCAGGTGGAAGGCGCAGCTCGCAGATGGTGGCGGAAATGCTCTTGACCGTCTCCGTCTCATCATGCGTCTCCGCCAGATCAGCCTCCACCCGCAGATCTACATTGAGAGCCGGCGGAACGAGCTGGGAACCCTCTACAGTCGCCCCGACTGGATTGACCCCAGCACGAAGTTTGAGGGCATCCGCGGTCTCATCGAACATGATACGGTTCCGAAGAAGTGGATCATCTTCTGCCACTTCCACAAGGAGATGGAGTTGCTGAGCGACTTCCTCTCTTACAGTGATTCTATTGGGCGGACGTGGCTCTACAGCGGCAAGCTGACGGCGGAGAAGCGGACTGAGGTGCTGGCACAGAGCGAGCTCCCTCTGGTGGACGGCAAGCACGAGATTCTCCTCATCCAGCTCCAGTCTGGTGGGACAGGTCTCAACCTCCAGCACTTCCAGAACATTGTCTTCTCTGGCCCCTGGTGGACGGCTGCGCTCATGCAGCAGGCGACTGGGCGGGCTGTACGGATTGGGCAGAAGAACCAGGTGACAGTCTTTCACATGGTTCTCAAGGAGGAGGGTGGATTGAATATTGACCGGCTGATGCGGCTCAAGGCCGAGAAGAAGGGGAAGATGTGCGCTGAGGTTTTGGCGCAAGCAAATAGCACGGTAGAGTAGAGATGTCATCAGCAGTTCAAAAAATCTTTCTTGGACCATCCACCAGCAATGTAGTGATCGCCACAGTTATAACCTTCGTCGCCGCCTTTGTAGGCTATAACATGTGGATCATGTCAAAGACGATGCCTGTTTCATCTGGCTTCCAAGAAGGATTTGGAGGTGTCGCAGTCGGTTCTGGAATGCCCGACTGTGTCCGCAGCAGCGCGGAGGGTGGCCAGCTGGCTGATTTTTTTATGAGCCGCGAGTCGTCCGCTGAAGAGGGTGCTGACGACCTTCGTGAGTTTTTAATCTTACTCGGCAAGCTGTCTTGTTTCAAGAAGGACTTGATGGGCGCCTCAGGTGTTGTTGAGGCCACGCGCTACCAGCCCTACTCCACGGCTCACGATATTGAGCCTGTTGCCGAGACTACGGCTCGTTGCTTTGCGAAGACGATTCCGCCCCGCGACTTGGAGATCAGCTTCGACAAGTGGTCGTCGCGCGGCGCGAAGCTTTTACGCCGCCTCTGCACGGCATATGATGCCTCTCCTGAGCAGTTTGCCAAGCTGAATGCCACGCTTGCCGCGATGCTCGCCGACGTGAAGGATGTGGCTGTGAAGTCGTGCTTCGCTGGAACGGCGCTCATTAACGGAAAGGCGCAGGGGCGCGAGGTTCAGGGGCGTCTGCCTGACGAAGCGATTGACCTGGGGCCTTACAAGGGACGGTATTAGGATAAAATTGAAATAAACGGGGCCTAGAAGGGCAGTAACAAGATGGGTCTCTATATCTACGTTGTCATTGAGAACGGTGACCCGTATCCAGTAGCATACATGAACTATACAGCGGCAGTAGACGCTGTAAAGCTCAAGCACAAGGAGGCTATCGAAGAGGAATTGAAGGAGAACGAGGGGTTTCCTGGTTGCAATGAGGTGGATGTTCCTGAAGCTGCCCAGAGTCCCAGCAGACTTTATATTGAGAAGGGAATTCATATTGAGATTCACAAGTTGCCTGTTACTTGAAAAAATTGAAAGCTGGCCGCCGCGCATGGGACGTATTCAAAAATGCCAGAAAACCAGGGACACGGAAAGAACTGGGAGAGGGACCTCGGGCTCAATGTGTATAAGGCAACAGAGGTGGAGCTTGCGTCTGTTTCGCACACCGCACCCATTGATGTGCCTCGCGCGTTCAACCGCTTGGACGGCATAGACGTCTCTATCAAGGTATCTGGCGGAGATGCAATTGATATGGGAGATATCGTTCGTGTATTCAAGGAAGTCAGTAGCGGCGAAAAGATTCACATGACTGTAATTTCTTGGGTTCAAAAAGATCCCACAACAAAGAAACTAAAGAGTTTAACCGAGGTAGATCTTACCAACTCGGTTAAACTTATATTTGGCACAGCGACACTCTCTGAGATTGAGGAGTTAGTGGCCTATGTTAAGGCAATTCCGCATTACGGACGAACAGCCGAACACCAGGCAACATATAAGCGAATGGCATCGGCCCTTAAAGAGAAAAGCGGCGGCTGGATTTCCTATGCCCCCAAAGTGGACAGCGCGACACAGCGCAGAGTGCAGGGGCACTTCAGCCAGTTCAGCCGATTCGTCCAAGAGAACCCTTCTCGGGTCGTGGCCACCAGTCAAACTGGCGAGTTTCGCGGAGGAAGAATCGCAGAGGAGATTGTATCAACTCCGCGCGTCAGGAACAAGAAGCCAGCACCTGGTTCAGCACCTCATTCGCTTCCGACTTAGACAGGCTCCGCGGTCCCACTGTATTCGACGCAAACACGTGCAGATTCACCGCATCAATAATCTTTTTTGCGTGCGGTATAGACTCGGCGTCCAGCTTCAAGAAGTAATGGGTCTGCGGACTGTAGTCTTGGCCCACTGGATAGCATTTCCCAGCGAGGCCGCCCGCCCTCTTGAAGGCGATGTGAAACGGCTGTCCATGCTTCACATATTCAAACCCCTCTTCTACAGCGGCGGCGGGAATCACTCGGTCCTCCTCGCGCTTCTCCCATATCTGAAAGATACACGGCACATCATACTCCTCGGTATTCACCTCAAACGCATTCCGCTCAAGCTCTTCACTATGAAGACAGTGAAACTTCAGAGGGAATGCGCGCGACATGCTCGGCTTGACGAAGGAGCGTGGCAGAATAAATGCGATGATATCTGCGTAGAGGGCCGCATGCTTGATAAAGGCCTTCGCCAGAGAACCCTGGCGACCGAATGGGGGATTGCCAAAGAAGACGCGGTGTTGGTCTGCAGTCGGCGCCCAGTCAAGAAAGTTCCCTTGCTGAATCTCTGGCCCCTTCGGCTCCAGGTCAATTCCAAACTTCATGAAACTGCTCGGAACAGCTTTCAAGAATGCGCCATTTCCAGCGGATGGCTCTATCCACTGAAAGGCGGCGGCGCGCGGATACAGTTCAAGCAAGGTCGTGACGCATTTCGTCGCGACGGCCGCTTTTGTATAATACTGATCCTTCGTGTTCTTGCGAAATTTGCCTGTGTCTTGTGCCATAGCGTCCTTCTATTCTAGACGGAGGTCAATTTTAGGTACGGTGGGTGCCGTACCGCCGCGTCTTGCGGCCTCGTCTCCGTCTGCGCCGTCTAGATCCACCGCGGCCGAATAGCTTTGAGAAAAACCCACGCGGCTTCTCTTGAGCAGGAGCAGGAGCAGGAGAGGGGGCGGCCACATTCTGTTTTCTCGTAAATGTTCTACTCGCTGAGTTTTTGATGGCCGACCCTAAGTTCCTAGCCTTCGAACCTAAGAATTGTCCCGTTGTCGTTGCAGCAGAACCTAATAATTTTCCGCTTTCTACAACCCCCGTTCCAATACCCTGCGCCGCAGAGCCCAAGAGATGCCCCGTTCCTACAACGCCCGCTTGCAGCCCTTGAGCAGCCTCGATTGCATGCTCCTTTGTAAGAGCATCTTTGGCCACAGAACCCACGAATTTTCCAGTTTCCAAAAGCCCTGTTCCAACCCCCTGCGCCGCAGAGCCCAAGAGTTGTCCAGTTCCTACAACGCCCGCTTGCAGCCCTTGAGCAGCCTCGATTGCATGCTCCTTTGTAAGAGCATCTTTGGCGACAGAGCCCAGTAATTTTCCAGTTCCCACAACCCCCTTTCCAATACCCTTGGCAGTATAGCCTAAGATTTTCCCAGTCGTCACAACTCCTGATTTTAATCCCTGAGCCGCCTGTATCGCATGTTCCTTTGTAAGCGTGTCTTTGGCCACAGAACCCACGAATTTTCCAGTTTCCAAAAGCCCTGTTCCAACCCCCTTAGCTGTATAGCCCAAGAGTTGTCCAGTTCCCACAACCCCTGCTTTCAGCCCTTGAGCAGCCTCGATTGCATGTTCCTTTGTAAAGGTATCCTTAGCAGCAGACCCCAAATACTGCTTAGCTGCCAAAAACCCCGATTTTAGTTCTTCGCCAGCCTGTAATGCGTGTTCCTCTGTAAAGGTTGCCTTTGCCAAGTCATAGGCATTGTGTGAGAGTTGTTTACTTTTAATAATACCCTCTTTTATCATTTGAGCTGCACGGATTGCATTATTTCGCATTGTAGTTGTCAGATACAGTCCTATCTCATTCCAGGTCTTTAGTAGACAAACTTCTATATAAAATTTATCCACGATTTTTAATAGAACATAGAGAGTATCAGCAAATTGTAGTTCAGAGCATGTCAACTTAAAAATAGGCACAACAGGTGCCAATGCAGCTTTCAGAGGCAATATTAGAACCTTAAAACCATTCGTGAGAACGGTCTTAAATGTAGTTATTAAACCGCGCGAACCGCTATTTGTCGCTTTATTCAGTTTTCCTACAATATTATTCTGTTTCACCAGCGGTGCTGCACTCTTTATAGCAAGACTAGATGCATAGGTTGCAGTTTGATGAAGCTTGGTTCCTACCAGATCTAGAACAGCTGCGACAAAATATACAATAAAGTCGTCAGGGCTTTCACATAACTTATCTCTTGACCCAGGTGTTACGAGTTTGGAATGAATATCTAGAAAGAAGGTTGGTCCTATTTGCAGACATATTGGTCCCAGCTTTGTCGTGCGCAAAACCTTTTCTAATGCTGCTCTTTCTACATTGGTTTTCTCGATTTCAATCTTTCGAATATCATCCGCTTGTTTAAGCTCAAATGCTGTATCAGACGCATCTATTTCGTGTAATCTATCCAGGGCCTTTGCAATCTTTATCAACTCCTCGTCGGAAAGAGGCACCGAGTTCTTTCGGTTTTTGATGTTTTTCTTGGTTTTTATATTTGAAAGCGTTGCCGCGTTTGAGAGTGGGGGAATCGGTACTTCAATACTTGATAGCTTTATTTCTATGGGCTCTGGCGGCGGTGCCGTATTTGTTTGCGCTGGACTTGTCTCGGCGGACATATCACCTTAATTATAGGATAGATTTATACTATAATTAGTGTTTCACCAAAAGGGTTGCATCTACGGACTAGTTTACGGTCGCAGCAGCATCATGAAGACCATCAGACCGATGATCTGCCAGAAGCTCTTCGCAGGCTTCGCGATAGAGACGAGCTCCACCACCACCGAGTTCCAGAGGAGCTTGCCGACGAAGCCGAGGATTACGAACGCCAGGAGGAACGCGAAGAGGATAGAGAGGAACTCGACATACGCGTCGCGCTTCTTGTCCGAGTCCTTGCCGTTTGTCATTGACTCTATCGCCGCGCCGCAGAGTTCACGTAATGCCATTCTATAGAGGGGCTAGGTTTTTACTCCCTCTCGTAAAGAAGGCTCTCACGCACCTTCGCCCCACGATTGTCATTAATGAACTTCAGAGCCGCTGCAGCCGCCTCCTCCGACTTCATGTGAGTCGCAAGAAGACCCTGGAGCGATTTGGGCGTCAGCCCCTCCTTCGCAGACGCACGCTTGTAAAGAATGCGGCCACCACTCTCCTTCAGATCCAGCGCGCCAATATTGTTCTTCTTCATAATCCGGAGAATCATCTCTTCCAGCGCCTTCATTCGCTTCGTCTTCTCACGCACCTGCTCCTTGAGAGTGGTAGACTCCTTATTGAGCTCGCGCCACGTCTTGATAATCGTGGACAGGTTCTGCAGCTCCTGGGCCTCCGTAATCTGCGTGGCCACCTCCATCGTGTTTCCCCCCGCCTCGGTGGTGCTTCCCACAGTCGACTTGTTTTCTAGGCTTATCTGCTTCTGCGCGTTCATCCTGTATAGAGTCGTGTAACCGCTTAAGGTTCTTCGCGTGCCGCCGTGTCCAGTATAGATGGAAGTTCATGATTGGCCACAGTTTACCATCCTTCGCCTTGAATGAAGACGAGACTGTGAAGCCCTGGCGCTCATACCATGCCTGCACCGTATCATTCGCAGGTATGAGATTCAGAGTCTGGCCTTTTAAGAGGCATCTCTTGAGCGCATACTTGAGAAGCATGGAACCAAGACCGAACTTCTGGAAGAGCGGATGGACCGCGATATATTTGAGACAGCGCTGGTTTTCGAAAATAAGGATGAATCCTAAAAGGTCTCCATCATCATTGAATACACCAACACTCTCTTCTCGACTCCTGTCCCGCCAAATAGGAGAAAACTCCTTGTGTTCCTCAAAATGGAACGTCTCCCTAAAAATGTCCGCTGCCGACTTTACGTCAAGACAGTTGAGTGGACGGATTGAGTAGCTCATTTGTTCACTACTGGTAGATTCGTTTTTGTGGCTGCCGCCTAAACCGGGCGACTGTTCTAGAGTCATGGAGCTCTCCGAGTTCGGTCCAGAGCATATTTTTGATGAGATGGCTGACGAGATAGATATGTATGAAAAAGAGCCGCAGAAATACCTTGCGATTTGGCGGACCCGCTACGAACCCTTCGTCTATGACATCCTGAAGCAACGCTATGGACCGGCCCTTGACGAGTTCTGGAAAGGATATGAACCCCCTCTTGTGTCTGACCGAGCGTTTGTGATTGTGGAGCGCCGCTGCCATCCCAATCTGTGGTTCATTCTTCGCAATGCGGCGTATTTTGGTCGTGGCTGGTCCATCTACCTCTTCTGCTCCAAGCAGAATGCTGCATATTGTGCGGCCATTCTGGGCGATAAGCTTCCGTTTGTCCATCTGAATATCCTCTTTAACGAGGTTGTCGACGGCCCTACTGGAGTTCGCGAATACAATGAGCTTCTGAAGCAGGAGTCGTTTTGGGAGCGCATTCGTGCTGAACATCTCTGCATCCTCGAGATGGACTGCTACCTTCGCAAGCCGATTCCTGAGGAGCTGCTTGAATATGACTATGTGGGGACACCGTGGGGCTGGGCTCTTCAGACGCCAGGTGGTTCAGGGTTAACATTGCGGAGACGGACCGCAATGTTAAACGTGTGTAAGGAGGGTGACCACACAATCCCTATGCAGGATCATTTCGCTGGAGAAGGCATGTTTCGTCTCGGATACTCTTGTATGCGATCTCGGCCAGATGGTGTGAATACATTTGTGGAGTCGTGTTACACAGATGACCCTGTCGGCGTTCACCAGTGGTGGACATTCTTCTTCAACCGCTTCTTGTTCAATCAGGACAAGGGGATTGTTAGGGACTTACTCACACTTTGTATTAAACAGGAACAACCGACGTAGGCTTGGCAACTTCTAAGCACTCGCGCACCATCTCTAGAGTGGGGTCAGCGTCCCCATATCGCCCTTTTAAACTAGCCATGACCTTCACCTTCATCTTACCGAGCTGCATCTCATTGGCTTTCGGATTGTCCTGCTTCAGAAAAGCGGCGACCTTATCGGCTGCGGACATTGATGTGAGGGTGCTATCGGCCTCGCTCCACAACTCGCCATCAATGAGGTCAAAGAGACTCTGGACTACGTCCAGTGAAATGTGAAAGTAGTCACGGTCAGGGGTCAGACGCTCCCCCATTTTGCCCACAAGCTTGTGAAGAGAGGCGAGCTTGCCGTCCATCTTTGCCACCTGCTTCGCCATCTCAATCTTGAATGGCCAGAGGACGCCCTCCGAATAGAGCTCGTCGGCGCGC
>Ga0304730_1000958_pt1 | contig 23058 bp, 23 predicted proteins | sample M_130628_MF_Meta_FD_190474 | JGI IMG/M metagenome (GOLD analysis project Ga0304730, IMG submission 190474) | Freshwater microbial communities from Lake Montjoie, Canada to study carbon cycling - M_130628_MF_MetaG (v2) (version 2) | ecosystem: Environmental > Aquatic > Freshwater > Lake | place...
CACCAGTATGCCATATCTTAATACGGCTCTCCATCCAGGCCTTTGGCCTGAATTCCCAAGCCTAATAAGGATGACCATTCATCCCGGGCTTTAAAAGAACCCGGGTTTTCTGGTCATGTAAATAAAAAATTTACTATTTACTAAGGAAAAAATTCATGCTCATATTTTTCCATCTTAGACCCCTTGCGTTTTTATTGATTGCGTTAGCACATTCATCAATCTACTCTTCTGAAATCATACAAAGAACTTTGCATCATTCATCCAGACCATTACAAAAATCTCCTTTAAGTAAAAAACCTCTTAATCCACATGCTCATAATTTTTATCCTTCTTCTGATTTTTATAATTTTGGTTCTTTTTTTGGTATATATAGTCATTATTGTGAACCATTTTACTATCCAAGAAGTAGTTATCATTCAACTACAATACCGCATCTTATTTCTTATGCTCTCTGGTGCCGAAAATCAGCGCTGATTCAAATAATGAAAAAAAATGGCAACACTCAAAGCATCGAGCACCAATGGGAAAAAATTTTAACAGCAGTCTGTGAAGAATTTTCCTTTCCTTTCTCAAATCTCGATCTATCATTTCCCTCTCAAAAAGAAATAGCCAACACACCACTAGAGATACCTTATACACCCGAAGGCGCACTTAAAGAAATGCAAGAAGAGCTGATCCTAGAATCAACATCAGAAGAAAGAAAAAAAGCTCTCAAAGTTGAAATTGCATATCTTGTTGAATTCTTGGAAGACATAAAAAAAGATCATCCCCTTGCGTATGATAAACCACAAGCTCAAAGATCAAAATTAAGGGCTGAATCTTTAAAAGAATCTTCTCTAGCTATGATGACACCTCCTACAGATATTGTTTCTGCCGATACAAAAGTTGCTCAAATTGGTTTCAAAAAAGCTCCTGTTCTTATTATCACTAGCAAAAAAAAACCCGCTGATCTTAACCAGCCATCTCATTCTTCAGAACCACCTATTGATTCTAAAAAAATAGAAACTCCAAAAGAACCAACGCCAACTGCAGATATAGTTTCAAAGCCGCTTAAAAGAGATTTTTTTCTAGAATGTGCAGTAGCAGCCGGTCTTGCAACAGATTCATTATCAGAAAAAAGCATTGCAAACCCGATACATGAACCTTCAGAAAATCCTGCAAAACATGCTGCCGCAGAAAAGCATCATTTAAAAAAGTTAGCAAAACAAGCTGCTGCTCTTGCAAAAAAAGAATTAAAAATCGCTCTAGAAGAAGAGCAACATGATCTTATTAAGACTGCATGCGATCAAGAAGAGTATGCTTCTGCAATAAGCATACTTCTTGGTTCTGATCAAACAACAGAATGGTTTGCAAATAATATTTTTTTTATGGCTCATCAATTGCTTCAAAAAAAAGCTACCGGCGATTTTTCAGAATTTTCTAAACTTGTTATTACTTTTTTAAAAAAGAAAAGAACTCTACTCTCTGACGAACAAAAATCAATTTTATTCGTTTATCTCAGCGCACATTGCGAACCTACAATGCGTCTTTCATATCTTAGACAAGCGGCTGATTTAAAAAACATTAAAGCTGAAGCTCAATGGCTTGCGCTAAAAGTAAATGAACAACTTAATAATCCTGATTTTAGAGAATGCGCCTACGGACAAGATTGTATCCATAAAAAAGTAGTTGCTTTTTTTGCTCTTCATAGCGAAAACGAATCTCTTAAAACTCTTTTAGCACGATATCTTATTTTATTTTTTTCAATAGAAGCAGATTGTCCAAATATAAAAATAACAACTCCTTTAACTGAACTCTATAGCTCAGCAAAAAGATATTTGAGCGCAGATGATTATGCTTCTTTATTAGAACTTACTCCGCTATTCAATCCAAAAGAAACTCTATTCAGCCCAGAAATGAATCCTTTAATAGTTACCGTAAATAATCTTTTTGATCTTGATGAGCTTATAAAACAAAGTTTTCCGCCAATGCCTTTAGATAGTCTTAGTGGAACAAATATCACTCCAACAATCAGAGCCATTCCTTCTTCTGAAACGACACCAAAAAGACCTATACCTGTTTCACATAGCCCATTTACCAATGGATTATTCGAAATTTTTAATGAATATAATAAAATTAAAAATGAGTTTAAAGAAAAGCTACAAACCGCAAAAACTTCAACTCATAAAAAAAGCATTACGACACTTTTAGCTCGAAAAAAAGATATTATACATAAAAGCATTATTGAGCTTTTAAAAACTATAAAAACTAAAGATGATGTCGATCATTTTTTTAGAGCATTAAGTAGATTTGAAGTTAATGAATCATATACTGAAGTAAAAGATTATATTGATAGCAATCTTGCTCATATTCCTTTACAAAAAGATTTATCGTCAGATCAAAAACCCTGAAACAATTAATGTACGAGCACTATCATAAGACAGTCCTCGCGATTGAAGATAAAACAAGTGGTCATCGTTCAAGTGAGCAACCGCTGATCCGTGGCCACATTGTACTTCATGAGTCAATACTTGAAGATTAGGAATAGAAATTACCTGTGCTTGCAAACCAATAATGAGATTTTTTTGTGTTTGAAATGCTTTTGATCGTACTGCAGTTTTTTCAATAGTAATAGTACCTTGATAATCTAAAAAACTCTTATCTTCAAGAACCGCATATATTTCAACAGTACTTGTAGTATCAGCAGCATGATGTATTTGTTCTACTGTAATTTTTTGCTTACTTTCCCCAACTAGGTTCATTCGACCAATAAGCTTTATCTCTGCATCGCTCCCTACAAGAATAAATGAATAGTGAGAGGTACCAGTGCAAGACACTTTATAAAAAATTTTTTTTTCAAATGATGCACGCTCTTCAAGAACTACCCTAACCACTTGCTCAATGGTAGATTGATTATCTCTTTGTTGATGCCAAACTACCGATGCCCGATCTTGCACATACAATTCTATAACTCTTGCAGAACCTGCAAGAGTTGATTCTAAAACAGGCGAATCCACCAATACCGCATGCACACCTTTTTCTATAATAATTACGAAATGCTGCGGCTGATCAGTTTCTGGTGGCAATACAAATGGTTGGTTTTCTGGATGATGATAAGAAATAAAAATAGTCTTTTGCATTATCGTTTCCATTATCCTATTGATCCTTCCATTTCATGAGCAATCAATCGATTGATTTCAACTGCATACTCCATTGGGAGCTCTTTTACAAACACATCAATAAACCCATTCACCAACAATGCGCGAGCTTGCTGTTGAGTTAGCCCTCGACTCATCAAATAAAAAACCTGCTCATCATTTAATGTACCAACGGAAGCTTCGTGTCCCACATCAACTCGTTCCTCAAACACATTAACTGTTGGATAAGTATCCGTCCGTGATTGAGCATCAAGAAGAAGTGCATCACACTGCACTCGGGCCTTTACCCCCGTTGCCCCTTTAAGCACTTTCAAAAGCCCTCGATAACTAGTTCTGCCACCCTGTTTACTAATCGATTTAGAAATAATGTTTGAACTGGTATTTGGCGCACAATGAATAATTTTTGCCCCAGTATCTTGATGCTGGTCCTTACCTGCAACGGCAATAGAAATAATATGTCCTTTAGCACCTTCTTCTTTAAGAACAATGCACGGATATTTCATCGTCACCTTACTGCCAAAGTTACCATCTACCCATTCAACGGTTGCATTTTTATATGCAAATGCTCGCTTGGTTACCAAATTATAGACATCCTGAGACCAGTTCTGGATAGTAGTATAGCGAATTTTAGAATCTTCTAAGGCAATCAGCTCAACAACCGCGCTATGAAGAGAATTTGAACGATGCACCGGCGCACTACATCCTTCAACATAATGTACGCTACTACCAGGTTCAGCAATAATCAAAGTACGTTCAAATTGACCCATTTGTTTTTGATCAATACGAAAATAAGCTTGTAATGGAAGATCAACATGCACACCAGCAGGGACATATACAAAACTTCCGCCACTCCATACAGCAGAATTCAAAGCTGCAAAGGCATTATCATGAGGAGGGATTACTGTAGCAAAATATTTTTTAACAAGTTCTGGATAATCGTAAATGGCTGTTTCTATATCAGAAAACACCACTCCTTTATCTTTCCATTTTTGTTGAATGTTTTTATAGACTAATTCAGATTCAAATTGAGCCCCAACTCCTGCCAAAAACGATCGTTCTGCCTGGGGAACACCCAATGCTTCAAATGTTTTTTTAATACGATCAGGAACTGCATCCCATGATTCTGCTTGAGTTTTAGATGCTTTTAAATAATAACAAATATTCTGATAATCAAGAGCACTTAAATCTGCCCCCCACGTAGGAATCGGTTTTCGTTCAAAAATTTCTAATGCTTTTAAACGAAAATCAGTCATCCAACCTGGTTCATTTTTTTCAGTCGATAAGGCAATGACCAATTCCCGCGTAAGCCCTTGAGAGTATTTATCAGTATCCTGCATGTTCATATCCATGTTCTTGAATAAAACTACCAAGTTCAGAACCGCCTTGAGCAATAATGGTACCGTCTTGAAGCAATGAAACTGTATCCGGTACAAGTGCAGTCAACATAGTCTGATAATGAGTAATAAGCAGTACCGATGAATCAGGACATAAAGTACGAAATGCATGAAGCGCATTAACAACCAATTTAAAAGCATCAACATCTAAACCTGAATCTACTTCATCAAGAATAACTAGCTTTGGTTGCAAGACTAAAAGTTGTAACATTTCACAACGTTTTTTTTCACCACCAGAAAAACCTTCGTGTACCGAACGCTGCAAAAAATTACCATCCATTTTTAAAAGACGTAACGCTTGGGTCAGCCGATCAATATAAACATCAACCATATCTTGCCCATGAACAGCATGAAACGATTCGCGAAGAAGAGTGCTTAAGGTAACACCTGGAATTTCATAAGGCTGCTGTAAAGATAAGAACATTCCGGCCCTTGCACGTTTATCAGCAGACATTGAAGTAATATCAATTCCGTTAAAAAAGATTGAACCAGCAACTACCTGATAACGCGGATGCCCCATTAACGTATAAGCCAATGAACTTTTTCCTGAACCATTGGGCCCCATACAGGCATGAATTGTGCCTGAAGCAATTGATAATGAAAGATCTACTAATAATTTTTTTTCTGCGTGATTTACAGAAAGATGAGAAATTTTAAGCATTAATTTTAAAGCCTTTTTAATGAAGTCCTCTTTCAGTATAGCGACCACAAGGCCTTTTTCAAATAAAAAAGCCACTTTAATTTAAGCAAAGTGGCTTTTTTATTTGAAAATAAGATAAAAATTATTATTTCCAGAATCCTAAAACTTTTGTAGTGGCTGCTACAGTTGTTCCGACAGTTGCAACAACGCCAACAAGCGCAAACACTTCTACTGCCGTTCTTGCTGAAGAAGAAGATACAGGAATAATTCGAAATAGTGTCACTTCGTTTGACGAAATAACAGAAGAAGGAACCTGTACTATTTCTTCTCTAGCTGCAAGAAAAGCGGCTTCTTTTTGTTCAAGAACTGTTCTTTGAGCACTTAAATTTTCGCGTTCAACTAAAGTTTGAGCTTCACTTGCCTGCTTATTAAAATCTCTTATTTTATTAAAAATAATAGCATTGACATGATTAAAAACAGCTTCACGATTTTTAGAATCTGTAGATTCTGCTAATACACTCAAAGCATCTTTTGCTTCAAAAGCTGCTTTTGCTTCTAAACCAGCAATAACTTTATCTGCTAAAAAATTAATTTCCAAAGAAAGAAGTTCTGTATGATGGGCTATTTCTTGTTCAATTTTTTCTTGTACTTCAGAGGTTAGAAAAGGAGAAACCATGGACCCTCTTAAATTACTTAGCCCAAATTCAAGCATTGCTATAGAAGAAGATTTTGGTAATTCTTTTATAGAATCAGTTGACTCTTGAACAGAAGAAGCTGCTGTATGCTCTAAATTAACGCTATCATCTGCTTTTATTGCACTAGAACAAAGAAGAACCAAACTAAAGATTACTATTTTTTTAACCATGTGCATCTCTCCCGCACTTTAAAATTAAATATTTTTGATTTTATGTCGCTGAAGTTTAGCATAAATACAAAAAAAATAAGCTTTTTTGATTCATATAAAGCATTTTTACTCATTAAAATTAATCAAAAATAAAACCACCCTACGTCAATCATAGAGTGGTTTTATAATGTAAAAAACTAAATAAATCTTAATCTTTAAAAATGTCTTCAAGAAGTTTTTCATCTTCATACATTTCATCAGATTCATCACCTGGACGATCTTCATCAAAACTAAAGGGAGACTCTTCATAGAACTCCATAACAGCATCAATAATATCTTCGCGAAGGCCAACAAGCAAACGAATATCATCAGAAACATATTCGGCTAATTCAGGAAAAAGATCAGAATTATGCGGATCACTTACAATAATAGCAAGCATATTTTCATCTCGCTCTAAAGGAATAGCCCCATGACGTAATAAAAAATCTTGAGGAAACTGAAGCAACAAGCGATGGTCAAACATGTACCCCATGACATTAAAAGCAGGTACTTCATAGTATTCTGCAAGTGCTACTAAAATTTCATCTCTTGTTGTAAACCCTTCATTTACTAAAAATTCATCAAAGGTTTCTTTTGAACGCCCTTTAAAATCTCTTTGTAAATCAGAAGCTTCTTGATCAGTAATAACTTTATTTCTAACAAGAACTTCACAAATTTTATGTTGAAATGATTGTACCATTTTTTCCCTTACCCCACTTTTATACCAACAGTAAAGCCGATAATCAAACTAATAACAGCTGGTACATTATCTCGAGCCCACACAATAGTTTCTTCAAATAACCTATCAAATGTCTGTGCAGGAGATGCTCCAACTACGCCTTGAATAGTGTCCCATTGAATGGCAATCATACCGATATAATCAAGTACAACAACAATTACCACTGACATAAGAGCCCATACCAAAGCACTTTTAAAATATCTTTTACATAAAAAACCGCCCAAAATGCCAACAGCAAAAAAAGTAGTTATTTCAATGAAGTTAAAATTTAACTCTTTTACGTGATTCATAAAACCACGAACATCAAAATTTTTTATACATTCTAAAACTGAATTTTTTGGTGGCGCGACTGCTTTAAACACGTGTTGTTCCTTTCTCTGCTTTACCCTTTACCCTTCTACTTTGCTACTAGTAAAAGATATCGATGAGAATAACAGAAGTGCAAGAAAATCAAAGAGAAAAAAGAACAAAAAGAAAGGGAACCTTTTAAGGGGCTCCCTCCCAAAATTTGTAGCCTAAACCTAGCTGATAAGGTTTCTCAGAGCCTTGCCAGGTCTGAATTTTGGAACCTTTTTACTTGGTATTTCCATCTTCATGTGAGTAGCTGGGTTAATACCGATTCTTTTTTTACGCTTGAACACTTGGAAAGTTCCAAACCCTGTTAAAACGACTGGTTTGTTATGTTTAAGAGCATTAGAAACACTCCAAACAAAAGCTTCCAAACATTCTTTACAAGTTGCCTTAGGGAGTTTGGTCACCTTGGCCATGCTTTCAACTAACATTGCTTTGTTCATATTGTATCCTTATTTATCATACGAATATAACATCCCTTCAGCGAACTAATCAGTACTAGTCCGTAAACTATTCATTAATTCACTTTTGTCAAGCGACAAAGGGAATAGAATCCCGAAAGAGATATGGTACCGAGGGCCGGACTCGAACCGGCACAGGCTTTAGCCCGAAGGATTTTAAGTCCTTTGCGTCTACCTAATTCCGCCACCCCGGCACGTATATTTCAAAATTTTACCTATTTTTTGGAGGCGGCACCCGGATTTGAACCGGGGATCAAGGATTTGCAGTCCCATGCCTTACCGCTTGGCTATGCCGCCTCTTATTTTTTCTCAATATCTTGTTCTTTGTCAAGCAATTGCTTCAACTCTTCAGTTGAAACTACCGGAACATCAATCATCGATTCTGAATGTTGTTCATTTACCTGATGTAAATAAGGCGATTCTGCTTTACCTACTACAGGAAATCCTGCCTGTAACCACCCCGCCATACCAGCAGCGTATTCATAAGCATCAAATCCTTGAGCTTTTAAATCTCGCGCCGCACTAGCACTAGCAGTACAAGAATAGTTTGCGCAATAAATAACAATTTTCGCTGACTTAGGCCACTTCTTTGCACTATCTGAGACCTTATCAAAGTCAACTTGAATAGAACCAGGAATATGACAATCATCATACAATTCTTTTGCTAACACATTAACTACTATGAGCGCTAAATCTTTTTCTTTTTTCTTTCCAGATTCACACCCAGAAAAAATCAATAAAGAAAAAACTATCATACCAGTAAAAGTGGTCCGCTTACAATGCACATATTTTTTAAACATAGTCATTTTCATGGCACCTCTTTTTATTTCAAACGTTGGTTTACTTTAGCATAATACTTTTCATCTGCCAACTTTCTTTGCATACAATTGACTACGAAACTATTTGCAAGAATCGAGACCACCTAAAGCGGGTCCAGAAGGAGATAGGATGCATTACCAAATCAAGGATCAACCAGCTGGCTGTCGTATCGAGAGAAAAGATACGAAATGCTATCTTTCCATGAATAAGCTTACCGTCTAAAGGCCCCCATCCACGACTATCCCAACTACCTAAGCGATTGTCTCCCATCGCCCAATACTGATTTTCGCCAAGTTGGACATCGTAGATATCGCTCATATTACTACCAGGAATTTGACCATCAACAGGAGTATTTGGAAAACGTTCTGAAGCATAGCCATATTCTGCATACCTTCTTTGAATTTGTTTTACCAACATTCCATTCATTTGGTAAAAAGGCTGATCTTGGTAGCTGCATGTTGAGTCATACGATCTAAACGTTTGTGTTTGTATATCAATAGGAACAAGTGAATATTTATTAACATACGGCTCATCCAACTTGGCACCATTCAAATACACAACCGGCTTGCCATCTTCTATTTTTCCTTCAATGTGATCACCAGGAATGCCAATTACTCGTTTGGTCCAATTTTCAGGTCCCCAGATATAATGCTCGAACAAATTCATCAATTTGTTTTTAGAATACTCATAAACTGGTTGATTAAAGGTAATAATTTCACCGCGTCGCGGTTTACGAAAAGTATAAGTACATTTATCTGCAAAGAACATTTCCCCAACTAGCATCGTCGTTTCCATAGAGCCACTTGGCACACGGTACAATCCATAGCCCCAGGTACGAATCACAAAGGCCAGCGGTAAAAGCCACACCAAGGTTTGAGCATAATCAACAACTATTCCTTTATTTGGTCGATTCCACCACGTAATAAATGTACGAATTTTCTGGATCATATTCACTTAACTCCTTGATAACATTAATTATTTCACCTGTTTACAAAATTTCTTGATCGATCTTCACGTAAATCCTACATAAGAACTGAAAGCGGATTTACCCTTCTTCCATAAGAATATACTTCAAAATGAAGATGAGAAGCATCTTTACTTCTTGACCTAACAGATCCTGTCGCTCCAACCGAGCCTATTACTTTGCCACGCGCCACTTCTTGCCCAGCCTTTACAAACCGAGCATGCAAATGAGCATACCGTGTTTTATATTTGTGATTATGGAGAATGACAATGCAATTCCCATACCCATTATGAAAATAAGATTCAACCACAATTCCAGACGCAGCTGCCTGAACAGGAGTACCTCGAGGACAAGCCATATCAACACCATAATGAAATTTCCATGCATTCTTGCCAATTTTTCGTGGTCCAAAAGGAGAACTTAGCCAATACTTTGAACGTTCAATCGGAGAGGAAAATAAAAAATCACGATCAGCTTTTGCAATTTTTGGCTCTTGTTCAAAAACAACCGGACGGCTTGGAGTTCCTTGAATCACCCGTTTTTGCGCTCCTCGTGGGCGACGGCGCACAACACGAACTTTTTTCTTTTGTACTTGCTGCTGCCATTGTTGCGTATCAAACATTTTAGCAAGCACTTGATCCATATTGTATTGCTTAGCAAATTCAACCGCACCAGCACGCAAATAACGCGGGTTACGGTTTACTACCAAAAAAGTTTCTTGTGGAAATTCACTATCTACAAGCGTTTGTGACGAGGAAAAAGGAATGAATTCTTTATCATTATCATCAATTATGGAGTTTTTTTTTACGTCGATTTTATCGTCTTTTTCTGCATCGCGTGTTTTTTCTCGTAAGGCCCGCTTAAGAGCCATAACGTACGAACGATATTCTTCTTTAAGAACTAAAACCTGCTCAGCAGTGCTATTAAGCGCACGATATTCCGTAACCAAAAGAACGAAGACTAACGCAGTAACTGCGGCACCTATAAAAAAAAGCAGTTTTGCAATCTGCCCGTCAGTTATTTTTTCTTTGCTCAAGTATTCACCCTTACTCAAAACACCCCAAGATCAGCCTGTTCAATCCACCCTTTTCCAAAAGGAAAGTACACTTTATACCATGAATGATCCTGTTCTACCACTTTTACTTGTTGCCCTGCAGGAATTTCTACCACCTTATGAAACTCTTTATCCGGTCCTGCATACACAAATGCCATCTTTGAAATAACTACTCCGTACTGTTGTTTTGAAAACCAATAATCGTATCCACAAGCACCTCCAGTAACGAGTATCAAAAAGCTCCCAACCAATACTAAACGCCTTGTCGCTCGACCAAGCAAAAACATGAAAGAAAAAAGTGCCAGCACTAAAAGAAATAAAAACCGAACTGAATCGGCTGGAATAAGCGCATGCATTGTTAAAGCAGTTTCAAAAAAAGAAGCTGTGTCCGTCATCCCTAATTTTTTTTGTGAAAGAATCGCTGCAGCCGAAGCTTTTTTATACACCTCTCTATTAGCAATTCGTTGAGTTTTCCTAAATGCCACTAATGCCTCTGGGTACTGTTCTAGGGCATAATAACAAAGACCACAATTATAAAAAACGGAAGGATAGGGCGCTTGTATTTTTTTATACAATTCAAGAGCTTGAGCTATTTTCCCCTCTTCATAATAAGCACCAGCCTTTAAAAAAGCCTCTTGTGTTTGATCGGCATAAGCGACTGCAGAAAGAAAAAACAGTGTTCTAAAAAAATACTTGTTCATAGTAAGCGCTCCAAAATCATAATCCATTGACCCATCTGCTCATACAAATCACCTTCTGCCGGCAATGCAGAAAATGTAACCGCCATTACCCGAGCAAAAAAACGTCGCCATTCTAAAATTTTATCATCAGAAAGTCCTGCTTTTTTTAAAGCATCTTCTATGTCCTGCTCTGAAACTTCAGCGCGAGGAATATGCAACCGCGTAGCAAATAAGTCCATAAGAATATGATAAGCCTCTGATTCATTTTTTATTTTTTGAGCAACTTTGATTCTGCTACGGGCTACACTAAAGGCACGATTATACCCAATTTTTGAAGCATTACGCAGTTGATAAGAAAGCCACAAAAAAGATACCAACTTCCAAAACAAAGGCGCTAATAAAAAAAGTGTCATCAACAAAAAGATGGTCCATGAAATACGCTGCTGAGGAAGAAGACCACCACCTTTTAATGTTTTTTCAAGAGCAGGAAGCTCATCAGGTTTTGTAACAGAAGAATGGTCATTTTCTTTATCTTCATCGACCATTGTTGATTTTCGCACAGCTCCCGTCACTGTTAACGTAACTGGTCGTGATTGTAATGTTTTATAACTCTGCGCTTTGGTATCAAAATATTCAAATGTTTGTGGAGGAATTTCATATACTCCCGGCTTAAGAGCTTGAACCACATATTCAAAATCTTTTTTAGAAAGCACATCAGTTAAAACATGATCTTTAGCATGAGAATCATAATGCTTTAAACCCTCTGGCAAAGTAATTTTAGGATGCCCAATCATTTGAAAGTTACCCTCACCAACTAACTCTAAAGTAAGAGTTACACCTTCTCCTGTTTGCGCTTCTGGAGAAGAAAGCTTCGCATGAAAACTCGAAAATTTGCCAACAGCCGTCACTGGCAATTCATGAGGAGGAAGTTTTTTTACCTGAAGCGTAAGCGCATTTGAATAGACTTGCTCAGTTTTTCCCGAACCAAACATATGATTAACCAAACTAAACATATCCATGCGACCACGAGGATTCTGGACAGGAATAGTTACATACGCAAGCAATGATGGTATAACAAGCCTCCCTTCTTGCGTAGGAAACAAGAGTGATTTCCATTCAAGATACTGATACGAAACGCCATTAACGACAGCATTACCCGTTGCAGGCCCTTGTAACTCAGTATGCTTAAAACCTTTAAATGTTGGTTCTTGCAACTGTTCTAAATGAACCCCTTCATGAGCAGAATAAAAACGAATAAAAAAGGGAACAGCTTGGCCAACATAAGGCTCAGTAGTTGCTACACGTAATTCAACAAACACATCTAGTCGTTTATTTTCTACTGCTTGTTTCTGCTGCACACCAACTTTTACTGTTACTGTATTTGATTTTTGACCATGTTTTTTACCGAAATGAATTGTTGCTGGTCCTACAGTAAAAACACCTTCTTGATCGGCCACCGCTTGATATGAATAAGAATTTTTTATAACAGTGTCTCCATTAATAGAGCGAACACTACTCGATGTTCCACGATGCACCACATGCAAATCAGGAGGAATCGTCAACTGTGGCTGTTGTTGCTCTTCTCGCGTTGAACTTGCAACTTCAACCTCGATAAGAAAAGGAATTCCAATGCCAGCTTCCTTTAACGAACGCCCATTTTGATCAAGAATGCGCAAAGAAACTGATGATTCACCCTGTAGTAAAAATGAAAAAAACAATACTGGTGTATAAAGAAAAACAATCCTAACTGCCATGACTCTCTTTAACCAAAATTTTAGCGCAACCTTTGAAGCTGTCACGGACTGCGCTACACCTGAAAAACAGTTACCAATTCTTTTGTCCATACTGAGGCTCCATCTTTGTTTTAACCATGTACCTAAAAAGTTGTTTTCCTGACTCTCCATCTATTTTATCAATGATACGAGCAACCTCGTCTTTTTCTTCATCTTCTGGGTCTGTTGGCTGAGCATAAAGAGCCTGCTGTTCTTGCTTTTGACTATCTTTGGAAGTATCCTGAGAAGAGTCTTTTTGATTTTTTTGATCGGAGTTACCATGCAAAGTTTGTTGCTTGTCCCCTTCGTTTTTTCCATTATCATCATTGCCGGTACTATTCGTTTGTCCCTCTCTTTTTTGAGTTCCTTTGTCGGGAAGTTGCTTATTTTGGGACTGGTCTTTTCCTTTATCCCCACCCTGTTTCCCTTCTTGCTCGCGTATTTTCTCTTCAAGACTTTTTTTTGTATCATCCTGTGGCTTATTATCATTGGTATCACTCTTGCTCTTCGATTTTCCAGACCCTTTTGAATCTTTTTCTGAGGCATTTTTTTCGTGTTTATCTCCGTCATTATCAGCCTGATCATTCTGACCTTGATCCTGATCACCAGCTTCCTGATCTTGCCCCTTATCTGTGGACTTGCCCTTTTGATCATCCTTACCTTTTTGGCCATCTTTTTGTCCGGATTTTTGTTGATCTTTTTGGCCGTCCTCTCCCTGCTCCTGTTGCCCCTTATCCTGATGCTTTGAATCATTACCTTTATCTTGCTGATCCTGCTGATCTTTGTCTTGCTGCTGCTCGTTTTTATCTTTTTCTTGCTGTTTCTTTTGCTCTTCTTCTTTCTTCTTCTGTTCTTCTTGCTGTCTAAGCAACTCTTCAACTATTTTTTTATTATGCAATGCATCCTGATTTGATGGATTAATGGCAAGCACCTTCTTGTACTGTTCAATAGCCTCTTTCAACTGCTTTTTATGCACACACGTATTACCCGCATTAAAAAGAGCCTTTTGTTGCAAAACAGGGTCTTTTGTTTTTGAAAAAGCTTTTGCAAAATATGCCTGAGCCTGATCAAACTCTTGCAATCGATAGGATGCATCACCTAAATCAAAAAGTAATTCAGGGTCCCCAGAATTACTCACTAACTCTTGTTTTAAAATAGTTTGAGCGGCAGCAAAATCTTTTTTTTCATAAGCAGTAACTGCCTTATAACGATCAAGAAAACCATACGTATCATGCGCCATACATACTAATAAAATATAAATAAAGTTCTTCATAACACCCACTCAACTAAAAAGCAGAGAAACGAAACTGCTAAAAAATACGGATACCGCTCTTCTTCTAATTCAATATCTTTGTCTTCGAATTTCTCTTTTTCATACCGCTCAACGCACGAAACAAGCGACTGCAGATCCTGAGCATCCTGTGTTGGATCAATATACTTGCCCCCGCTTTCTCGTGAAAGCGCTTGCAAAATACCCCGATTCAAATGAGAAAAAACCACTTTACCATCCTCATCTTTTTGATAGCCAGAAGAAACCCCCGATTCACTTAACAATGGAATAGGAGCACCTTCTTCAGTACCAACACCGTAGGTAAAAATATGAAGACCTACCTTTTTTGCATCTTCTTTAATTTGACTCAATCCAGTTGAAAAATCCTCTCCATCAGTAAAAATAACAAGAATTTTATTTTTACGTGTTGGTAAAGATGCAAAAGTAGTCATCGCTTTTGAAATTGCTTGTGCAATCGATGTTGTACCGGAAGAAATAGTTTCTGCATCAACATTATCCAAAAACAAAGAAAATGCCCCGGTATCACGAGTTAAAGGACATTGAATAAAGGCATCTCCTGAAAACACTAAAAGCCCAACTCGTTCAGCCCCAAGTAATTTTACTAACTGTTTAATTTTTGATTTCGCAAAGGCAAGGCGATTCGGCTTAATATCAGCAGCCATCATGCTACGGGAAATATCTAAGGCCACCAAAAGCTCGCGCCCTTCTTGTTCAACCTTATGCTCCTTTTTCCCCCATTGCGGTTGTAATAAAGCAAGAAACAAACCAAGAAAACCAACAGCTAAAAGTACCGCTTTCACAATAGATTTTGAGGAAGAAAATCCAGGCAATAAAACCCCTTGCCACCGTTGCGCAACAAGTAACCGTACTGAACGCAAAGTGCGTTTTGTTGTATAAACAAGCAACACTATAAGCATTGCGTAAGCACCAAACCAGATTGCATTATGAGCAGATGCCCATAAAATTCCAAATACTATTGTTTTCATAATCCCACCCCCAACCATACAAAACGAGCAAGAAGAAACTCTATTGCACAAAGACCTACAACAAACCACAAGAAGGGCATAAAAATATCGTAATATTTGTAGTAAACATTCGTTTCGTATGATGTTTTTTCAAGCTTATTAATCGTGTCATAAATAGTTGCTAACTCCTGAGGATTGGTTGCCTCAAAAAATTTACCGCCCGTAGCAGTTGCAAGAGCATGAAGTAGATTTTTATTCAATGGTGCGCGCGCTTGTTGCAATCCAAAAACTGGATGCTGATAATAACCTCCTTCATCACCGCCAATGCCAATAGTGTAAATTTTTACACCCAGCTTTTTTGCCATATCAAGGGCAAGTTGTGGATCAAGATCTCCTTGTGTGGGCTCTCCATCGGTTAACAGAATAATAATTTTACTCTTCGATTCTGATTTTCTCATACGATTAAGAGCCATTACAACTCCACGAATGATCATAGTCCCTTCAGGATTAATAATTCCTAACTCAATATCATTGATAATGCTTTCGAGCATTTTTTTATCAAGCGTAAGCGGACAACGAGACACCGCCTCATTACCAAAAAGTACTAATCCAACCGGATCGTTATCCCGTTTTTTTATAAATGAAATAGCTTCATCTTTTGCAACATCAATACGACGACGCGTATCTTTTAAAGAATCGAACAACTGCATACTGCCAGAAACATCCAGCGCAAGCATGATATCAACGCCATCAACGTGTACCGTTGATTGTTGATCAACCAATTGAGGGCGCGAAATAAGAAACGCCAACCCACACAAACTAATAAACCTCAAAACATTGAGAATTTTTTTATAAGGAACTTGAGCCGTATACCCAGCTTTAATAAAAAGATGAGTAAGCGGATACGTGTACACAGGGTTTTTGTAATAACGCCAACGATAAAAAACCGCCGCGGCAAGCGCGCACAGAGCTCCATAGAGCACCGGCATATACGCACATTTTATAGTCCATTCCACCTTTTTTCCCTTTCTTGGTAAGAAATTTTAGTATACCAAAAACAGATTCATGGTGAAGTCAGAAAAATATACTTACTTTAAAAAGAAAAAAACGCCTGTTTACGGCGCTCTTTTTTGTTAGTGAAATTTAGATTTATTCATTTGATAACATATAAGAAAGCGCAATATCGGTAACTATAACTGTACCCACTACAATTCTACCCGCTAACACCCGAACAAATCTTTTATCGGCATCAAGCTGAAGATCTCTATATGTATGGCAGTGTATTATTGCTTGAGTAAGTTTTTGAGAATTTACAATCTTTTTTTTTTCATCACTAAACTTCATGAAATGATTTCTAAAAAAATAATCTTCAAATTCTTGAATTGAAAGTTTTTCTTTTTTCATATAACAATCTTCTTGATATTTTTCAGCACTCTCCGCAAGCGTAATTTCTCTTAAACCAAAACAAATACCACGGGTCTCTTCCTCTTGCAAAGTATGAACTCTTTCACGAATCCCAAGAACCATCTCATCTTTACTTTCAATAGGATTACTGGCAACTATTAGAGTGCTTGTTGTCATTAAATGAGCAAATAAAAATACTACTTTTTTCACACTCGCTCCTCTTCATTCAAACATTAATTTATTACTGACCTTGATGGTTACTTAAACTTAAAAGTGCATTTGCTGCATTTACATCACCCTTATCACCAAAAAGACTTTTTTCTAAATCATCACATTCTGACATAATACGAACTCGTTTAACAGCTCGTAATGAATGCCTTGTTTCTTTCTCTAATAATTGTTCTTCTTTTTGTCTTTTAGGTCTTTTAAGAATTGTTTCAGAACCATTAAAAGAAACTATCATTCGTAGCAAATCAATATCTTGATCTTTATTTAGTGATCCTTGACAAGCAGCTTTATGATTTTCCACAAGATGACCAATCATCTCTCTTTTTTTCCTTCCGCGTTTATCACAACACTGACACCCATAAATAACTGTGGCATCAGATTTTTGATGCGTATGGATTAAGTGATTCTTCATAGGCATACAACCAGGACCAAATGGAAAATCGCACTCAGAACATAAAAATTTTACTACTAAAGCTTCCTTAAGAGATGCTATTGTTACTTTTTTTTCGCTTGCATCAATCAAAGAACTCGAACACATTAAAAATGTAATAATTGAAAATTTGGCAAAATCAAAAGCATTAAAAAATTGGTTTATTTGCATAAAAAATTATCCCGTTAAAGACTTTAAAATGAAACAAGATACTGCAAAAAAAGCCAAAAAACAAAGAAGGAGCTCCATTTTATTGAAACTCCTTCTTTTAAAAAAGCTATTTTACTGTTGTTAAAAAATCCCAACTTTCAAGGACATCACCTTGTAAACACTTAGCAAATATTAACAACCGATCAGATTCACCAGTAAATTTTATACAATGCTCTTCATCAACTTTTGGATCACCAATACTTGGCATTTCAAAATCAGTAAGATAAATCGTATGAGTTACATCATCATTTTTTACTAATGCGATTGATGCTTCATTGATACAAGGATCACCAGCAGCAGTAACTACCTCTGCATCCTACTGTGCTAAAATGGTTTTGAAAAAATCCTTGCTCGAGAGGCAAGAATTGATTCATTTGACGAATGAAAGAGTAAGCATCCTGTATTTCCAATTCTGTTAATACATATGTTTAAATATCATGAATGGTTTTATAACACTATCTTTAACTTGCCCTCACTATATCGTTTTTGGGCAAGGCTATGGTTTCATTGCAAAGACGAATGCCATACTGTTCGAGTAAATAATTACGTCGCCAGTTCAATTCTATAAACCACTGCTCTACTCGCTCTTTAAATGCTTCTACTGATTCATCTTCTCCACAAATGAAAGGTTTTCCCACAGTAATTGTCAAAGGATAACGCTTAATCATTTTTAAATGAGGAGGCAAAGCTATCCCTGTACCAGAAATAAAAAAGGGGACAACAGGAGCGCCCGATAATTTTGCCATTGCTGCAAAACCAGTAAAAAATGAATGAATAGTATTATCAACATAACGACCGCCTTCAGGAAACAAAATAACAGATACTCCTTGATGTAATTTTTCAACGGCAGCTTGTACTACGCCCTTACGATTAACATTCAAAGAATCTTTTTGATACACAGGCAAGCCAGAATGAGAAAGTATTTTTCCTAAAAAAGGGTATTCCATTAATTCTGATGTTGCTACCCATACGCTTTCTCGAGAACCAAGAACAGATGTTATTAAAAAAATATCCAATGCAGATTGATGATTCGCCACAAAAATAGCTGGTTTTTGAGGAAGATCATTCATTCCCTGATACGTAACTGGTAAAAATGTCGCGAATAATAAAAACTTTGCACTTACCTTAACAATCCCCCAATACAATACTTTTACCCATCCCCAAGAAAAAGGGAGATACAGCAAAAAAAGAACCGGAATAAGGATAAAAGCGCAATATGAGAAAAAAATGAGATATGATGCCGCATTTCTCAAGACGTCTAAAAACATAGATTCTCCTTCTTAATGATAACTAACAGAAAGTTGAACCTACTCTTTTTAGAGATATTTTCCATTTTACCCAAGTCGTAACTCGTTTTTAAAACTTTAAGCTCATGAGCTTATTATTTACTCCTCTTGCAATATATTTTATTTCAACTAGAGTAAATAAATGAATCCCTTTAACCGAACCCTGTTTCAATAAAGATAAAACAGGCTTAAAAATGGAGGTCTCTATGAAGGCCAAATTTCTTAGTATCGTCCTTGTGTATGGAATTACCCTATCTGTTCATGCTGCACAAAGCAGTACTTCAGCCCCACTCGTATTTGAAAATATTAGTGCGGATAAAACTGCCACTCTTAGACTTAAAAACGGTCAATTGCTTGAAATGAGTCCATGCACTGATATGCAACTCCTTACCGCAGAAGCACAAGTGCTCAAACAAGCTTTTCCTGACATAGACATTCCATATTGCTTAAAAAATTATTCGTGGGCACATGCTCAAATCCTTAGTGATCAAGGCCCGATTGTTGTATCGGCAGCGCTTTACTATATAGAAACAAATTATGAGACCTTCATTTCAAAAATTGCAGTTCATCCTGACCATCAAGGGAAAGGTATTGGACAAGCGCTTATTACCTACTTGGCAGCACTCACTGAATGCAAATTCATAGGCCTTTGCAGCAAAAAATCTGCGCTCACTTTTTATAAAAAATTTGGGTTTACCACTCGAACAGCAAAAGACACTGTTGATCTCGTAAAATACTTTAACCCAACTCTTTCTCTTACTCCAATGGTCTTTTCCCCAATTTCTCCTCCTACAGAGTAAAGAGTTGCTACGTGCACTGATGAAGAAAAAGAAACAAGAAGACAAAGGCTATTTAATACTGGAGCAACCTCTATCGTTGCTGTTAATACTTAAAGATAAAAAATAATAACACTCCATACACACAATGGACAAGTCTAACGTTCTCCTGCTTGAAGAACCTCCTTGCTCAAAAAAAGCCCTTTGTGCCTACTTTAAAAAAAAGTTTGACTCTTTGTATTTTCTTTCTATATCTTAAAAAGGAATCCATAAAATAAATCACATCAGAAAGAAACGTTGCAACGCCACAACAGGACAAGCGCAAAAGCATCGACACTCACCTAACCACGGATAAAAAGGCACATGAAAAGACTGTTAATCGTAGAATCTCCCGCAAAAATTAAGACCATACAAAAGTTTCTTGGTCCTGATTTTAAAATTATGGCCACAATGGGTCACATTAAAGATTTACCTACCAAAGAAATGGGAGTAACTCGAGATCCGATTGCATTGTCCTATGTTGCTATCGACAAAAAAGAAAAAACTATTGCCGAACTTTGTAAAGCTGCCGCCGGGGTTGATGAAGTCTATCTTGCCCCCGATCCTGATCGCGAAGGTGAAATTATTGCCTGGCACGTTTACGAAGAAGTTAAAAAACTAGTAAAAAATCCAAAAAATATTTTCCGTATAGCATTTAACGAAATTACTAAGTCAGCTGTTATCAAAGCAATTGAAAGCCCTGGCTTGATTGATATGAAAAAAGTCGCAGCTCAACAAGCTCGTCGTGTACTTGATCGCTGGGTAGGGTACGAAGTTTCTCCTATTTTATGGAAAAAAATAACTAAAGGTCTTTCTGCTGGACGAGTACAATCGGTTGCCCTCAAAATTATTTGCGAACGCGAAACAGCAATCAGAGGATTTAAACCAGAAGAATACTGGTCTATTACTGGTCTTTTTAAAAATGAAGAAGGCCAAATTCCTGCTCCTCTTACCAATATCGGCAAAGAAAAAGCAGAGATAACCTCTCAAGAACAAGCAGAAACAATTCTCAAAGATCTTGAAACTGTTACCTATTCAATTGCAGAAATCAACGATAAAACCCGCATCAGAAACCCATTACCTCCTTTTATGACGAGTACTTTGCAACAAGCTGCGTATAATCGCCTTGGGTTTTCAGTAAAAAAGACCATGCAATTGGCACAAAATTTATACGAAGGTATCGCTCTTGGAGATGGAACTCCTGTTGCACTTATCACCTACATGCGTACTGACTCGCTCCGTATTGCTGACAGCGCACTAACAAGCGTACGTTCCTACATCTCTCATAAATTTGGAGCAAAATATTTACCTGCTTCTGCAAATATCTATGAAAAAAAATCAACCACAAATACCCAAGACGCACACGAAGCAATTCGCCCTATTGATGTTTCTATTACACCAGAACAAGTAAAAGCATTTGCAGAACCAGCTCAGGCAAAAGTGTATGAACTTATTTGGCACCGCTTTGTTGCTTCTCAAATGACACCAGCTAACTTTGCGCAACGTCAAGTAGTCATCAAAGGAGGAAAGTACCTGTTCAAGGCAATCGGTTCAACCTTACTATTTGATGGCTTTTTAGCAGCTTATAATGATGAAGAAGATGATACTGATACAACAAAAGATGAAAAAGTAAAAGTTCCTGAAGGGTTTAAAAAAGATGCTGATCTTAATCTAAAAAAGATCGATCCTAAGCAACACTTTACTCAACCACCACCACGCTACAGTGAAGCTTCTCTGGTAAAAGAGCTCGAAAAAGAAGGGATCGGTCGACCATCAACATACGCAACTATCATGAACACTATCTGCGCTCGTGAATACACCACAGTTGATAAAAAACGATTCATTCCAACTGAACTAGGCATGTTGGTAACTAAAGTTTTAACTGAGAATTTCTCTCATATTATGAACATTAAATTTACTGCTCATATGGAAGAAGATCTCGATAAAATAGCAGAAGGAGAACTTGATCGAGATAAATTGCTCAATAAATTTTGGGAAAATTTTGAAAAAGATCTCATTGCATTCAAAGGAACCTCAGGACGTTCATCACAAGCAACCGACATCGCGTGCCCTGAATGTAAAGAAAAAAAATTACTTATTCGTTTTGGAAAAGCCGGTGAATTTATCGGCTGCGAAGGATTTCCAGAATGCGCATTCACTTCAAATTTTGTACGTGACGAAGCCACAGGAGCTATTACATTGGTAGAAAAAGAAAAACCTCAAACATTGGACATTAATTGTCCTGACTGTAAAAAACCATTACGTGAAATGATGGGAAGATTTGGAAAATTCATTTCTTGTTCTGGTTACCCAGACTGCAAATACATCCAGCAAAATAAAGCCGGATTCCAATGTCCAATGGACAAAGGTGATGTGATGGAACGTAAATGGCGCGGTGGTACCTTCTGGGGTTGCAAAAATTATCCAACATGTAAATACGCTCTTTTTGGTGATATCCAAGAAACTCCCTGCCCTCAATGCCAAGCACCTGCTGTTCTTAAAAAATTAGATCCAAAAACAAATGGTATTGCATTAGAATGCGCTGACAAAAAATGTGGGTACAAAAGCTAACCTCCATTAGCTACATAGTTTAACTGTAAGATTAAAGGTCGAAAAAATTCGACCTTTTTTTATTTCCAAAAAGCTTAAACCTTACTTCTAGCAACATAACTCACTTATTTTTTCATTGTATTCTCTATCTAATTCGCTATATTTGATTTCAACAATCGCTAGTGCGATCGTTATGCTTCAATAAAAATTGAAAATTATTAATAGAAGGAATTATCCATGAAAAAAACAAGCTTATTCTGTATACTCGCATTGTTGGCAGGAACTACTGCTTTTAATGCGTATACGGTCATGTATGAATACATGCTTGAAGATGCAAACTTTCCCACCTACGCATCAAATGATCAAGAGGCTGCAACACGCCATCTCCTTTACACCATCAAACATGCCCCCTTTGATTGCCAAGCAATTGAGGTCGCACTCAGAAATGGTGCCAACATTATGGTCACTGACGAACAGGGCCGTGATATCCTGCACGCTCTACTTGATTCTATGGATGAAAAACGCGAAAAAGCCATTCGAGAAGACACCCCTATAATCACTGGTGAAATCTCTTCCCATAATTTCCAACTTTTTCTTAATGCACAAACTTCAGAAAAACAATTTAATTTAGAAAAATTTATTATTTCTCTTGGTCAAAAAAACTGGCACTTTGGTTCGACAAAGCGAATGGTTAAGGAATGGATTAAAATTGAAAAAACCAAAAGTGAATTCGCCACTATAGCCATTGTTACATTCGCCACTCTTGGTATGGGAATTTTAACACGTTAAAAATCATTATTCGAAGGATCTATTAATCAAAATAGTAAATTTATTGTGTGCTTTTGTACTTTTAACAACGGCGATGTCAAATATGAAGTGCGACACTAAAACTTTTCTGATAGTCAACTCTTAATGTTGGTGATGCAAGCTTAAAATGATTTTTCTCTTTTTTTAAATTTTTCAAAAATACCTCCATTGGGGTTGA
>Ga0304730_1000961_pt1 | contig 23011 bp, 15 predicted proteins | sample M_130628_MF_Meta_FD_190474 | JGI IMG/M metagenome (GOLD analysis project Ga0304730, IMG submission 190474) | Freshwater microbial communities from Lake Montjoie, Canada to study carbon cycling - M_130628_MF_MetaG (v2) (version 2) | ecosystem: Environmental > Aquatic > Freshwater > Lake | place...
CCTCTCGGCGCTCATCTCCAACTCGCCAAACCCGGCGGCGGGACGGGACGAGTTGCCTCGCCAACGGCAGGATAGCCGACGCTCGTCATCCTCGCCCCGATCCCGCCGCCTGCTCGATCCGTGTCCGAGTGGGCCGGAGGGGTTGCCCGTGCCAATCGAGCGGCGTAGGAAACCGAGCGGAGTATGGAGGGCGAAGCGAGGTTTCCTTCGAGTGAGCGGAGGGCAGGATGCCCGAAGCGAACGTCCGGCGAGATGGCATGGGCAACCCCGGCGAGCCTGGCCGAACTCGCTTGGAACCACGATGAGTCATTTTCGGAAGCCCAAGTTTGGAAGCGTCTGCCGCCCGTGGTGACTCACGAACCAACGATGCCACTCCTTGATATCCATAATCTCGTGACGGCGTTTCACACACCCGCCGGCCGCGTGCCGGCGGTCGATGGCGTGTCGCTGTCGATCGAGCGGGGACGGACGCTCGGGCTCGTCGGCGAAAGCGGCTGCGGGAAGAGCGTGACGGCGATGTCGATCCTCCGACTGGTGGCGGCGCCGGGCGTGATCGAGTCGGGATCAATCACGCTCGACTCGCCCACGGGCGCCGTCGACCTCGTCACGCTGCCCGAGCAGAACCTGCGGCAGGTCCGGGGCGGGCGGATCGGGATGATCTTCCAGGAGCCGATGACGAGCCTCAATCCGGTGTTCACGGTGGGCGATCAGGTCGCCGAGGCAGTTCTGCTTCACAAGGCCTGCGGCCGCGAGGAGGCCCGAACACGGGCGCTCGAGATGCTCCGGCTCGTACGGCTCGCCGATCCCGAGCGACGGCTCGATGAATATCCTCATCAGCTCTCCGGCGGCATGCGACAGCGGGTGATGATTGCGATGGCCCTTGCATGCGAGCCCGACCTCGTGATTGCCGACGAGCCCACGACAGCCCTCGACGTCACCATCCAGGCCCAGATCCTCGACCTGCTCGCCGACCTGCGGAAGCGACTCGGCACGGCGATCCTGCTGATCACCCACGATCTCGGCGTCGTGGCGGAGACCTGCGACGACGTCGCAGTGATGTATGCCGGCCGGATCGTGGAGCGGGCCCGTGCCGAGGTGCTCTTCGCGCGGCCGCTCCATCCTTACACGATCGGCCTGCTCGCGGCCCGGCCCGACCTCGACGCCGTGCGCGGTGACCGCCGGACGCCGCTGCGGACGATTCCCGGCATGGTTCCGCCACCGCAGGCGTTTCCCTCCGGCTGCCGTTTTCACCCGCGGTGTGCATACGCACGAGCGAGCCAGGCCGACGGACCAGCCTGCGGGATGGCGGTGCCGGAGCTCCACGAGGTCGAGCCGGGCCACTTCGTCCGCTGCCACTACGCAACCCGGCTCGGCGATCCCCATCGAGCCGAGGTTGAGGCCGCCCCCGTATGACATCGCCTCCCGAACCACTCGTGCGCGTCGACGATCTGCGGACGCACTTCCCGATCCGCCGTGGCCTCCTCCGCCGGCAGGTCGGCGCCGTGCGGGCGGTCGATGGCGTGAGCTTCTCCATCCCGCGCGGCCGCACGCTCGGGCTCGTCGGCGAGAGTGGCTGCGGGAAAACGACCGTAGGCCGGAGCATCCTTCGGCTGGTGGAGCCGACCGACGGTCGGATCGTCATCGGGGGGCACGATGTCCGCGGGCTCGGCGGTGCCGCACTGCGGGCGCTCCGACGGCGGATGCAGATCGTGTTCCAGGACCCGTACGGATCGCTCAATCCCCGGATGACGGTGCGGAGGATCCTCGAGGAGGGCCTCGTCGTGCATCGCATGGGTGACGCGACCGACCGCCTCCGCCGCATCCAACAGGCCCTCGATCGCACCGGCATGCCGGCGGAAGCGCTCGAACGCTATCCCCACGAGTTCTCCGGTGGCCAGCGGCAGCGCATCGCGATCGCGCGGGCCCTCGTCCTCGAACCCGAGTTCGTCGTGCTCGACGAGCCGATCTCCGCACTCGACGTCTCGATCCAGGCGCAGGTGCTCAACCTGCTCGTCGATCTCCGCGACCGGCTCGGCCTCACCTACCTCTTCGTCTCGCACGACCTCTCCGCGGTGGAGTATGTCGCCGACGAGGTCGCGGTGATGTATCTCGGCAGGATCGTGGAGCAGGCGGCCGCGTTTGACCTCCGCCGGGTGGCACTGCATCCCTACACCATCGCGCTGTTTTCGGCGGTGCCCTCGGTGGACGTGCACCGCCGACGGCGACGAATCGTGCTCCCCGGGGACGTGCCCAGCCCAGCCCGCCCGCCATCCGGCTGCCGGTTCCATCCGCGGTGTCCACTCGCTGAGGCAGCGTGTCGAACCGTCGATCCGCCGGCGACGCCGGTCGGCGGCCACGTCGTCCACTGCCACGTCGCGGCCCGCGAACTCGAACGGTCGGGCGGCGACGTGGCTGCCGCGGCCGAACGGATGGCCGCCGCGCTGGCGACGGTGCCAGCCGCCGCGATAGGATGATTCGATCGCGTCGCCACCTCGCCGGAGGGTTTTTCATGTTCGCAACGTTCTCTTTTGGTCCCATGCGCATCGCGGCACTGCTCGTCGTTGCCGTCGTTGCCGCCACCGTGCGTCCGTCGGCCGCCCAGTCGACCGAAGAGCCCGATCCGACGGGCGGACTGCGGAGCCGCGGCATGGTGCCTGGAGTCAAGGACTCGGGCGCGTCCCGCGACGAACTCGTCCGCCAATGGGATCTCGACGGCAATGGCACGATTGATGAGTCCGAGGCGTCTGTCGCGCGAGCGCGGATGCGACGCAGCCGCATGCAGCTCGAATTCGACGGTGGTCTCGATCCCGTCACTGGGAAGCCCCGGGTCCTCGCGGACGGCGAGCCGACCAACGAGGATCGTCCCGCCACCCCCGACACTCAACTCAACACGCCGCCCGAACCTCGAAAGCGTTCGTCCGCCAGCCCCGCCCTGCCTGGCACCAGGGTGCCAGACTCCACGCCAGCCGTCTCCGGCCCGTCCGGCCCGTCCGTGCCGAAAGTGCCATCGTTGACGGCGGGCGATCCCGAACGGCAATCGACGAACCAAGCACGTTCGTGGGGATCGTCGCGATCCGGATCAGTCACCGGCGGAGTCCGCGCCGGTGCTCCTGGGGCACGGCCGGGCTACGGATCGATGGCGCCGAAGCCCACGCTCAACGCGGGCATTCCGCTCCCCGATACGACTCGGCCGACGGGATCTCGCGCCGGCGTTCCACGGGGCGGCCTGCTGCCCTCGACGCGATTGCCGCTCGCCCCGCGTCCGACGACACCAGCAGCCCCGACGCCGCGACCGCCGCGGGTGACCGCCGACGACATCGGCAGTTTCTGACGCCCACTCCATGCACGACGGACCCCGCCCAGCGCTCGTCTTCTGCTCGCCGCTGCGATACGTGCAGGGCCCCGGAGTCTCGCGGCACCTGGCGGCTGAAATGCGGGCCGTGGGCCTCGAGGGTCCGGTGCTGATCGCGGCGGGCAGCGCCGCGATCGCGAGCCTCGCGCCCGCGTGGGCCGACTCGTTCGCCAAGGCGGGATGGACGCATCGCGTGTTCGCCTTCGGTGGTGAATCGAGCCGTCGCGAGATCGCGGCGATCGCGGCCGAGGCCTCCGCATTCGGGGCACGCACGATCGTGGGGGCCGGCGGCGGCAAGACCCTCGACGCGGCGCGGGCCGCTGCCGCTGCGAGCGGGTTGCCGTTCATCTCCTGCCCCACGGTCTGCTCCACCGACGCCCCCACCAGCGCGCTGTCGGTGATCTATGCCGACGAGGGCCCGCGCCGCGGGTCGTTTGAGGTCTACGAGATCCACCGGCGCTCGCCTGACCTCGTTCTTGTCGACAGCCTCGTGATCGCCGAGAGCCCGCCCAGATTCCTCGCGGCCGGCATCGGCGACGCGCTGAGCACATACTACGAGGCACGGGCCGCAGCGGCCGCCGGCGCGGCGAACATGCGCGGCGGCCGGTCCACGCTCGCAGCGATCGAACTGGCGCGACTGTGCCGCGACGTCGTGCTCGAGCATGGTGTCGCCGCCCTCGCGGCCTGCCGCAACCGCGTGGTCGATGAATCGCTCGAACGGGTCATCGAGGCGACGACGCTGCTCTCGGGCCTCGGCTTCGAGTCGGCGGGGCTCGCCGCGGCCCACGCGGTGCACAACGGCCTCACGGCCGTTCCTGCCACACACGGCATGCTGCACGGCGAGAAGGTGGCCTTCGGAACGCTCGTGCACCTCATGCTCGAGGCGCAGCGGTCGCCAGGCGCGGCGGCTCGGGTGGAGGCTGAGGCAGAAGCCCGGCGCATCGCGGAGTTTCTCGTCGGCATCGGCCTGCCCGTCACGCTCAGGGAACTCGGCATCGACGCCGCAGACGCCGCCGCGGCCGAGGCGGTCGCCACCCGGGCCACCGCCCCGGGCGAGACGATCCACGCCATGCCGTTTCCGGTCGACGTCGCCACGGTCGTCGCCGCCCTCGCGGCGGCCGATGCCGTGGGCAACGCCGCCCACGGAAACCAGCCCTCGTAAGGGCGAAACCCGACCGTGGATTCCGGCCCACGGCCGCGGATAAACTCCACGCTCCGTTCCCACGTCATTTCGGAGCCGCCATGTCGACCATCCCGAACGTTCTTCGTCATCTGCTCTGCGTCGTCGCGATCGCCCTGGCCGCCGGAGCCCGTGCCGACGAGTCTTCGATCCCCGCGGCACCCGATCGCGACGACCCGCCGCGGGTGTTCGTCAGTGGCGTGAAGGACGATTTTGTGGAGACCCGCGCCGCGATCGCCGCCGCAAAGCAGCGGACCGGCCGCGATTACCGGGTGGTGGTGGTCGACTCCGCGGCGAGTGCGGAGAACGCCGCAGCGATTCTCGAGAAGGTCGTGGCCCGCTGGCGGGAGGAATCGGCTCGCACCGAGGGAGGGTTCAACCCTGCGGGCGACGTCACGGTCGTGCTCGACGTCGGCGACCGGCAGATCGCCATGGACGTGCCCTGGTCGCTCGAGGCCTCGGCTGGCCTCGACCGCGCGACCCTGGAACGGGAACTCATTGCAAACACGTTCGTGCCCCGCGCCAAGGACGGTCTGTTCGATGCTGGGATCGCCGAACTCGTCAACGCGACCGAGCGGTGGGTGCAGGACGCGGCCGAAGAGAAGCGGCGAAAGGCCGAGGCAGCGCGGATCTTTACGACGCGGACGCTCCCGCTTGGACTCGCCGGACTCGGTGCCGCGGGCCTGCTCGGTGGGCTGGCGGTGCAGTGGGCGCGGCACGGCAGCCGGCTCCGGGCGGCCCGCGAGAAACTCGCCGCGTTCAAGGAGGAGGTCGTCTCGCTCTCCGACCTCCTCGATGGCCAGCAGGAACGGCACCGGATGCTGCCCCACTCAGACCCCGACTTCGTGACCCCGATGCAAGGCATGACCCGGTCCACGTACGACAACGTACAGGGGGCGATTCGCCGCTACCGGGAGCGGTGGCTCGGCCTGATGGACGTCTGGGAGACGGCGCAGGAGAAGATCGACGCGGAGTGGTTCCTCGGCACGTCGGCCGCCGATGAGGCGATGAGCCTGCTCGAATCGGCCGAGGCCCGGCCGCCGCTCGCCGACGTGGCCGCCGAATGCAAGGCACCGCTCGACGCGCTCGAGACCGCCCACGAAAAGGCCCGCGAGTCGGCCGCCACACTCGACGCCGAGATCACCGAAGCGTCGGGGCGGCTCGATGCCGTCGCTCGCCGCGGCCGCTCGGCGGCCGTGTTCCAGGCGGTGCTCGCCGAGGTGACCCGCGGCAGGACGCGGGCCGGCGAGCACGTCGAGAGCGACCCAGTGGCCGCCCGCGGCGGCCTGGAGGAGGCCCGCGGCTCGCTGGAGTCGATGCTCGGCCGACTCGACGCGCTCGAGGCCGCGGATGATCGGCGGCAGCGGGCGGTCGCGCAGACGGCCGAACTACGGAAGAAGGTGGCCGACCGCCGCGCCGAGGGCTGGCTGCTGACCGAGCCGGGCGCGAACCCCGACGATCGCCTCGATGCCGCTGCCAAACAGGCCGAACTCGCCATCCAGCTGCTCGACGCGGGCGAGACCGACGCTGCACTTGTCCACGTCGAGCGCGCGGAGCGGTCGAACGCGGAGGCCGCGGCTCTCGTCGAAAGTATCGTCGCCGCCCGCGCCAAAACCGAGGAGCTCTTGCCGGCCTGCGCCGCCCGCGTGGAGGCGCTCGTCGCCCGGAGGCAGGCGGCGATCGCGGCGGCCGAGCGGCTCGCCGCGTCGTATGCCGAGAGTTCGTGGTCCGATGTCGCCGAGAACATCGCCCGGGCCGACGACGGCCTCGGCCGCGTGCAGAGGCTGCTCGAGGAGGCCCGTGCATCGGCGGCCCCGAGCGTCCAACACTATTTCCGCGCCGTGGCGCTCCTCGAGGAGACGGTTCGCCAGGAAGACTGGGTCGAGGGCTGCCTCGCGGCCGTCACCGACCGGCTCGCCGAACTCGAGGAGCTCAAGAGCGTGCTGCCCGGCAAGCGTGACAAAGCCGCCCAGCGCGTGGCGACCCTCGACCAGCAGCTCCGCCGGCAGCGAACCGACCGCGTGAGTGCCAACGAGCGGTGCCGCGAGGCGGCGCGGATCATCGAGGTGGCCGACGGCACCATGCGGGTGGCCCGTCCCGACCTCCGGCAATCAGCCCAGCTGATCGATGCGGCCGACACCGCGGCAGCACGCGGCGAGTCACTGGCGGCCGAGGACGACCGGCTCGCACGGCAGGCGGCCAACGACATCGACGAGACCGACGCGCTCGTCCGACGGGTCGCGGCCTGGTACGCCGAGGGCGTGCAGGCCGATGTCCGTGCGGCGGCGTCCGCAGTCGACACCGCCCGGTCGCTGCTGGAGCGGCAGCGATACGAAGACGCAATCCACACGGCAGCCGAGGCGTCGCAGCAGGCGCGGATTGCCTACGCGACGGCGACGGCGGAAGCCGAGCGGCGTCGCATCCGCCGCCAGCAGGAGATCCAGCGGCGGCAGCTCGAGGAATCGTTTGCGCGGATGTCGCGGGGCGCGGGGCCATGGGTGGTTCGCCTGCCCGGCGGCACGTTCACCGGCCCCGATCCGTGGCGGACCATGACGGCGCAGCCGCGATCCTCGACATCCGCCGGCGGGAGCTGGTCTCGCGACATCGCCCAGGTGGGCTGGTAGCGGACGCGATCAGCGGAGTTCGATCGGGCTGACGTCGAGCCGGCCGATTTCGGCCGTTGGCTTGGCAGCAGCGGTCGCAGTGTCGGGCTGCCGTCCCTCGAGCATTCGCTCCATGTGGATGACCCGTTCACGCACCGAGACGGGCATCCGGCTGCGGCCCTCGGGCGTGTCGATCGTGTCGTTGAAGACGACGCGGCCTTCGGTGTCGGAGACGACCAGCCGCGTCTCGTCGCCACTCGTCAGCCGAATCTGGAAATCAGGATCCTGACGCACGAGGGTCTCGTCCGCGAGCCGGCGAAGACGCGTCGCATCGATCGGCCCGTGCTTCGGCATGGACTGCTGGACGATCGCGAGGCTCGAGGCGGTGGGCCTCAGGCCACCGTTGGCCACGGTCCTCCGCTCGAGCCGAGCCGCGACCGGTGCGCCGTTGGCAATTGGGACCACCACCTCGTGGCCACCTCGCAGCACCGTGCAACCGAGCGGCGCGTCGGGCTCAGCCGACTCCAGGAGCGCGTCGAGTTGCTCGGGCAGCAGCAGCAACTGGTCGTCGAGCCTCACGAGCACGTCGTGCTGCGCGAATCCGGCGCGGGCCGCGCGGGATCCGGGCGCGACGCCCTCGACCACGAGCCCCGCCCCGCGTTTGATCGCGAGCTGCTGACGCAGCACGGCTGAGGCCCGCGTCAGCGTCAACCCCAGGCTGGCGAATGTCGGCGGGCCGCTGGCCACGCCTCCCGCCGGCTCGAGGTGCGATCGGGGCGGCTCGGCGGCCGTCGCGCCGCAGAGGGGCGCAACGGCCATAGCGATGCAGAGACCGAGATGTGGCCACGTCATCGGGACGACTGGTCTGCTCATGGTTGCACGACACGCACTGGATCTGTGGACCGGCGGCGGGGCACCCTCCTGCCCGCGCCTGGGCCTGGATATGTGACGTTTTTAGACGCCCCACGCCAGACGACTCTCGCCCACGCCACCGGAGATGGCCCTCGATCCCGGAAGCTGGGAAAGGGGGGCAACGGGGGCAGGACGCGAGCGTGTCGACCGGTGGCGTGGCCGGCGGCTGATCAACCGGCGCATCTGGACCCGATAGGAGGAGCACGGTCGCGGTCTCGCGGTCGTGTCCCTGGAGCCTCGCCACCATGTCGCGTTTGTTGCCTTCGGCCGTCTGCTGCACGGCCGCCATCATCCTCGCGTCCGCAGGGCTGTCGCATGCCACCGACACGGCGGCCCGCACGACGGCGACCACGGCCAAGGCCAAGCCCGACGTCGTGGCCAGCCCCGCCGCCACCAAGCCCCCGGCACCGAAGAAGCCCGTCCTCCTGCCGGGCACTGGGTCGCTCGTCAAGAACGTCGTCGACGACTTCGAGGACGAGAAGTGGACCTGGAGGTACAACCACCCCAAGAGTTCCGAGGAGCAGGATAAGCGGATGCGCGGGCCGCTCGGCAAGAGCACCAACAACCGCTGGTTTGAAGGACCGAAGCGGGGCACCCCCGACGTGGTCAAACGGGTCGAAGTACCGGCACCGGGCCTGGAGGGGAGCGCGCATGGCCTCCTCGTGGCAACGCTCCACGGTGGCATCCCGGGCCGCGTGACCTCCACGATGCAGCAGGACGACCTGATCTACAACCTCTCGAAGTTCACCGGCCGGAGCATGTCGGTGGCCGACAGCCCGAGCATCACGGTCCGCGTCTACATGCCGCCGTTCGAGCAGTGGGAGAATCGCACCGGCCCGAGCTTCGGCTTCCGCGCCGGCTGCTTCACTCACGCGACCATCACCGCCGACGACCATCCCGATGAGGGACGGTTCGGCCTCGAGGAATACTGGCCGGGCATGTTCGTCTGCTTCGAGAGCAGCCATTCCGGCAAGTTCAAGGAGGATGGCGCCTACATCCGCGTCCGCAGCGGTCGCAACGGCGGTGAGATCCGCGGTCCGCGGATCGAGCAGCTCGGCTGGTGGACGCTCGGCATGTCGTTCACGCCCGATGGCATGGTGCACTACTTCGCCAGCCCCGGCGTGGATGAGTTGACGATGGACGATCACATCACGTCGCAGTTTCCCTACGGCTACCGCACGGAGATGCTGAAGACGTTCTTCTTCAACGTCTGCACGCAGGACGACGGCCGGACCTGGAGCACGCCCTGGGTGATCGACGACCCGAAGGTCTACTTCGTGAAGCGTCCGCAGATGGCGACCTCGAAGGCCACCCGCCGCTGAGCCTGCATCGGCAGGCGTGAGCCTGGCGCCGGTCGAGTCACATGATCCGCGCGTCGTGGCGTGCCCCGCAGCCGGCCGGAGACATGCTCGGCGCCGGCGGCACTTGTGATACGGTTCACACTTGATCCTCGCGCTTGAGTGCACGGCACGTGCAAGCCGACCGGCCGTGAGGCCGCGGGCAAACCGCGCTGGATGCCGCATCTTGTGGTGGTTCGCCCCACGCCTCACGGCGTTGGGCTTAGACGGCAGCTGCTCCCCGTTCCGGAATCACGCCCGATCCCAATACGAACCGGGAAGACACACAGGTTGAAAACCTGTGCTACGGGATGCCGCGAGGGGCTGCCCGTGCCCGAGAGCCGGCGTTGCTTTCTCAGCGAAGCCACGACCAATCCGCCTGCGGCGGATCGGTGCCCGGCGAAGCGGAGAAAGCATCGAGCGAGCGGAGGGCAGGATGCCCGTAGTGAGCGTCCGGCGACGGGCATGGGCAGCCCCGAGCCTCGTGAGCGACTCAGGATCAAGTGCACCCCGTAGAAGCCACAGGTTGCCAACCTGAGCTACTGGTAAGCGGTGATCTAGTCCCGAGCGTCAGTGGCCGACGCGGACGACGTCGCAGACGGGAGTGAGATCGGCGGCGAGACCGTCCCGGGCACCGCTGACGGTCACGGCGTCAGGGCCACGGCGGGTGAGCATGCACTCGCAGGCCCGACCCATGTCGGCGCCCCGGCCCTCGAACCGCACCCGCCACCCCTCGCCCGTCCGGCTCCACGTGCCCTCGGCGAACCGTCCAGCCGAGGTGAACACCCATGAACGGATGAGCTGGCTGTCGGGATCCCAGCCGATGATCTCGGTCACTTCCCGCTCCGCCGCCTCCGCCTCAGGCAGGAGGGCGGGAATACCCGCCGAAGATTCCCCGGCCGCGGCGAGCCCCGACACCGCGTGGGTGCGAATCAGGAACGCGTGGCCCGCGCTCCAGAAACACGTCGTGCTGGCCGCCATCCCCGGCCGCGGGTCTTCCCAGGTCCCCAGGAGCCACGCCAGTTGGTCGAGGGGCCGCTCGTCGCTTGTGGCGTCGGGCCGGGCCGACTCGCGGACGCTATCGAGCATCCAGCGGCCGTCCTGCCTGACCATCACGGCCGAGAACCGGCTCCCGGCCCGGGCTCCGTCACCGAAGCGGACCGTCGAGGTCCCGTCGACGACGGCCACGTCGCGGCGCACCGGTCGAATCGACTGCACATCGATGTCAATGGCCGCATCGGCGTCTTCGTCGAAGAGGGCCGCACATACCTCCCGCACCGCCTCACGGCCGGCAGTGGTCTCACCCGAATCGAGATCGAGGTTCTCGCCCCGCTCAGTCCAGTGGGAGGCGACCGCCACGGTGTCGTGGCGATTGAAGTCCCGCAGGTACTCGCCGAGCATCGTCTCGAGTTCGGCCTGTAAGCCGGCCGGGGCCTCCCTGGCGGGCGACAGCCGCCGGGGCGCGTCGGGCCGTGGAGCGACACCCCGCGAGGTGTGGTACGGCCGAGAGGACTCGATAACGACGGGCACGGATCCAGAGACGCCACGGGCCAATCGCGAGATCAGTTCCGGCTCCACCCTCGCAGACCCGATGCTCACCTCGTTTGGGCCGGTCGAGCAACCGGCGGCGACGACCACCGTCACCGTCACGATGGCGACGCCTACGAACATCCGTTCGATCACGAGTCACCTTGCTTGTTCGTGAACCCGACCACCCCGACACCGCGTGGAGACGGACGGACCACGTCAGAGTACCCGTTTCGGCCTGGAACGGACAGTCACTTCGCGTCGACCGTCACGCCCGGAAAGTCATCGGTCCGGAACGGCGTCAGAGGAAGGCCCGACGTCGAGTACATGTTGCACACCGGGTTGTCGGCCCAGGCGTAGCGAACCGCCACGGGCTCCGCCACCGCGTCGCTCCAGACCTCGATCCGGCCGTCGTCCCGAAGGCTGGCCTTGGCCGGCACGAACTTCCGGTCGGCTCCGGCGATGGTGAATCCAATCGGCTCGTTCACGTCGAACGGACGCCAGACCTTGCCGCCATTGGCGACGTGGTCGAACGAGAGCACGATCTTCGCACCATCCTTCTCCATGGCCTTGTAGAGCGGGCTCCGGCAGGCAATGCCGGGCACCTTATAGGTCTCGGCGAGCGCCCAGCGGGCCAGCCGCTTCGCGACGTCCTGCTTGTTCATGGGGTGGATGTCCTTGCCTTCGCCAAGATCGATGATCACCGCCTCGCCGGTGGCGGGGAGGGCCCTCATCGTCATCGTCTGGGCCTCGCGGAGTTCCGCCCAGTCGCTCTCGGCAGGCTCCGCCTTCTCCTCCTTGAAGTCGGCGAGTTGCACCCAATAGAAGGGGAAGTCACCGAGGCCCCATTCCTCCCGCCACGTCTTGATCATGAACGGAAAGAGTTCGCGGTACTGGTAGGCCCTGCCGGCATTGGATTCGCCCTGATACCAGATCGCCCCCTTGATACCGTAGCCGATCGACGGCGTGAGTACGCCCGAGTGGATGTTGCCGGGCCGGGCGTTACCCTTCATGCGTCCGTCGGGATCCTGCTTAGGATTTGGCTTGTCCTTTGGTTCGTCCTTGCCCTCGGCCTTCGCCTTTTCGGCAGCTTGCTTCCACTCGTCCATCTTCCGCTCGAACTTCTCCTTCGCCGTTTCGTACTTGGCCTCCTCCTCCCGCCACTTCTCGTGAATCGCCTTGAGGATGGGGTGGGTCGCGAGCTTGTCCCGCTTCACCCAGGCCTCGGCGGCGCTGCCGCCCCAGGCGTTGTCGATCAAGCCCACCGGCACGCCAAGCGTCTGGTGGAGTTGCCGGCCGAAGAAGTAACCGACCGCGGAGAAGTCACCGACCGTTTCGGGCGAGCACACCTTCCACTTTCCGTTGAAGTTCCACTGTGGGTCCTGCGTGCCCACCTGCGGCACCGACACGAAGCGGATGTTCGGAAACGTCGCAGCAGCCTCTTCGAGATCGGGATCGTTGGCCTGGTTCACGCCCCACTGCATGTTGGACTGGCCCGAACAGACCCAGACCTCGCCGACAAGCACGTCGTTGAAGGTCACGCTGTTCTTACCCTTGACCGCGAGCGTGTGCGGGCCGCCGTACTCCTGCACGGGATCGAGGAACACGACCCACGATCCGTCGGCGGCGGTGGTCGCCGTCTTCGTCTGCCCGGCGAAGGTGACTGTCACCGGCTCGCCCGGATCGGCCTTGCCCCAGACTTTGTTTTTGATGCCCTGCTGCAGGACCATGTGATCGCCGAACATGTTGTTGAGTGATACGTCGCCCCAGGCGGCGGGGGAGACGGTGAGCAGCACGGCGACGAGCGCGAAACGGACGCGGAGCATGGGGCGATTCTCCCTGGCGAAATGGTGGAACGATTCCTGCCGCAACGGAGAATATCGCCGCGGGCAGACGCCGGGAACCCTCCGCTGAATCGGCCGCTTCTCGCATCGCGCCCCCGCGCAAGGTATCGTGTGGATCGACGGTGCCGGAGAACAGGAGCTGTGCCATGAACGAAGAGTCGACTCACGACGACGAGCAGACCCATCGCCACGAGGCCGACGGTGGCGAGAAAGCCTCGGCCACCTCCGCCGTCGCCATTCCGTTGGTTGCCCTCGGGCTGCTCGCGGCCGCCGTCTGGCTCGGCACGAAGCCCGCTCCGCAGCCGGAGCAGGCGCCGGTCGCCGCAGGCCAGCCCGTGGCCACCGCCACCGACCCACTTCCCTCATGGCGCGACGGTCAGGCCAAGAAGGCGATTCTCGACTTCGTCGCGGCGGTGACCACCGAGTCGGCCCCGACGTTCGTGCCGCGGGCCGAACGGATCGCGGTTTTCGATCACGACGGCACGCTCGTCTGCGAGAAGCCGGTGATCCACGGCATGTTCCTGGTGGACCGGGTCAAGGCGCTCGTGGAGCGGCGACCGGAACTGGCGCATGAGGAGCCCTACGCCACGCTGCTGACAGGCGACCTCGAGTTCATCCGCCGCCTCGGCAAGAAGTTCTTTGCCGACCTGACGTTCTCCACGCTCGCGGGCGTCCCCGAGGAGAAGCTCGAGGCCGAGGCCCGCGACTTCATCCGTACGGCCCGCCACCCGGTGTTTGACGCACCCCTCGGCGAGATCGCCTACCAGCCGATGAAGGAGCTGATCGCCCTCCTCAAGGCCAAGGGCTTCGACGTCTGGATCTGCTCCGGGAGCGGCGTGCACTTCATGCGGCCTGCGGCGGAACTCTGGTATGGAATCCCGCCCGATCACGTGATCGCCTCCCGGCCGCTCACCGAACTCCGGGAGGTCGAGGAGCCCTTGCCCGCCAACGAAAAGACGCCGAATCGGCGGCTCGACCTGGTGGTTCTCCCTCAGATCCACGTGCTCAACGACGAGGAGCGGAAGCCGGTCAGCATCGGCGAGCACATTGGTCGGCGGCCGATCCTCGCCGTCGGCAACGTGGGCACCACGGGCGACATCGAGATGCTGCGGTGGTCGCAGTCGAGCGACCGGCCAAGCCTCCAGCTGCTCGTGCTGCATGACGACGCTGAGCGGGAGATGGCCTATGGCGAGCCGCTGAACGAGTCGCTCGACGCGGCGAAGAAGTATGGCTGGCAGGTGGTACGGATCGCAGAGGATTGGAGCCGCGTGTTCGCCAAGCCGCTGGTGAAGGCACTGCCCGTGGCTCCGCCAGCTGCCGCTGTGGCAGCGGCTCGGATGGCTGCCCCGGAACCGCAGGCGATCGCCGAGGTGCCAGCCGAGACGTTGGCGGCAACGCCTTCATCAGAGGTTCCGCCACCGACAAAGTGGGACGAAGAAATCGCCGCCTACGAGAAACTCGACCGCGAATCACCCGTGGCGCCGGGCGGCGTCGTGCTGCTTGGATCATCCAACATTCGAATGTGGAACACTCTTGCGGACGACTTCCCTGGCATGAACGTCGTCAATCGCGGCGTTGGCGGCTGTCGACTCGTGGAGCTGGTCGAGTTCGCGTCTCGGCTCGTTGCCGCCTCAAAGCCGCGCGTGATCGTGGTCGGGGCCGGCACGAACGACGTCAATGCCGGCACGAGCACCACCGACATCTCAGCCGCGTTCGAGCGGCTCGTTGACACGCTCCGCCGCGACCATCCCGATGCGACGATCGCGTTTCTCGCCATTTCGCCCACGGTGAAGCGGTGGGAGCAACGCGATCGCCAGGTTGAGGCCAATGCCGCGATCAAGGCCTTGATCGACACTCGCGGTGAATCGAAACTCGTCTACCTCGACGCCAACGCGGCATTCCTCGGCGCCGACGGCACACCCGCGTCGGAGTGCTTTCTCGACGACATGCAGCACCCCAGCACGATCGGCAACGCCCGCCGGGCGGAGTTGATGCGGCCCGCGCTCCAGGACCTCCTCGAGGCCCCCTGAAGCCGGCAAAATGCCCTTTTCAGCAACGGTGTCCGGCCGGCGCCCCCGTATTTCGGGCCGTAACGGTGCCTCCGCACGAGATTTTCTTGCCGGGGGCCTCGCCTGAAAAATGCAGGAATCGCGGCATTGTCACCTATCGGCGGGATGGCACAACCCGCATTTCGTGAAAAACCGAATTTGGCCGGGCCTGTCCCTTGAAAGCCAGATAAGTCGACGTAATCTATCCATCTTATCAGGCGGCCGAACTGTTCGGTCGTCGGAAGAGAAAGGTCTCTTCGGCCGACCGAAGTTCGGGCGCGTGCGAAAAACCTGCTCGATTTTCCCCTGTTCGTTCCTTTTTTTCTGGAGGTTTGCGTGGTTCGCAAAGTTCTTTCTGGCCTCCTGACCGCGTTCGCCGTCGTCGCCACGTGCACCAGCACGTGGGCCGCCGATTGTGCCTGCGGCAGTGGCAGCGAGGGCGTCGTTGAAAACGGCGCCGTCGTCAGCGGTGGTGAGTGTGGTGGTTGTGCCGCGTCGTGCGGCACGAAGACGGTGTACCAGAAGCAGTACGTGACCGAGATGAAGACGGTCAACAGCACTGAGTACACGACCGAGACTCGCGAGCGGACCTACACGGTCAACAAGCGCGTCCCGCGGACCGAGACGAAGACCCGCACGGTCACCGTGCAGGTTCCCGAGACTCGTTCCAAGACCGTGAACTACACGGTCAACAAGAACGTGACGGAAACCAAGACGGCTGAGTACACCGTCCAGGTTCCGTACACCGAGTCGGTCGAGCAGACCTACACGGTGAACGTGCCGGTGAGCGAGGAGAAGACCTCCACCTACACGGTTCAGGTTCCGAAGCAGGAAGAGAAGACTTCGACCTACACGGTTCAGGTCCCCTACACCGAGCAGGTCGAGCAGACCTACACGGTGATGACCTCCGTGCCGGAAGAGAAGACCTCGACCTACACGGTTCAGGTCCCCTACACCGAGTCGGTCGAGCAGACCTACACGGTGAGCGTGCCGGTTCAGGAAGAGAAGACCTCGACCTACTCGGTCCAGGTCCCCTACACCGAGTCGGTCGAGCAGACCTACACGGTGATGGTGCCAGTTTCGGAAGAGAAGACCTCGACCTACACGGTCCAGGTCCCCTACACCGAAGAGAAGGTTTCGACCTACTCGGTCAACGTTCCGTACACCGAGCAGGTCGAGCAGACCTACTCGGTGAACGTGCCCTACACCGAAGAGATGACCGGCAGCCGGACCGTGCAGAAGCGCGTCCCGGTCCAGTCGTCGAAGACGGTGCAGGTCCGCGGTGGCAACTGGGTGACGCAGCAGGTCGAGGTTGCCTCGGCCGGCACCGACGCCTGCGGCTGCCCCTGCCCCCCGAAGATGTGCTGCAAGCGTGTCTGGGTTCCGACGTGCGAAACGAAGGAAGTCCCGGTCACGACCTACCAGTGCACGACTGAGGAGGTCCCCTACTCCTACACGGTCACCAAGTGCCGTCAGGAGCAGCGGAGCCGGATGGTGAACGTAAGTCGGACCCGTACCGAAGAGCGGACTCGGACCTACTCGGTCACGAACTACCGCCCCGAGGAGCGGACCCGCACCTACACCGTCACCAAGATGGTGCCGGAGCAGAAGAGCCGTTCGGTGAACGTCACCAAGTACCGCTCGGAAGAGCGGACTCGGAACTACACCGTGACCAAGATGGTTCCGGAGACGAAGACCCGCTCGGTCAACGTCACCAAGTACCGCTCGGAAGAGCGGACCCGGACCTACACGGTCACCAAGTGCGTTCCGGAGACGAAGACCCGCTCGGTCAGCGTCACCAAGTACCGTCCGGAAGAGCGGACCCGCAACTACACCGTCACCACCATGGTGCCGGAGGAGCGGACCCGCACCTACACCGTCACCAAGATGGTGCCGGAGCAGAAGAGCCGGTCGGTGAACGTCACCAAGTACCGCACCGAGTCCAAGACTCGGGAGTACACGGTGACCCGTTGCGTGCCGGAGACCATGACCAAGGAAGTTTCCTACACGGTCATGGTTCCCCAGCAGAAGGAAGAGTCGTACACCGTGACGGTGTATGACTGCGTGCCCGAGACGAAGACGCAGAGCTACACGGTTCGCGTCCCGCACACGGTCACGAAGGAAGTGCCGGTGCAGAAGTGCGTGACGGTCGCCGTCGAGGTGCCCGTTGAGAACGCTTGCGGTGGCTGCGGTGACGCCGGCTCGGCCGGCAACTGCGGCGGTAACGCCGGTGCCTGCGGTGGCTGTGGCGAGGCTTCGGCCTGCGACAGCTGCGGTGGTGCCTCGGCCGCTGCCTGCGGCGAGTGCGGTGGCCGCCGTCGCGGCTGCGGTTGCCGTCGCTGCAAGTAAGCACTGACTGCATCGGGTTCCACCCGATGACGACGTGCCCACAGGTTGATAAGGGGGGCCGGGCGTGAAAACGCCCGGCCCCTCGCTTTTTTGCGCCCTCGAGTTGCCGGTCGGCGTGGTTTCTGGTCGAGTACTTACTCTCGACTCCGGACCAGGCGGGTTCCGGACGGCGAGCGCAAGGAGGCGGAAACATGCTTGAAGTCTGCTCGGACCATGTGGCCGGTCCCACGGCCGCTGCATCTGAAGGCGGCGACAGTTGGATTCACGACGTCCGCCGGGCGATCGGTCAGGGACGCATGGACTTCTTCCGCCCCTCTCCCCTGCGGTATTGGGCCGACTTCCTTGTGAGCCTCGTCGCCGCCTATGTCGCGACCGGTTTCTACCTGACATCGCCGCTGGGCTCGTGGCCACAACTCGTCGCCTTCCCGATCGCAGCCTTCTGGCTCTACCGCATGGGCTCGCTCGTGCACGAGGTGTGCCATCTCGGGGCGCACGAGATGCCCTTCTTCAAGGCCGCCTGGAACGTGCTCGGGGGTGTCATGATCCTGATGCCGAGCCCGTTCTTCACCCGGCATCACCGCGACCACCACAGCCAGCGGTACTACGGGACGCCTCAGGATCCCGAATACGCGGCCAACATGGTCCAGGGGGGTAACCTGGCTAGCGTGCTGGGCTACGCCCTGAAGATCATGGCGATGCCGATCCTTGTGTTCCTGCGGTTCCTGCTCGTGCCGCTCACCTTCGTCACCCCCGGCGTCCGCGAGTGGACGCTTCGGCACGCGTCGGCCCTGACCTTCAACCGTAGCTACGAACGGCGGCTCACCGCGGCCGACCGCCGTGCCATCCTTGCCGCCGAGATCCCCTGCTTCCTGCGGGCCCTGCTGATCCCGCTGCTGGTGATTCTCGGCCTCAACCCGTGGACGCGGATTCCCCTGCTCTACGCACTCGCCGTCGCCACCGTGGCCCTCAATCACATGCGATTTCTCGCCGACCATCACTGCGAGGGCGATGGCTCACATTCCGACATGGTGTCGCACATCACCGACTCGTGCAACTTCACCACCAACGACCCACTCACGCTCCTCTTCTTCCCGTTCTCGATCCGCTACCACGCCTTGCACCACCTCTTTCCCTCGATGCCCTACCACAACCTCAAGCGGGCGCACGAGCATCTGGTGGCAACGCTTCCCGCTGACTCTCCCTACCGCGCGCTCGAGCGGCCGGGTTGGTGGAGCGTGGCTCGCGGGGCGATTTTCGGGGCCCGGCCGTCGGCCTGCTGACGGAGTGCCGACTGCTTGCAACGGGCGCGAAGAAATGGTCTTTTGTTCTCGATCCTTCGCGGGCCGGCGCCGGTCCGTACGACCAGCATTGGGAGACAAGTCATGACGGTGTTTTCAGTCCGCGCCACGGTTGTCCGTGGTGCTTGCCTGGTGGTGGCGATGGTGCTCGCAACGGCAGGCTCGGCCTGGGCTCAGGCGACGACCGCACCCGTCACCCCGGCCGTGGCTGCTGTGGTGAAGGCGGTCGCGACGGAGGCCGAGGCGACTGTGAAGGCCTTCAATGCCGGCGACGCCGCTGCCCTCGCGGGCATGTTCATCGAGGACGGCGAGGTCGTGGACGAGAATGGCGGCGTGACGGAATCGCGGGCCGAGATCGCGGCGCTCTTCAAGCGGTTCTTCGCACGGTTTCCCAAGGCGACGCTCGAGATGGAGGTGACCGACGCCCGCGAGATCGGCGACGACGTCGTGATCGAAGAGGGCGTGCGCCGCATCACGACCGACCAGGGTGCCGCCGCGGCGCAGGTTCGATACGTGGCGGTCCGCACGAAGCAGGGCGATCGCTGGCCGCTCGCCTCGTATCGCGAGTTCTCCGACGACCCGCTGCCGACGCCAACCGAGATGCTCGCGTCGCTCGATTGGATCGTCGGCGACTGGATCGATGAGAGCCCCGAAGGCAAGACCCAGATTAGCTATCGCTGGACCGAGGACGGCAACTTCCTGATCGGCGAGTACAACCTCTCGGTTGGCGGCCAGCCGGCATCGAAGAGCGTGCAGCGGATCGGCTGGGATCCCGTCGAAGGCACCCTCCGCTCGTGGACGTTTGACTCCGACGGCGGCTTCAGCGAGGGCGAGTGGATGGGCACCGACGACGGCTGGGTGGTGAAGTCGGAGGCGACGTTGCCCGACGGCACGATTGGCTCGGCCACCGTCACGATCCGTCCTTCCGATGCCGACCACTTCGTCGTCGAGAGCACCGACCGGATCGTCGGTGGCGTCGAGGAGTCAGACTTCAAGCTCGTGATCGCCCGAAAGCCTCCCCAGCCTGCCAAGTGATCCGAACAAACGAGCGGCGACGCCCGTAGACGGTTGGTCCCTGTTCGTCCCCTCCTTGAGGAGATTTCACCGATGCGGCTGTCTGCTGCATGTGCATCGATCGTGATCGTCATCCTGCTGGTCACCGGCGTGGCCAACGCACGGCCCGGCGGCGGTGGTGGCGCTGGAGGTGGGAGGCCTTCGATGGGACGCGTTGGCGGAGGGGCGGCGCGGCCGGCCATGCCTGCAGGTCGGCCGTCGATGCCCTCAGCGCGGCCGCAGATGGCGGCTCCTCGTCCCCAGATGCCGACGGCACGGCCAAGCATGCCCACCGCGCGGCCCAACATGCCGAACATGCAGCGTCCCGCAGGGGTGTCCGGTGGCGGCATGGGCGGCATGGGCCGGCCCCAGGTACCAAACTTCCAGCGGCCGAGCGTCGGATCGCTGCAGCGGCCGAATCCCTCCCGCCCCTCGCTGCCAAATGCAAGCGCCCGGCCGCGGCCTGCAGCTCCAGCGCCCAATATCGGGTCACGTCCCGGGCTCGGCGCGATCCGCCCATCGGGTCCGGCACCCACCCCTGGCCTGGCAGGGCGTCCCGGTGGAGCCGGTCTCCCCGGGGCTGGCGCTGGAATCGGAGCAACGCGGCCTTCGCCGGCTCCCATGCCGGGTCGTCCAGGTTTTGGCCCTGGCTTCGGTGCCGGGCCAGGCTCGGCCAGCAGGCCGGGCGGCGGATTCACGACGAAGCCGGCGCCAGTGCCGGGTCAGATCGGCGGGGTTGGTGGTGGTCGACCAGGTGCCACCACGCTGCCCGGCCAGATCGGCAACCGGCCTGGCCTCCCCACGACGAAGCCGTCGTTTCCGAGTCCGAACTTCCCCGGCCCCGGCGCGGGCGGCGGGATGGCCGGCGGCAACAGGCCCGGACGGCCCGGCCTCGGCGACGTGAATCGTCCCACGACGCTCCCCGGAACAATCGGCGGTAACCGACCTGGTATCGGGGGCGGCAACAGGCCGACCACCCTACCGGGAGATGTGGGAGGCAATCGTCCCGGCCAGGGAGGCGGAAACCGTCCTGACCTCGGTGGTGATAGGCCGGGCTTTGGAGGCAACAGGCCCACGACGCTCCCCGGTGATCTTGGCGGCAACCGTCCCGGTGGCAATCGCCCCGGCATCGGAGGCAACAGGCCCACGACGCTACCCGGCGATCTTGGCGGCAACCGTCCCGGCGGCAATCGCCCCGGAATCGGCGGCAACCGCCCGGGCATCGGCAACGGCAACAACATTTGGAACAACGGCAATTGGAATAGCGGCAACTTCAATAACAACAACTTCAACAACGTGCACGTGGGTGGCGGGTACGGTGGTGGCGGGTACGGTGGTGGCGGGTACGGGGGCTGGGGTTGGAACGGCGGTGGTGGCTGGGGCTATCCCGGATACGGCGGCGGATACGGATGGAACAACGGCTTCAACAACAACGGCTGGGTCAACCCGCACTACGGCAACTGGTACAACGGCGGCTGGGGCAACAACGGGGGCTATAACGGCGGTTGGTGGGCTCCGTTCGTGACCGGCGCAGCGACATGGGGCCTGCTCTCCAGCATCGGCAGTTGGGGACTGGGGTACGGCACGATGGGCTACGGGGCGGCCGGCTACGTCAACCCGTATTACTCCGCGATGCCGGCGGCTGTCGTGGCCTCGTCGCCCTACGACTATTCGCAGCCGGTGGTCATCAATAACTACATCCCGGCCGACACGGCCGCGGCTGCCACGGACGTGGCCGCCTCACAGCAACCCACCACTGAGGTGGCGCCGGCTTCGTCGCCGGCCGACGTCGCCGTCGACGCGGCGCTCGGCAAGTTCAAGACAGGTGACTACGCCGGGGCACTCGCCGGCTTCGATCAAGCCCTCAAGCTCTCGCCGAAGGACTCGGTCATCCACGAGGTGCGTGCGCTGGCGCTCTTTGCCCTCGGCCGTTACACCGAAGCCGCCGCGGCGCTCAACGCGGTGCTCGCCACCGCCCCCGGCATGGACTGGACGACGGTGAGCAACGTCTACGGCTCGGTGGACGCGTACACCGGCCACCTCCGCACGCTCGAGGAGTTCTGCCGCGCGCATCCCGATGACGCGGCGGCCCACTTCGTGCTCGGCTACCACTACCTCGTCGGCGGCCACAGCGACATGGCCGCGGCGGCCCTTCGCGTGGTGGTCGCCAAGCAACCGGGCGACGTGGTCGCCAAGCGGTTACTCGACGCCGTCACGCCTCCCGCCGCAGAGAAGTCGGCCCCGGCCACGGATATCGGTTCCACGCCGGCCACGGCCGGCGTCGAGGCGACGGCCGAGAAGGCCCTTCCCGACATCGATCTGGTCGGCACCTGGAAGGCGACGAGCGACAACGACACGGTCGTGCTGACCGTCACAGCCGAGTCGGCGTTCACCTGGAAGGCCCAGCCTGCGGGGAAGCCCGCGGTGGAACTTACGGGCACGATCGAGACCTCGGCGGACGCGATCGCGCTGGTGAGTGAATCTGCTGGGACCATGGTGGCCAAGGTCACGCCGAAGACGGCCGACTCGTTCGAGTTCGCGCTCCCCTCGGCCCCGAAGGACGCCAAGCCCCTCGTATTCACCCGCCAGCCGTAATACGACTCACACGTGATCCTTGCGCGTTGGAGGGCCACCGCAGCCGGCCGGCGACATGCTCGGCGCCGGCGGGACGTGTGAGTTCACTTCTCAAACGCTCCGGAGCGACCGCCGCGGGGCACACGTCTCACCGGCTTCTGCGCGTGCCTCCGATCCGGCTGCTCCCCCTTCCTGAATCACACCAGAGTTCAATGCGAACCTGGAAGACACACAGGTTGAAAACCTGTGCTACGGGGGAGCGAGGGGCTGCCCGTGCCCGAGAGCCGGCGTTGCTGACAAGCGCAGCCATGGATGGCGGAGCGAAGTCAGCATCGAGCGAGCGAAGGCCTGGAGGGCAATCCTGTTCGGCACGAGATTTGCGCTCTGGCGACCCGGCAATCTGAGCAGCCCAGGGAGAGTTGCGCGATGATGGGTACGGCGTTATCGTGCCCACCATGGCTGGACGGGCGAAGCGCGAGATCCATGATCAGGATGTGCAGGGGCTGAAGTGCCTGCGGAAGATCCGTCCGCTGCTGTCGCGGCTGCGGAAGGTGGGCACCGAACGTGACCGAGCCGGCAATCGCCGGCTGTTCATGGATCAGTACTGTGCCCTGATCCTGATGGGACTCTTCAGCCCGGCGATCGAGAGCCTTCGTGACCTCCAGCGGGCATGTGCGCTCGACAAGGTCCGCAAGCGGCTCGGCGTGAACCGGGCCTCCCTCGGGTCTCTGTCAGAGTCGGTGGCGATCTTCGACCCTGCTCCGCTCAAGGAGATCGCAGCGGAACTCGGCCACACGATCCGAGGCAGGCCTGATCGTCGGTTCGATGCCGTAGGACAGCGGATCACGGCCGTGGACGGCACCGTCATCGATACGGTCAAGCGTGTGGCGGAACTCTCATGGACGCCGAAGGCGAAGGGCAAGCACCTCTCGGC
>Ga0304730_1000962_pt1 | contig 23010 bp, 16 predicted proteins | sample M_130628_MF_Meta_FD_190474 | JGI IMG/M metagenome (GOLD analysis project Ga0304730, IMG submission 190474) | Freshwater microbial communities from Lake Montjoie, Canada to study carbon cycling - M_130628_MF_MetaG (v2) (version 2) | ecosystem: Environmental > Aquatic > Freshwater > Lake | place...
GCCTTGGACATCAACGCCCTCGGTGCCGATCTGGCGAGTTTTTCGGCGCACAAGTTTCATGGTCCGAAAGGCATGGGCTCGCTCTGGCTGCGGCGCCGCGGCCGCGTGGTCCGCGTCGAGCCGCTCGTCTACGGCGGTGGCCAGGAGCGGGGCATGCGGAGCGGCACGCTCGACGTGCCCGGGATCGTCGGCATGGCCGAGGCGGCGCGGCTGGCGGTCGCTGGTCTGCCGGAGGAGACGGCCCGCATGCGGCAGCTGCGGGATCGGCTCTGGGACAGGCTCAAGAAAGACGTTGCCGGCATCACGCTCAACGGTCCGCCACTCGATGCGGCCGCGGCGGGCCAGCCTGTGCGGCTCGTCAACAATCTCAATGTCTGCGTGTCGGGCGTCGACGGCCAGACGCTGCTGGCCACGCTCTCGGCCGAGGGGCTGGCGGTAAGCTCTGGCAGCGCCTGCTCGTCGGAGCATCCGCGGCCAAGCCATGTGCTGCTCGCGCTCGGGCTCGACGAGGACCAGGCCCGGGCCAGCCTGCGGTTTGGCCTATCGCGGTTTACCACGCCAGAGGAGATCGACGTGGCGGCCGAGCGGATTGCCGCCGGCGTAGACCGGCTTGCGTCGCTGTCGTAAGGGTTTCAGAGGATTTGGCTTTGCCTTCCGGCTCCATTGCGATAGAATTTCCATATCGACAGTTGTTTTTTTGTCACCAGTTCTGCAGGAGTTTTCACGCCATGTCGGTCATGCTCACGGAAAAAGCCGCCGGTGAAGTGAAGAAGATCATCGTCGAACAGAAGCTCGATCCCGCCACGGTGCTCCGCGTCGGTGTCGCCGGTGGTGGCTGCAGTGGCTTCAGCTATTCGCTCGGCTTCGATACCGCCTGGGATCCGAAGGCCGATTCCAGGAGCGAGCAGCACGGCGTGGCCGTCGTCGTCGACAAGAAGAGCGACCTATTCCTCGACGGCACGACGCTCGACTTCCACGACAGCATCGAGAAGCGAGGCTTTACCTTCAATAATCCCAATGCCAAGAAGAGCTGCGGCTGCGGCAGTTCGTTCCAGGCCTGAGCCCGCGGGTTGTCGTCGAACGAGTCTTTGTACAACCTTTGTTCAGGTTTCTTTCAGGGAGGGTCGGTGGCCGTAGAGATACCGCGCACTGATAAGGTGCACATCGTCGGCATCGGAGATGACGGTGTCGACGGCATGACCGCGCACGCGCGGCGGCTCGTCGAGGCCGCTGAGGTGCTCCTCGGCCCCGAATCGTGTGCGGCAATGCTGCCGGCGTCCATCGCCGGCAAGCTCAGCACGGCGGCGAATCTCGAGGAACTTGTCGAGCGGATCGAGGCTGCCGGCGCGAAGAAGATCGTGGTGCTCGCCTCGGGCGACCCGCTGTTCTACGGCACCGCCCGCTATGTCTGCGCGAAGCTCGGCAAGGACCGTTTCGAGGTCGTGCCGCACGTCAGCAGCATGCAGCTTGCCTTTGCCCGCGTGAAGGAGTCGTGGGAGGAGGCGTTTCTTACCAACCTCTCCGGTCAGTCGATCGAGCGGGTGATCGACAAGATCCGCACGAGCGAGACGGTCGGCCTCTTCACCAGCGAGCAGTGGCCGCCGTCCGCGGTGGCACAGACGCTGCTCGAAGAGGGTATCGATTACTTCCAGGCCTATGTCTGCGAGAACCTCGGCTCGCCCGACGAACGGGTGACGCAGGGCAGTCTCGGGGAGATCGCGAAGGAGTCGTTCAGCGGACTCAACGTGATGATTCTCGTGCGGAAAGCCCGCGTGGCCGACAAGCCCGGGCAGATCGGCAGACGGCTCTTCGGCAACCCGGACGACTGCTTCCTGCAGTCGCGGCCGAAGCGAGGCCTGCTCACGCCCGCCGAGGTGCGGTCGCTGGCGTTGGCCGAACTCAGCCTTTCGCCTACGAGCATCATGTGGGACGTGGGGGCGGGCAGCGGTTCGGTCGGCCTTGAAGCGGCTCGGATTGCCCACGATGGCATGGTGCATGCCATCGAGATGGATTCCGACGACCACCATCTCATTCAGGAAAACGCCCAGCGGTTTGGCGTGACCAACCTGCGGGCCGTGCTCGGCAAGGCGCCCGACGCCTGGGCCCGACTGCCCGATCCCGATGCGATCTACGTGGGGGGCAGCGGCCGCGACGTCTCCATGCTTGTCGAAGAGGCCTGGAAGCGGCTCAAGCCGGGTGGCCGCTTGGTGACAGCCTGCAACAGCATTGAGAATCTGGCCGCGGTGCATGCGATGCTGCGGGCCCGCTCCGGTGATGCGGCCTACTGGATGGTGAACATCGCCAGGGGCATCGAGCAGATGGACCGCATCCGCTTTGAATCGCTTAACCCGATCTTTCTCATCGCGGCCACGAAGCCTGCGTCGTAGTCCCTTCCCCCGCTTTGGGTCGCGGTGCGTGAGCCCATGAACGACCTGCCTCCACCGCTCGATTGTATTGCCGTCGGCGCGCACCCTGACGACGTTGAGATCGGCTGTGGTGGCACGCTCGCGGTGCTGGCCGCGCAGGGGTACCGGGTTGGCATCGTCGACCTCACCGACGGCGAGCCCACGCCCCGTTCGAGCGGCCCGGCGGAGCGGCTTGCCGAGGCGGCGGCAGCGGCGAAGGTGCTCGGGGTGGTGCATCGCGAGCAGCTCGGCTTCACGAACCGTCGGCTGTTTGACGACTTCGAGGTTCGCGTGGCACTGGCGAAGGTGTTTCGGCGATGGCGTCCGCGGCTCGTGCTGGGGCTCGGCGACAAGACCCCGCTGGCATCCCCCGATCATGCCCAGGCCGTGGCGATCACCGAGGCAGCCGTCTTTTATTCCCGGCTCACGAAGTGGGACGACACCTTCGATGGCCTACCCGTGCACACAGTGCCGAACCTTCTCACCTACTTTCTCTTTGCCGGCCTGCCGCAGGTGCCGCACGGCCATTGGCCGTTGGTGGTGAACATCTCGAGCCAGCTCGAATGCAAGCTGGAGTCGATCGCCTGCTACAAGTCGCAGTTTCCGGTGGAGAAGGCCCATGTGTTTCCGCGGGTGAGGGCGCTGGCCGCCACCGTAGGCATGATGGGCGGCTGTGACGCGGGCGAGGTGCTCGCTTCGAGCCGCATCCCTTGCACGGGCGACCTGATGCAGATGCTCCTGTCGGGAGCATCCAATAGTTGACGGTTCGGGGCTGCCCACGCCCCGTCGCCGGACGTTCGCTACGGCCATCCTGGCCTGCGCTCACTCGATGCTGACAGCGCTCCGGCATCCTGCCTGCGACGACCAATCCGCTGAGACGGATCGGTGCCCGAGCAACGCCGGCTCTCAGGGCATGGGCAGCCCCTCACGGACTGTGCGGTTCTGTACGTTAAAATACAAGCTTCTCCGAGGGGCATGCCATGACCGAGAGCAGCGAGTGGTCGATCCCGTTCGAGCCCGACGCGGTGATCGTGGGTGCCGGCATCGCTGGCCTGTCTGCGGCTTCCGAGCTTGTCGCGAACGGGCGGCGGGTGCTCGTGCTCGAAAAATCTCGTGGCGTCGGCGGCCGGATGGCGACTCGCCGCGTGGGCGAGGCGGTCTGCGATCACGGTGCGCAGTTCTTCACGGTCCGCGGCGAATCGTTTGGCGGCATGGTCACGGAGGCCCACGAGGCGGGCTCGGTGGCGACTTGGTGCGAGGGGTTTTCGCAGGCGGCCTCGATCGACGCGGCAGTGACGCGTGCCACAGATAGCCATGCCCGCTGGCGGGGCATGAGTGGCATGACCGAGCTACCCAAGCGGCTTGCGGCGAAGCTTCCGGCAGAAAGGTGCGTGTTGCGAACGGCTGTGAAAGTGGTTGCGATTGGCGTGGCCGACGGCCGCGTGCGGATCTCTCTCGATCCCGGGGCCGAGGCGGGTGAGCCGATCACGATGCATGCGGCAGCAGCGATCGTTACGTTGCCGGTGCCGCAGTCGCTCGATCTCTTTACGGCCGGAGGACTGCTTGCGGCCGAGGGGGGAATCGCTTCCGAGGTCCATCGCCAGCTTGCAACCGTGACATACGATCCGAGCTTCGCGCTGATGCTCGTGCTGAATCGTGCGAGCCTCGTGCCGCCGCCGGGTGGAATCCAGTTCGCGGGCGGACCGATCTCGTGGCTCGCTGACAACCAGCAGAAGGGGATTTCATTGGTGCCCGCGCTCACCGTGCATGCGTCGGGCGAGTTCAGCCGGCGGCACTTCGATGATCCGCCCGAGCAGGTCGCCGCGGCGATCATCGACCTGGTGCGGCCGTGGATCGACGGCAATCCGGCGACGACGATTGTGGAGCAGTCGCTGCACCGCTGGAAGTTTGCCACGCCGACCACGATCATCCCAGCGCCGCTCGTGGCCGCGGTCAGATCGCCGCCGATCGTCTGCTGCGGCGACGCCTTTGCTGGCCCGAAGGTGGAGGGGGCCGCGTCGAGCGGTCTGGCCGCCGGCCGCTGGGTCGGCGGCCAGGCTTGACTGCCATCCGCACCGGTTTGAGGGGCGCCGGCCTAACCAGCTGGAAAAGCCGGGGAGATCGGCCGCCGATTCCTTGACTCCGGTGATTTTCTTGGGCAGAATCCTGGGAAATTCGCCTCGATTCCCGGCTCCTTAACCAACACGCTGCGTCGTGCAGTTTCGGCTGATCTGAAGATGGTCCGCGTTGATGCCGCCGCTGGCGTGTCGGGCTCGTGACGAGTTGCCGCGCTGGCCCGGCCGATGCACTTTTGCCCAGCCGATAACCGGTGATTTCCGGGGCAGGGCGATCCGCGGCCCGTCGCAGGCGGCTGATGCTGTACGTTGCCTCCGGAAAGACGCCTTTATGTCCTCTCGTATCCCGTTCTGGTCGAGCGTCCGCGATCTCTTCGGCGGTTCGTCTTCGCGACGCCGTCGCTCCCGCGGCAAGCGGCCCGCCCAGTCCTTCCTCGCGCAGTTCGACGGCCGGGACGGCGTGGTCGGCCGCCAGGCGCCGGCCCCATTCGGCGGCTTCGACGCGCTCGAGGTGCGGGTGATGCTCGCCGCCACGCCGACGGCGGAGAGCGACTTTGGGTTTGACACCGCGACCGGCACGATCACCTCCTACTCGGGGGCGGGCGGCGACATCGTCATCCCCGCCACGATCGGCGGCGTGACGGTCACCGGCATCGGCAACGACGCGTTCAAAAACAATGCCACCCTGACGAGCTTGTCACTCCCCACGGGCGTCACGACCATCGGCAGCAGCGCGTTCGAACGCTGCACCGGCCTGACGAGCCTGTCACTCCCCACGAACCTCACGACAATCGGCGAGAGGGCGTTCTACGGCTGCGGAGGCCTGACGAGCCTCACGATCCCCGAGGGCGTCACAAGCATTAGCAACAACGTGTTCGCCCAGTGCACCGGCCTGACGAGCCTCACGATCCCCGATGGCGTCACGAGCATCGGCTTCAATGCGTTCGGCGGCTGCAACGGCCTGACGAGCCTCACGATCCCCAACAGCGTCACGATTATTTATAATCGTGTGTTCGAAAACTGCACCGGCCTGACGAGCCTCTATTTCCTCGGCAACGCCCCGACCCTCGCCGGCATCTACACCTTCGATAGAGTGTCCGCGACGATCTACTACCTCACGGGCACCACTGGCTGGACGAACCCCTTCAAGGGCCTGACAGCCGTCGGCGTCGCCGCCGTCGATTACCGGTCGGGCGACTTCGCGTACTCGATCTCCAAGGATAGCGCCACGATCACCGAGTACACCGGCTCCGGCGGCGCCGTCACGATTCCCGACACGATCTTCGGACTGCCGGTCACCGGCATCGGCGACTCCGCGTTCGCGGGCAACACTGGCCTCACGAGCATCGTCATCCACGCCGGGATCACGAGCATCGGCGCGAATGCGTTCAAAGGCTGCACCGGCCTGACGAGCCTCTCTTTCCTCGGCAATGCCCCGGCGACCGTCGGCGGCGACGCCTTCTCCGGCGTCACCGGGACGATCTACTATCTCACGGGCACCACCGGCTGGTCGAGCCTCTTCAACGGCCTGACGGCGATCGCGATCAACGCCGCACCGACGGCCGTGTCGCTCTCGCCGGCCTCGGCCTCGATCGCGGAGAATACGAGCACGGCCACCCGCCTCAAGGTGGCCGACGTTGTGGTCACCGATGACGGCGCCGGCACCAATGCGACGACGCTCTCCGGCGTTGACGCGGCCCGCTTCGAGGTCGATGCGGGCGTGCTCTACCTCAAGGCCGGCACCCTCCTCGACTTCGAGACGAAGACGTCCTATTCCGTCACAGTCAGCGTCGCCGACTCCTCGATCGCAGGCTCCACTCCCGTCACCGCCACGTTCACACTCACCGTCACCGACGTGGTGGAAGACTTCACCAAGCCGGTGCTCGTCGGCGTGGCGGCACCCGCCGCCCGTACGTATCCGTCCAGCGCCAAGCTCCTCTTCACCGCGACGTTCAGCGAGCCGGTCAACGTCGCCGGCCCGGCCCGGATATCGTTCACCGGCATCAGCGGCGGGGCCGCCGGCACGGCCGCCCGGCTGGCGACCTACGAGTCGGGCTCCGGCACCAGTCAGATCGTCTTCTCCTACCTGATCACGGCCGGCGAGGCGGCCACGAAGGGCCTCGTCGTTGCGGGAGTGATCCAGTTGCCGACAGGCGCCTCGGTCGCCGACCTCGCCGGCAACACGCCCGCGGCCCTCACGTTCACGCCCCCCGCGGCGGGCAGCGTGAAGGTGGATGGCAGCGTGCCGGTGCTGACGAAGACCACGGGCCCGGCCGCCAAGACGTTCAAGGCCGGCGAGGTCCTCTCGTTCTCGGTGACGTGGAACGAGAACGTCTTCGTCGTGGGGGCTCCGCGGCTCCTGATCGCGGTCGGCGGCTCGCCCCGCGAGGCCGTCTACGCCAGCGGGTCGGGCTCGAAGACTGTGAAGTTCAACTACGTCGCCGCCGCGGGCGACAACGGCGTCGTCTCGCTCGGCAGCGGCGCGATCGCCCTGTCCGGCGGCACGATCCGCGATTTGATCGGCAACCCCGCCGGCCTCGTGCTGAAGGCCGTGAACCTCTCGAAGGTTGCGATCGACACGACGCGGCCGGCGGTCGTCTCGGTCGCCCTGCCATCAGCCGGCAGCTACGCCAAGGGCAAGACGGCCACCATCGGCGTGACCTTTGGCGAGACGTTGAAGGTGACGAGCAAGCCGACGCTGGCCGTCACGGTCGCCCCGGGCGTGACCCGCACCTTCGTCTTCTCGAAGGCGACCGGCGGCACGGCCTTCTTCACCTACAAGTTCACGGCCGCCGAGACCGTCGCCGGCTTCACGCTGCCGGGCGCGATCTCACTCGCCGGCACCGCCGCGATCCGCGACGCCGTCGGCAACGCCGCGATCCTCTCTGTGCCCGCGCCCGTTTGACCTTGAAACACGCGACGCTGAAGCCTTGCCGCCGAACATCGGGATAGAAACCGCACGGCCGCGGATGCGCAACCAAACGCGCTCATCCCGGTGGTCGTGACGGGCGTGCCACGCCTGCAGGCGTTGATCGGCACGACGTCGCGAAACATGTCGTACGTGCGGGGAACCGGTACGAACTTGCTGGTCTTCGGTTACACGCTCCAAGCGACCGACCACGATGCTGACGGCATCGCGTTGCAGTCGCAGATCATGCTGGGCACTGGTACGATCCGCGACAGGGGCGGCACAGCCTTTCCAGCCCTTTGCGATCCATCTCTCCAACGGCGAGGTGCACGAAGTGCGTCACCCGGAGCGCATCATGTTTGGCGGTGGCAAGGTCGTCATCTACGACGCCGAAGGTGATTGCTTCAAGTTCTGCGCACTGATCCACGTCAACAACGTGCAGTTCTTGCAGGCCGCGTGAGATCGTCAGGCGGGCTGTGGTTTCGGTGTTCCGTCCGACCGCGGATCACTTGCCGGGCAGTGGCGGCACGGTCGCGTCAGGCTCGGCCTGCTGGAGCAGACCTGGCGGCTCTGCTGTCGGCATGCTGCCGTAGGCATTCGGAAGAAGATCTTCCTCCACGATTGCGTGGGGGATGCCGCTGCCGTCGAGCTTCACGGAGTGCATCGCGAGGTCGACCGGCTGCCCTGACCGAAAGGTCAGCTTCACCACCCAGCCGGTCCACTCAGGTGGATCGCCCGGGAAGTAGTCGAACACGAAGTTCCCCAGGCTGTAGACGATCGGCACGCCGCGGATCACTTCGACAGTCTGTGTGACGTGCGGGTGGGCGCCGATCACCGCTGCGGCACCGGCATCGACCATCTTCCGCGCGAGGCAGACCTGCGCCGGCCGCGGCTGGGGCGTGTTTTCCGGCCCCCAGTGCACGAAGGGCACGACGGCGTCGGCGTGTGACCTCGCCGCGCGAATGTCTTCCAGCACCTGCTCTTCCACGAGCGGGGCCGAGCCGGCCTGATCGGCGGTGGCGGCCGTGGTCAGGGCCCGAAAGCCGTTGTAGCCAAGCACCGCCAGCTTGAAGCCATTCCGCTCGAGGATCAGCGGCCGTCGGGCGTCTGTCAGCGTGCGGCCCGCGCCGAATGAAGGAATCCCGGCGTCGTCGAGGATTCGCAGCTGCTCGACCAGCCCGGCGGGGCCAAAATCGCCACTGTGATTATTGGCCAACGAGACGGCGGAGAAGTGCTTCTTGAGAAATCGTGGGGAGTCGGCGGCGCCGCGAAATGAATAGGGCTTGAGCATCCGCTCGCCGCCGGTTCCCAGTACGCATTCGAGATTGCCCACGCTGTAGTCGGCATCGGCCAGGAGTTGGCTGCAGGCCGCAAAGGGGTCACGCCCCGAGGAGATCGCATGGCCCGGACCACCGTCGAGCATGATGTCGCCGACGAACACGATCGACATGCCGCCAGAAGGGGGTGACGCCTTCGCGGCATCGTCGGCCTCGCCGGCATGCGCACCTGCCACGCAGAGCCAGAGACTGAACAATGCACGACAGGGCAGTCGAGGACAGAGCAGTCGGAGAGCATCGCGGGCAGATTTCCGGCAGAACGACACGGTAGCTCCTCTGCGGCGGGGACTTCTTCTTGATCGTTGCCTCGGTGTGCCAGAGTACCAGTGCCAAAGCTTTGGCGGCCACTCGCGGGGGTTGGGAGCGGTTCTGCGGCCTACAAATGGCATGGCTTCAGCCTTGATGCCGCGTCTATCGTTTCCCAAGCGGGCCAGGCATGTGCCGCACATTCGTCCCCACACAATCCATGGGAAAGGTTTCACGATGACCACGACTCGCTTCGGTTCGTTCGCAGCATCAATGGCACTGGCTCTCGGTCTGCAGGCAGCGTGTGTCGTTGCCGGTGACGCCAAGGCTGTCGAAGTGACGCCCGCCGTCGGCCTGCAGGCGAGCGGAGCTGACGCGATCGTCGGCGACTGGAAGCCGACCGACATGGACGTCGACATCCGCATCTTCCCGAAAGACGGAAAGTATGTCGGCGGCGTGGTCAAGGCAGCCAATCAGGCGCTCGTCAACACGGAGATGCTCCGGGAGATTCAGTACGATCCAGCGAGTAACATGTGGCGGGGCGAGGTTTTTGCGATCAAGCGTGGCCAGTTCGTGCCGATGACGATCAAGATCACTGCCAACGGTTTCGAAATGGTGGCCGGCTCCGGCATCATGTCGAAGACCGTCGAGTGGGTGCGGGTGCAGTAGCACGAGATCGGCGGCTGCGCGGTGTCGTGCGGTGGCTGATCAGGGCGTTGGCAGCGCCGCCCTTTCCGGCGGCGAGTGTAGTCTGCGCCACGGCAGCGAGGAGCATCGCGGCCTCTTCTTACTCTCCGCCTACAGCCTTTGCGGCACGTCCGATCTGCTGAGCATCGTCGCCGGAAAGCTTTGCCCCGTCAGCGAGTAGCCTTTCCCGCAGCGTGGAGTAGGGAACATCCTGCACGGCGGTGCCGCCGCGGATAGCGAACACCGCCGCCGTACCGGCCGCCTGCCCAAGGGCCATGTAGACCGGCTCCATCCTCAGCGAGCCGTACGCGGCGTGCGAGGCGCTCACGCAGGTTGGCACGAGGAGGTTCGTGCACTCCTCGCGCTTCGGCCGGATCGCCCGCCACGAGATGCCATATGGTTTCGGCGGCACGAGCCAGAAAACACCCTCTCGGTGCGCGTGCCTCTCTTCGTTGACGAAGTACTGCACGGCATGAGAATCGAGGCCGAACGAGCCGAGTGCCACGGGATCGTCACAGGGCTCCGTGCCCATGCAGACGCCCTGAGTGACGATCGCATCGGAGAGCATCCGCCGCCCCTCGCGGACGTACAGTTGCGGAGAGAACCCACCAGTGGCCGTAAACTCGTCGCGGCACCAGCCGTGGCGGGAGACGACCTTGCGGATCGACTCCGGAACCCGCGGGTGATAGGCGAGCGTCCACATCACGCCCCTCGCGTACAGGGCATGCTCAGCGGCGATTCGCGACCGCTCGTTGTGGTCGGCATCCGGGTAGCCCCAACTCGAGCCGGGCAGGTCGGTGCCAACCGCGTGCATGCTGTTCCAGTCGAACTTCCGATTCGGGAGTTTGTGGATGAGGATCGGCAGGCGGACATCGCCCGACTCGAAGACCCTGATCAAGAGTTCGTGGTCAAGTTCCCGGTAGCCCTGCGGCTTCTCGAACGGAATCCTGTTGCCGGGATCGTCAGTGACGCAGAGCCTGTAGTTGTAGGCTTGCACGCCCTTGTCACCGGAGCCGTCGATGAACGTGGCGAAATCGACTTGCTTCACCCACGGCAAGAGGCCGCTCGCAGGATCGCCTGGTGTCTTGAAGGGATCTACTGCGGTGGTGAAGTGGTCCTTGTCGCCCTGCGAGTAGTGTGGCCTGGGTTTCTTGTCACCGCGGCGAACGCCGGCAAGCGACTCACCGTACTGTGACTCAGGCTCGCGGCCGACCGTAAAAGAGACTCCGGTCTTCGCCATCACGTCGCCCTCAAAGCTCGCATCGATGAAGACTCTGCCGCGAAAAATCCGGCCCGATGTGCTCGTGATCGCCTCAATTCGTCCGTCTCGCTTCACAACGCCATCGTGGAGTTTGAGCGGTTCGCCCGTGATCACATCGACGCCCAACTCGCTGAGCCACGCGTCAAAGACGGCGGCGGCCACCTTCGGCTCGAAGTGGAAGATGCGTTTGTCGGAGCCATAGGCCTTGCCGACGCGTGAGTAGAATTGCGATGCCACGCCGCCGATTGACCAGTCCTTGCCTACATCGCTGCTCGACAGTCCACCGGTGGTCATCCCCCCGACGTGCATGGAAGCCTCGACGACGACGACCTTCATGCCCATGGTCGAGGCCTGAATCGCGGCAGCGAGGCCGGTGGCGGTCGCGCCGTAGACAACGATGTCGGCTTCGACGTCGCTGCGCCTGACGACCTCCGCAAGAAGCTCCGCACCAGGGAGTCCAACCATGAGGCAGACGGCAACAGCGACGCGGGGGGCGAATCGGGTTCGCATGAGTCAACCTTTCGGAAAGACGCTGCTGCAGCGAGCGAGAATAGCCCGATCAGCAGCACGTTCGCCAGTTGTGGAGGTGCGGTCGACCATCCGGTCCCTCTGTCAATCGTAGGCCTCGGTCGTGGCGGACGCTATGAGATGCGGTCATCAGCATTCCGCGGCGTTCCGTTTGGCGACGGCCGTGCGTGGTTCCAGTCACAAAGGTTGACGAATCCGCTCACGTCCTGATCGCGAGGCCATCCAGGGGAATGCTCGCGACTGTGGTGAGGGGCCGAGTGACTTGCACGGCGGGCCTTCCACCCGGCACAATACCGACTCACGTTCACACCCGACCCTCTTCTTCTGGGGAGATTGTTCCATCATGGCCACCGCCACTGCCGCCGCACCGTCCACCGATCTGTTGCCGGAAGTCAAAAAGTTCCTCGCCACCGCTCCGCTCAAGGGCGTCGTCGGCGGCAAGGATGTGGCCGGATCCGATGGCAAGACGATGGCCACGCTCGACCCGGGCACCGGCTCGCCCATCGCCGAGTTCTGCGTTCTCTCGGCGGCGGACGTCGACAAGGCGATTCATGCGGCGGCTCATGCCTTCAAGACGTCGGGCTGGGCCACCATGGCACCCAACGAGCGAGGCGTGCATCTGCAACGGCTCGCGGACGCGGTCGAGAAGCACAAGCCGATCATTGCCCAGATCGAGTCGCTCGATGCCGGCAAGATTCTCGGTCAGGCGGCTGGCGACGTGCAGAACTTGGTCGACACACTGCGTTACTTCACCGACATGGCCCAGCACGTGCAGCGGCGGAACGTGCTCGCCGTCGCCGGGCACGAGGCGTGGACCATTCGGCACCCGTGGGGCCCCTGCGGCTTCATCTTCCCCTGGAATTTTCCATTTCTGCTGATCGGCTGGGGCATCTCACCGGCTCTTGCCGCTGGCAACACGGTCGTGATCAAGCCGGCCGAAGACACGCCGATGTCGGCGATCTATCTGGCACGGCTGGCCCGCGAGGTCGGCATCCCCGATGGCGTGATCAACGTGATCCCTGGCACCGGCGCGGTGACCGGTGCGGCGCTCTCGGCCCATCCCGGCATCAAGCGGATGAGCTTCACGGGATCGCCCGAGGTGGGCCGGCTCGTGGGCGAGGCTTGCGGCAGGAATCTCGTGCCGGCGAAGTTGGAACTCGGTGGCAAGGGCGCGGCGGTGGTGTTTGACGACGTCGACGTCGCCGCCACGGCCGAGAAGCTCGTGGGCGCGATCACGTTCCACACGGGCCAGGTCTGCTGTGACGCCACTCGCTGGCTCGTCCACTCGTCGATCTACGACAGATTCGTCGACGAGTGCCGGTCGCGGATGCAGCAGGTGAAGGTGGGTTATCAGCTTGCGGGGCAGTCGCAGATGGGGCCGGTCGTCAATGCCAAGCAGCGGCAGCGGGTCCTCTCCTATCTGGAGAAGGGCACGAAAGAAGGGGCCGAAGCGATCGTGGCCGGTGGGCCGGCCGAGGTCTCGGGCCATCAGGGCTTCTACGTGAAGCCGGCGCTGCTCGCGGGCAAGCTCGACAACATCGCCGCCCGCGAGGAGATTTTTGGACCGGTGGCGTACCTCGCGAAGTTCTCAAACGAAAACGAGGCGGTCTCGATGGCGAATGACACCGAATACGGACTGGCCAACAGTGTCTGGACGAGCGACCTCGGCCGGGCTGCCCGCGTGGCCGAGTCGATGATCGCCGGCAACAGCTGGATCAACGCCCACAACCTCTTCCCGCGGGGCGTGCCCTACGGTGGCGTGAACAAGAGCGGCACGGGTGGCGGCGTGAACTCGATCGAGACGCTGTTCGACTACTGGCGGAGCCAGTCGGTCGTGCGGCCGCTGTGAACACCGACACGATTATTGTCGGAGCCGGCCTCGCCGGCCTCGCCTGCGCAAGGGAACTTGCGCGGGCGGGGCGGCAGCTGATCGTGGTCGAGGCTGCCGACCGCGTGGGAGGCCGCGTGGCGACCGACACGGTCGACGGCTTCCGTATCGACCGTGGATTCCAAGTCTATCTCGATGCCTACCCAGAGGGCCGGCGGCAGCTCGATCTGGCGGCACTCGGCTTGGGCTGCTTCGAGCCTGGCGCCCTCGTGGCGGAAGGGGGAAGACTCCGGGGCGTGAGCGATCCGTGGCGACGGCCGTTGGCGGCGGTCGGCTCAATCCTGACGGGCAGCGTGGGGATTGCCGACGGTCTGCGAACAGCGCGGCTGCGGAGCGACTGCGTGCGGGCGGTTCGTGACGGCACGGCTGGTTCGAATGGGGCCAGTCCAGCGGTCGAGCGATCGACCCGCGAGGAACTCAATGCCCGCGGCTTCTCGGAGGCGTTCATTCGTCGGTTCTTCGAGCCGTTTTTTGGCGGTGTGTTCTTGGAACGGCAGCTCAACACGTCGGCGGCCGTGTTTCAGTTCACGTTTGCGATGTTTGCGCTGGGAAGGGCCTGCCTGCCGCGTGGTGGCATGGAGGCGATTCCCAAGCAACTCGCAGCCGGTTTGCCGGCGGGAGCAATCCTGCTCGATACGGCCGTCAGGCAGGTGAAGCCCGGCCTCGTGGTGCTGGCCGACGGCCGCGAGCTCGCCGCCAAGAACATCGTGGTGGCCACCGAAGGCTCTGCTGCCACGGCACTCCTGCCCGAGGGGCAGCGCGGAACAGTGGCGTCGCGCGAATGGAAGTCGACGCGAATGGTGGCCTTCGCCGCGACGCGGTCGCCGCTCTCGAGCCCGACGGTCGTCGTCAGCGCCGAGGAGGGTGGGCCGATCGACAATGTGACGGTGCCCTCCGACGTGGTGGGGGGCTACGCGCCGCCGGGGGCGGCGGTGGTCTATGTCTCCATCCGGCAGGACTGGCAGGGGAATGACGGCGATCTTCACGATGCCGTGCGACGGCAGGCGGCCGGCTGGTTTGGGCAATCGTCCCACGCCTGGCGGCACCTGAAGACGGTCCGCGTCGACCGGGCATTGCCGGACGAATCACCCGCCGCGAGGCGGGGTCGCGTGGCAGCGCCACAGTTCGCCCCGGGCCTCTTCATCTGCGGCGACCACTGCTCCACCGCCTCGATCAATGGGGCACTGGCGAGCGGCCGGTCCTGTGCCGACGCTGTGCTTGCACTGTGCTGAAAATGGCCCTTTGCCATATGCTCAGGGCATGAACGAACTGATCGGAGCCACGCTGATTTTTCTCGGGCTGCTGCTGGCAGCCGCCGGCGTTTGCTGGCTGGTGGGCCGCGGCCTGGCCGTGCTCCTGCGGCGCAAGACGGTGCGGCAACTCCTGCAACCATTGCTGCTGCTCACGGCAGGGCTCGTCATCGGCGCGGTGCCGTTTGCCTATCAGCATGCCTATCTGGCGATCGTGGGTCTCGGTGAACGCGAACGTGTAATCAGCGGCGAGCGGGTGTTGAACCTCACCGGCTGGGATCGTCAGGGCTACGAGATCCTCAAGCAAAAGCCTGACGTGGCGATTCTGGAGATGGGCAACAAGGACGTCACCGACGACACGCTTGCCATGCTCAGTGACCTGCCCAAGCTCAAGGAACTCACGCTCAACGACTCGGCGATTACCGATGCCGGATTGGCCAAGCTCGCTCAGCTGCCGCGGCTGGAATCACTCCGCATCGCCCGCACGCAGGTGACGGCGGAGGGGGTGCGGTCGTTCCTCGCCGCGCCGCCGCCACGGCTGCGGCAGATCGACGTGTCGGGCAACGACATTCCCACGAGCATCCTCCGGCAGTGGAAGAATGCGGCCGTGGGACAAAACGAGACGCAGAACGCCCCGCCAAGGCTCGCAGACGGAGAACGCCGCTATGTCAATTGAGTGGAGGCTCGTCGAAGAGCCGCTCGGCAATCCTGACAGTGCCAGGTTCCTCTGTGAGGCAAGCGACTTGGCCTATCTGCCCGAAGCCGAGGGCACGCGGGCCTATGCCGAACTCCTCGGGCTCTCAGCCCGGCTGTTCAGTGTCGGCAACACGCAGGCCTGGCTGGCGGTCGATGACGGGAACATCGTGGTGGCCTTTCGCGGCACCGAGTCGCCCAGCAGCCTCGACGGCCTCAAGGACATCCTGATCACCGACGCCATGAACCTGCTCGTCGTGCCGGAGGGACGGCTGGGACACGATCTCTCGGCGGCTGGCGTCGGTGCCCGATTTCACAAGGGCTTCGTCGATGCGATCGCCGCGATCTGGGGGCCGCTCTCCGCCGCCGTGGAGGCCGAGGTCAAGAAGTCCGATCGGCCCATCTGGATCACGGGCCACAGCCTGGGGGGGGCGCTTGCGCTCCTGGCCGCGTGGCTCCTGAAAAGAAAATTCGTTCCGGTGCACGAAGTCTGCACGTTCGGCGCGCCGATGATCGGCAACAAAACGGCCTGCGATGCTTTCAACCGCGAGTTCAAGGGGCGGATCTTCCGTTACATCAACGGCCGCGATCCGGTGCCGAAACTTCCGACGCTGTCGCTGGCGGCGAATGAGTTCATGCACGTCGACTCGCAGCGGTTGCTCGGCTCCCATCCACACACCGGGCTCTCAGAAGTGATGGGCACGGTGGCCTCGAAGGCGGTCAACGGCCTGCTGGCGGGCACGCTCATCGACGAGGCCTGGAAGCACATTACCGAGGAGGTGGGGGCCCACTTCCTCGGCGTCTACCGCGACCTGCTGAACGGCTAGCCGGCGGCCTTCCGACCGACCTGACCCGGCGTCCGTCGGCCCCGTGCTGCCCCGGCAGGGATTTCGGAAAAAGCGCACTCGCCCCCCGCTGTCACGGTGCATACACTTGATTGAAACGCGCGTTTTACTCGTCGCTCCTGCTTGGATGAAAGCTGTTTTACATGGTGCTTATAGATCCCTCCGCTCAGGCTGAAAAATTCGCCGCGGTCGAGCCACGGGAACGGATTCTTTCTGCCGCCGGGCAGGAGTTTGCCGAACGGGGCTACGAGGCGGCGACGATCCGCGATATCTGCCTTGCCGCCGGCGTGAACCTGGCCGCCGTCAACTATTACTTCGGTGACAAGCAGCGGCTCTATGTCGAGAGCGTCAAGCATGCTCATCAGCAGCGGGCTGGGCAGGTGCCGCTGCCAGAGTGGACAGCGGGCACGCCACCGCAGCGGAAACTCCGCGACTTCGTCGGCAATCTGCTCGAGCGGATGCTCGGCTTCGGCGAGCCGCCCTGGCAGGTCCGTCTCATGATGCGGGAGGTGCTCCATCCGACGGACGCCTGTCGTGAACTGGTCGAGGACTATGTGCGGCCGCGGTTCGAACTGCTCGTCTCGATCCTCGACGAACTCGTCGGCGGCCAACTCTCGCAGATCGAACTCCGGCAAGTGGCCCTCTCGATCATCGGTCAATGTTTTCTCTACCGCGCAGCAGGGGATGTGGTGGGCATGCTCGTGCCAGGTGAGGAACTCAAGTCGCACCATTCTCTGGGGCCGCTGGCCGACCACGTCACCGGCTATGCACTGGCGGCCTTGGGTCTCACGCCGCCGCTGGCCAGAGCGTCGCTCCAGACGACGGCCGCACCGGACCATGCAGGGAAACTGGGATCATGAACATCATTCGAAAAGTGCTCGGCTGGCTTCTGCCCGTGTTGATCCTCGGTGCCGCGGCTGCCGCGTTCATGTTTCTCGGGAGTCAGAAGCCACCTCCGCGCAGGGAGGCCGCGGCTCCAACGGCCGTGGCCGTGCGGACCACGCCACTCCAAAAGATGGAAGGGCGGATCGAGATCGATGCCGACGGCGTGGTCGTCCCGCTCCGTGAGGTCACGCTGGCCGCCGAGGTGCCGGGCCGTGTGCTGCGGAAGTCTGAAGCCTGCCGCGCCGGCCAGTCGGTGAAGGCTGGCGACGTCCTCTTCGAGATCGACCCCCGCGACTACCAACTCGAGGTGCAGCGGCTCGAGGGGGAGGTCAGGCAGGCAGCCCTCAACATCGAGGAGATCGACGAAGAGCTTGCGCAAAACGTGTCCTCCACCGAGCTCTCGCGGCGACAGGTGGATCTTGCCGGTCGCGAGGTGGGCCGTCTCGACAACCTGAAGGCCAACCGCATCGTCACCGAAACCGAACACGAACGGGCCCTACGGGAAGAACTCACGGCGACCAACGCCCTGACGATGCTTCAGGGTCAGAAGCGTGTGCTGATCAAGCGACGCGAGCGATTCACCGAGGCGCAGTCGCTGGCATCCACAATGCTTGAGCGGGCCAACCTCGATCTGTCGCGGACACAGGTTGTGGCGCCGGTGGACGGCGTCGTCGTCGAAGACAAAGTCGAGCAGGATTCGTTCGTCGCCAAGGGCACGCCGCTGGTCATGCTTGAGGATACGAGCGCGGTCGAGGTGAAGACCAGCCTCAGGATGGACGAACTCGCGCAGGTCTGGGGCGGCCGTCCGGCCGGCGGCAATGGCTTGGGGGCCCACGATCTTCCCGACGCTCCCGCCAGGGTCGTGTTCACGCTGGGTGATAGGACGTACGAATGGGATGGCGTGCTCTCCAGGCAGGAGGGGCGGGGGCTCGACGAGAAAACACGCACGCTTCCCTGTCGCGTGCTCGTGGCGAATCCAGCGAACGTGAAGGCCATCGACCGCTATGGCGCTACGATGGCGACGCTCCCTCCCGAGGCGCCGCGATCATTGCTGCGGGGCATGTTTGTCGACGTGCTTGTGCAGGTCAACGTGCCGCAGCCGCTGGTCTCTGTGCCGCAGGAGGCGGTGCGGCCCTCGGGTGAAATGTTCGTGATGCGGGATGACAAGCTGGTGATCATGCGTCCGCGGCCGTTTCATTCAGGCGGCGGCGTGGTCGCCCTCAAGGAGGCGGACAGCGGCCTGCTGCCGACCGACCGCGTTGTCACCAGCCAACTCGCAAATCCACGGGAAGGCATGCAGCTTGTGGAGGCAGCCCCGTGAAATCGATCATTGCCTGGACGGTTCGCAACACGCCGGCCATGAACGTGCTGGTCTTCGCCGTGATGATCATCGGCTGGATCAGCTTCTCCTCGATGCGCCGCGAGGCGTTTCCGGAGTTCGACCTGGAGATCGCGCTGGTGAGCGTGCCCTACCCCGGGGCCACGCCTGAGGAGGTCGAGGAGGGCATCTGCCAGAAGGTCGAGGAGGCCTGCCGCAGCGTCGTGGGCATCAAGAAGATCACGAGCATCGCCCGCGAGGGGATGGGGTTTTGCGTCTTCGAGATGACCGATGGGGTCAAGGATCCGCAGCGGGTGGTGGGGGAGATTCGCTCGGAGGTGGAGCGGATCCCGAGCCTGCCGGAACTGGCTGAGGATCCGAAGGTGGAGCAGGTGACACTCCGCGAGCCGGCCATCAAGGTGGGCGTCGTGGCACCGCAGTCGGCCGGCAGCGACGAGCGGTCCGAATTGCAGCTGCGGGACGTTGCCGAGCGGGTGCGGGAGGATCTTCTGGCGCTGCCGACCGTCTCGGCGGCCAACATTGGCGGCGCCAAAGACTACGAGATCACGATCGAGATCTCCGAGGACACGCTCCGCAAGCACGGGCTGTCGCTCAAGGCGGTCGCCGACATCGTGCGGAAGGAAAATTTGGAACTCCCTGGCGGCACGATCCGTAGCGTGGGAGGCGAGATCCTGCTCCGCGGCAAGAACAAGCAATATCTCGGCGAGGACATCGCCAAGCTGCCGCTGGTGACGCGGCCCGATGGCCTCGTGCTCACCGTCGGCGACCTGGGGACGGTGCGGGACGGCTTCGTCGACGTCGCCGGGCGGGACCGGATCAACGGTCGCCCCGGCTTGATGGTCTCCATCGACCGCAGTTCGGGCGAGGACCTGCTGGCGATGGTGGCGGCGGTGAAGAAGTATGTCGCTGATGCGGAGCTGCCACCAGGCTACGAGCTCGTCACCTGGGGAGACGCCTCCGTCGATGTCCGCGAGCGGCTCGACATGCTGCTCTCCAACGGCACGCAGGGGTTGGCAATCGTGTTCGTGCTGCTGGCGCTGTTTTTTGATCTCAAGATCGGGTTCTGGGTGGCGATGGGCGTGCCCGTCTCGATGCTTGGCACCGGGGCGCTCATGTTCGCCGGCGATCAGACGCTCAACATGCTCTCGATGTTCGCGTTCCTGATGGCTGTGGGCATCGATGTCGATGACGCGATCGTTGTCAGCGACAACGTCGAACGCCACCGCAAGATGGGGAAGGGACGCGTCCAGGCGGCGATCGACGGCACGGCGGAGGTGCTGCCCTCGGTCGTGTCGGGCGTGATGACGACCGTGATCACGTTCCTGCCGCTCTTGTTTGTGTCTGGAGTGATGGGCAAGTTCATCGCCGTGATGCCGTTCGCCTTCATTGCCACGCTGCTGGTCTCACTCTCCGAGGCGCTCTTCGTGCTGCCAGGGCATCTGGCCCACGAAGACAGTGCCGTGCTGCGGTTTTTCCAGTTCCTGTTTTCCCCGCTGCGGCCGCTCCTGCCTGCCCTGCAGTTCGTGCAGCGGAGCTGCGACAACGGCCTCAAGTGGTTCGTGAAACGCTGCTATTCTCCGGCGCTCGAGGCGGCGATTGAAAACAGGTACGCCGTGCTCGCCGGCGCCGCGGCAATCCTGATCCTCGCGGTCGGGCTCATCCGCAGCGGCGTGACTCCCTTCAAGATATTTCCGAAGATCGACGCCAAGCGGATTCAGGCGAGGCTGATCTTCCCGGACGGAACGCCGGCGAGCGTCACCGAGGAGGCGATCACGCAGGTCGAGCGGGCCTTGGGCGAAACCTCAACGCGGCTCACGGCGGGCGGCCGGCCGCTCGTGACCTTCGTGCACAGCTCCGTGGGCTCCGCAGACGTACGGGGCAAGCCGAGCGTGGAGTCGAAACTCGGCGGCAGCCACATCGGCTCGGTGAACGTGGAACTTGAGGATGCGATCAATCGCACGATCAATAGTGAACAGTTCCTCTCCGAGTGGCGGAAGGAGTCGGGATCGGTGCCGGGAGCCGACAGCGTGATTTTCACCTCGGAGAACATCGGTCCGGCCGGCAAGGCGATCGAGTTCAAGCTGCTGGCCCCGTCCGACAAAGAGTCGGTGCGGCAGTTGGAGGACGCCGTCGAGCGGGTGAAGGGCTGGCTAGCCGAGTATCCGGGCGTCATCGACGTCGATGACGATTCCCGGCCGGGCAAGTGGGAATACCAGATGAAGGTCAAGCCGCAGGCCGAGGCGCTGGGAGTGTCGCTCTCCGACGTGGCCTCGACGATCCGGGCGAGCTTCTACGGTGAAGAGGTGATGCGGCTGCAGCGGGGCCGGCACGAGGTGAAGCTGATGGTGGCCTACCCGCGCGAAGAGCGGCGGAGCTTCGCAGCACTCGACGACGTGCGTGTGAAGGGTCCCGATGGCATCGCCCGTCCGCTCGGTGAACTGGCCGACACGAAGGTGGCCCGTGGCTATTCGGAGATCAACCGGCTCGGACAGAAGCGATCGATCACGGTCACGGCCGACATCGATTCAGATTCGACGCTCACCTCCGGGCAGATCACGGGGGAACTGGAGCGAAGGCTTACGCCGGTGCTCAAGGACGAGTTTCCCGCGGTTCGCGTCCGCTGGGAAGGGGAGCAGGAGCAGACCAACGAATCGCTCCGCAGCCTCGGTCTGGGCTTCATCGTGTCGGTGTTCACGATGTTCGTGCTGCTCACGATCGAATTTCGCTCCTACCTGCAGCCGCTGTTGATCCTCACGGCGATCCCGTTCGGTGCCGCCGGTGCCGTCTTCGGCCACGCCATGCTTGGCATGCCCCTGTCGCTCTTCACGATGTTCGGCGTCGTCGCCCTCTCGGGCATCGTGGTGAACGACTCGATCGTGCTGATCGACTTCATCAACGCGCGGGTTCGCGAGGGGCGGCCGCTCCGCTTGGCGATCCGCGAGGCGGGTTGCGTGCGGTTCCGCCCGGTGTTTCTCACGAGCATCACGACGGTGGGTGGCCTGCTGCCGCTGCTCTTCGACAAGAGCTTCCAGGCACAGTTTCTGATTCCGATGGCGGCCGCGATGACGTTTGGCGAGATCGTGACCACCGTGCTGATCCTGGTCATGATCCCGGTGGCGTATTCCTTCATCGGTGGCACGGTCGATCCGCACGGCGATGAGGAGTCAGAAGGCCACGTGGCAGACCCGGCGGTCAATCCGGACGAGGGCGACGACGATTGGCTGCCGGAGAATCTCCGCGAGCACCGTCCGCGACCGGAATCGCTTAGCGCGTGACGGTTCGGGGTTGACCGCATTGGTTCGCCGGTCAGCGGCATGCTCGTCGCCGGCGGACTTTGACGGGATATGCTCCACGGGCGTGGTGCGCCAACTCTGGCAGTCAAAGTGCACCGGCTCCTGCGCGTGCCTCCGACCGGCTCCTCAGCATCCGTGGATTTCACGTGCTCCCATGAACCAAGGCATGATGTCTTCCAAATACAGGACTGCATGCGCTACTTGTCGCCGGGATGGCGACGTTGGCTGGCGAGGGAAACCTTGGCTTTCCCTCCACCAGCCCAAGCATGCAGGGGCCATGGATGGCCCTGCATGCGCTATTTATTGAAGAGGAAGTGGCAGATGTCGCCGTCGCGCATCACGTATTCCTTCCCCTCCACGCGGAGTTTGCCCGCCGCGCGGATGTCCTTCTCCGTCTTGTAGGTCTCGAGGTCGGCGAGGGAATAGATCTCCGCGCGAATAAAGCCCTTCTCAAAGTCGGTGTGGATCACGCCGGCGGCCTGTGGAGCGGTGGCCCCGACTGCCACGGTCCATGCGCGGACCTCCTTCTCGCCTGCGGTGAAGTAGCTCTGCAGGCCGAGCGTCTTGTAGGCGGCCCTGGCGAGCACTGCGAGTGCCGGTTCCGTGAGCCCGGCCCCAGAAAGCATCTCGCCACGGTCGGCCTCGTCGAGTTCGGCGATCTCCGCCTCGAGTTTTGCGCAGACCGGCACGACATCCGCGCCCGCCTTGGCCGCGGCCTCGCGGACCTTCTGCACGAGCGGGCCCTTGCCCTCGAGGTCGGTCTCGTCGACGTTGGCCACGTAGAGGATTGGTTTGGCCGTGAGCAGTCCGAATTCCTTGACGGCTACCCGCTCGCCCTCATCGAGCGTGAGCGTGCGAAGCGGCTTCTCGGCCACGAGGTGGGCGAGGCACTTTTTCATCACCTCGACCTTGAGTTTGGCATCCTTGTCGGCTCCCTTCGCCGATCGTTCCAGTTTGGGCAGGCTGTTTTCCAGATGCTGGATGTCGGCGAGCATGAGTTCGATCTCGATCGTCTCCATGTCGGAGACCGGGTCGACCTTGCCGGCCACATGGATCACGTCGGGATCCTCGAAGCAGCGGACCACCTGCAGAATGGCGTCGACCTCGCGGATGTGCGAGAGGAACTTGTTGCCAAGGCCCTGGCCCTCGCTGGCGCCCTTCACGATGCCGGCGATATCGACGAGCTTGAGGGCGGCGGGGATCACCTTCTGAGGTGGGATGTATTTTGTGATCAGCGTGAGCCGGTTGTCTGGGACGCTCACCATTCCCTCGTTGGGCTCGATCGTGCAGAAGGGGTAGTTCGCGCTCTGCGCGGCCTTCGACATGGTGAGCGCGTTGAAGAGGGTGCTCTTGCCGACGTTGGGGAGTCC
>Ga0304730_1000963_pt1 | contig 23006 bp, 17 predicted proteins | sample M_130628_MF_Meta_FD_190474 | JGI IMG/M metagenome (GOLD analysis project Ga0304730, IMG submission 190474) | Freshwater microbial communities from Lake Montjoie, Canada to study carbon cycling - M_130628_MF_MetaG (v2) (version 2) | ecosystem: Environmental > Aquatic > Freshwater > Lake | place...
TTGCATGTGCGATTCCAGAAGGGGAGCGGCCGGATCGGAGGCACGCGCAGAAGCCTTTGAGACGTGTGCACCGCGGCGGTCGCTCCGGAGCGTTTGAGAAGTGAACTCACACGTCCCGCCGGCGCCGAGCATGTCGCCGGCCGGCTGCGGTGGCCCTCCAACGCGCGAGGATCACGTGTGACCCGTCTCAGACGGACGCCCCTGGGCTCGTTCCTGCCGCCACGTTCGGCGGCCGTCGATCTTGGGCCCGATCGCGGGCACTCCGTCGGATGAGTGACTGGGGCCGTAGCCGGTCGCCTTGACCACTGAGTGGCTTCCCCGCGAGAATCGTAAGTTGCCCGCATTTTTCGGATCCCGGTGGCCCACCGCCGCCGGCCCGTGCCCCGCCCCGGCCGGACCAGCCCCCGGCCCACACGACTCCTTATCTATGGAAACCCTCGAACGCCTCTGGGATGCAGTCTCCAACGGTGCCGCCGGAGTCGGCGGCCGCCTGGAAGGTTTGCTCACGGGACTCTTCGGCTCGTCGAACGCCCGCTACCTCCGGCGGCTCGATCCCAAGATCGAGGCAATCAACTCGATCGAACCCACCTACGAGGCGATGAGCGACGCCGAACTCCGCGGCCAGACCGCCGAGTTCCGCCGGCGTCTCGCTGCCGGCGAGACGCTCGACGACATTCTCGTCGAGGCGTTCGCCGTCTGCCGCGAAGGCGGGCGACGGTTCCTGGGAATGCGGCACTACGACGTGCAACTCATCGGCGGGATGGTGCTCCACTCGGGCGCGATCGCCGAAATGATCACGGGCGAGGGCAAGACGCTCGTGGCGACGCTCCCGGCCTACCTCAATGCCCTGGAAGGGAAGGGCGTGCACGTCGTCACCGTCAACGACTACCTCGCCCGCCGCGACATGGAATGGATGGGGCCGCTCTACATCGGCCTCGGGCTCACCGTCGGCGCCATCCAGTCGGGCATGGAATCGGGCGAGCGGCAGAACTCCTATGCCTGCGACATCACCTACGGCACCAACAACGAGTTCGGCTTCGACTACCTCCGCGACAACATGCGGATGGCGGCGCGAGATGACGACCGCTTCGCCAAGCACATGCAGCAGGCCCAGGGCCCGCTCAACTTCGCGATCGTCGACGAGGTGGACAACATCCTCATCGATGAAGCGCGGACGCCGCTGATCATCTCCGGCCCCGCCCACGACGACGTCTCCAAGTACGCCAAGGCCGATCAGATCGCCCGCCAACTCAAGGCCGACGAGCATTTTGAGGTCAAGGAGAAGGAGCACACCGTCGCCCTCACCGAGGAGGGCGTACGACTGGCGGAGAAACTCGCCGGCGTGGAGAGCTTTTACACCGCCGGCAACATGGAGTGGCCACACCTGATCGACAACTCGCTCAAGGCCCACTTTCTCTACAAGCGCGACGTAAACTACGTCGTGCAGCAGGGGGAAGTGGTGATTGTTGACGAGTTCACGGGCCGCCTGATGCCTGGCCGCCAGTGGTCCGACGGCCTCCACCAGGCGGTCGAGGCGAAGGAGGGGGTGCGGATCAAGGAGGAATCGCAGACGCTCGCCACCGTCACGCTCCAGAATTTCTTCAAGCTCTACAAGAAGGTCGGCGGCATGACGGGCACCGCCATGACCGAAGCGACCGAGTTTTGGAAGATCTACAAACTCGACGTGATCGCCATTCCGCCAAACCGCGGCATGAAGCGGATCAACCATCCCGACGTGATCTACCGCACGGAGCGGGAGAAGTGGGTCGCCGTCGCCGATGAGGTAGAGCGAATCAACCGCTGGGACACGGTCGCCCTGACCGACGGCACCTGGAAGGTTGGGCGGGTCACGAAGGATCTGGAGGGGGAGATCGAGTTTGAGCCCAAGGGGGAGCGAACGACCGAGCGGATCCCGCAGGCCAAGATCAAGGAGATCCAGCGGAAAGGACTTCCGGTGCTCGTCGGCACCGTCTCGATCGAGAAGAGCGAACGGCTCTCGGCGCTGCTCGAGAAGCGCGGCGTCGATCACCAGGTTCTCAACGCCAAGCACCACAAGCGGGAAGCCGAGATCGTCTCACAGGCGGGCCGGCTCGGCGCCGTCACGATCGCCACCAACATGGCCGGCCGCGGCACCGACATCATCCTCGGTGGCAATCCCGACACGCTCGTTTGGGCGAAACTGCAAGACAAGTACCCCACACGGCTCGACGTGCCACGCGAGGAATGGGAGGCCCTCGTCACCGAGATCGCCACCCGCGAGAACATGCGGCCCGAAGGCGAGCTCGTTCGCTCGATGGGTGGCCTGCAAATCATCGGCACGGAGCGTCACGAGGCCCGGCGCATCGATCTCCAACTCCGCGGCCGCTGCGGTCGCCAAGGCGACCCCGGCTCGAGCCGGTTCTTTCTTTCTCTTGAAGATGACCTGATGCGAATCTTCGCCGGTGAGTGGGTGAAGAATGTGCTCACGCGGCTGGGCATGCAGGAGGGAGAGGCGATCGAGAGTCGGATGGTGACTCGCCGTGTCGAGGCCGCACAGAAGAAGGTCGAGGAGCGAAACTTCGAGGTCCGCAAGAACCTCCTCGAATACGACGAGGTGATGGACGAGCAGCGGAAACGCGTCTATGGCTTCCGGCAGAAGATCCTCGATCAGATCGACGGCGACGCGGACTGCCGTGACATGATCCTGGAGATGGTCGACCGACAGATCGACCAGAACATCGGCACTTTCCTCGACAAGGACTACGGCTGCCAGACCTACGCCACGTGGGTCGGTAGCCAGTTCTCGTGCGAACTCGATGCCGCCGACTACCGGGGCATGACGCCCGAGGAGGCGGAGCGGGTGGCCGTGCAGGAGGCGGTTCGCAACGCGGAGGGGCAGATCTACGAGGCGGTCGAGGAGAACCTGCCAGCTGGTGAGGACGAAAGCGAGTGGAACTGGGGCGCCCTGGCGACGTTCGCCAACGCCCGCTGGAAGCTCTCGGTGAGTGACCGCGACCTCAAGAAGGTCGGCCGTGACGGGGTGGCCGAATGGCTCCAGGATAGGGCTCGCGAGGCGGTCCACCGCGTCGACCTCTCCGATGGCGCCAGATTCCTGGCTCCCGACTTCGGCCTCCGCAGCGCCCTTGGCTGGACAGAGTGGCGCTTCGGCTCGGGACTCTCCGCCGACGACATCACGGATCTCGAGCGGAGTGGGCTCGACGCCGCGACGTTCAAGAAGCGCGTGTGCGAACTCGCCCGCGACGTCTATGCCCACCGGGAGATTGAGTATCCGGTGCTCGTGGGCCTGGCGCACTTCTCGGGCCGCCAGCCCGACGGCTCCCGGCGGCTCGACCGCGAGGGACTGCTCGACTGGGCGCGAGACCGGTTCGATCCGGCCCTGCCGGAAGACGCCGTGGCGTCCAGTGATCTCGAACAGTTGCGGGCCAATCTCGTCGAGGCCAGCCGGAAGCGGCACGCCCGGGGCGACGCCCCACGGGACGAGATGGGGCGGATGGAGCGGGCCGTGCTCCTCCAGATCCTCGACAACGCCTGGAAGGACCACCTCCTCGCGATGGACCACCTGCGGAGCAGCGTGGGCCTCCGCGGCTACGCGCAGGTCGACCCGAAGGTGGAGTACAAGCGCGAGGGCATGCGGACGTTCGACCTGATGTGGAAGGGGATCGACGAACGGGTGGTGGACATTGTCTACCGGATCGAGCAGGTCGAGGAGGATGCCCTGCGGAGCACGTGGCACGAGACGGCGGCGATCCACGCCGACGCGTCGTCGGCGACATTGCCGCAGCCTCCTGGCGATTCGCAGATGGCTGGCGGACTGCCCGACCAGCGCGGCGAAACCGGACCGGTGGAGCCGATCCGCAACATGGGGCACAAGGTCGGCCGCAACGACCCCTGCCCGTGTGGCAGCGGCAAGAAGTTCAAGAACTGCTGCGGGAAGTCGAGCGGCGTGGCGGCGGGGTGACGCGGGCCGGCTCGCATCGTTCGACCCCCGCCCCAAACCCCTTGGCATCGCCCCCGGAGGACAGCATGACATCCATCCACCGCGCCTTCAGGGCCGACTCGATCTGCCGCCGCTCGTTCCTCGCCGGAACTGTCGCTGGCGTCGCCGCCGGTTCGAGCACGCTCGGCCCGCTCCGGACCGCGCGGGCCGCCGGAGCCGGCGACAAGGTGCGGCTGGCGTGCTGCGGCATCGGCCACCGCGGGAAGGACGTCGTTACGTCTCTTCATGACACGGGCCTGGCGACCGTCGTGGCGCTCTGCGACACCGACATGGGAGCCGCGCACACGCAGCAGGTGCTCAAACTCTTTCCTGACGTCCCGCGATTCCGCGACTTCCGCGCCATGTTCGACGCCATCGGCAACGACATCGACGCCGTGAGCGTGGCCGTCCCCGATTTCTCGCACTTCCCCATCGCCATGCTGGCGATGTCGCAGGGAAAGCATGTCTACTGCGAGAAGCCGATGGCCCACAGCTTTCGCCAAACTGAGCTGATGATGGCTGCGGCGGAGAAGTACAAGATCGCCACGCAGATGGGCAACCAGGGGCACTCGGAGGCCAACTACTTCCAGTTCAAGGAGTGGGTCGATGCCGGCGTGATCAAGAACGTCACCCGGATCACGGCCCACATGAACAGCCCTCGCCGCTGGCACGGCATGGAGGTCTCAGGCTATCTCCCCGAGCAGCCCGTCCCCGACACGCTCGACTGGGACGCCTGGCTCTCGACGGCCGCCTTCCACGACTACAACAAGGGCTACGTCAACGGCGACTGGCGGTCGTGGTTCGACTTCGGCAACGGGGCCCTCGGCGACTGGGGGGCCCACCTCATCGACACGGCGCACGAGTTCCTCGATCTTGGCCTGCCAACCGAGGTGGAGGCGGTGAAGCTCGAGGGCCACAACCCGTACATCTTCCCGCAGGCCTCGACGCTCGCGTTCCGCTTCCCGGCCCGGGGAGCCAAGCCGCCGGTGGAACTCACCTGGTACGACGGCCCGAACAACCTGCCACCGCTGCCCGACGAAGCGGGCGAGCACGTGGAAGAGGCCGCGTCGGCTGCATCCGAATCACCGGCGAAGAAACAGCTCCAGCCAGGCAAGGTGATCTACGGAGAGGGACTCACGTTCGTCGGGGGCTCGCACGGCAGGACGCTCCGTATCGTCCCCGAGTCGAATACCCGTGAGGTCGCCGCCACACTGCCCGAGGTGCCAGCGAGCTCGTCCAACCACTTCGCGAACTTTCTCCTCGCCTGCAAGGGTGAAGAGCAGTGCCGGTCGCCGTTCGCCGTGGCCGGGCCGCTCTGCCAGACGATGGCCCTCGGGGTCATCGCCCAGCGGGTGAATGCGAAGCTCGCGTTCGATCCTGCCACGCGGCGGATCACCAACCACGAGGTGGCCAACGAGCTGCTGGCCGGAGTCCCACCGCGGCAGGGTTGGGAGGAGTTCTACAACTTGTAGATCGCTTGATCGCGGGCGGACGCCCGCGGCGGCCCCGGAAACACCGCTCACTCGCGGGCTGCTTCTCTCCTGCTCCACGTCCGGCGGCCCCCGCACCAAACCCGCATCGTGCTGCTGGACACTCTCTACCTCCTCGTCGCTGTTCTCGCCCTCCCCTGGGTTGTGTGGCGGAGGTTCTCCGGCGGGCGGCCGGTGGCGGCGCCGTGGGTGCGATTCACCGGCGCGATCGATGTCGCCGCCAAGCCCGCCGGGGCCGCGCGAATCTGGCTCCATGGTGTGAGCGTCGGCGAGGCGCAGCTGCTCGCCGTGCTGGCCGAGGAACTGCGGCGGCAGACGGAGACGGCAGAAACGCCACTCGACTGCGTGATCTCGAGTTCGACGACGACCGGCCTCGAAGTGGCGGCAAAACGGTTCGGTGCCGACCACGCCTTCCCCTGCCCGCTCGACTTCACCTGGGCGGTCGACCGGGTCCTCGACCGCGTCCGCCCCGATGTCGTCGTGCTCGGCGAACTCGAACTCTGGCCCAACCTCGTGGCCCGCGTCCGCCGTCGCGGCATCCCGATCATCGTCGCCAACGGCCGGATGAGCGAGAAGAGCGCCGCGGGCTACGCCAGGATCAGCCGGCTCGTGCGGCGGACGCTGGAGTCGATCTCGCTCGTGGGCGCCCGATCACAGGCCGACGCCGCTCGGTTCACGGCCCTCGGTGCTCCCCACGTAACCGTCACCGGATCGATGAAGTTCGACGGCGTGAAGGGCGACCGGCACGCCCCTGAGGTCGAGCAGTTGCGACGGCTGGCGGGATTCGCGGCAGACGACCTGGTGTTCCTTGCCGGCAGCACTCAGGATCCCGAGGAGCGGCTCGCAGCCGAGACGTTCCTCGCCCTTCGCGATCGGCATCCGCGACTGCGGCTCGTAGTCGTGCCACGGCACGTCGAGCGTTCGGCCGAGATCGCCGCGATGCTCGACGGGCTCAAGGTCGCCTGGTCGGCCCGAAGCGGGCTGACGGATGCCACGCCTCTCCCCGCAGGCCACGCGCTCCTCGTGGATACGACGGGCGAACTCGGCTGCTGGTGGGGCACCGCGGCCATCGCCTTCGTGGGGGGCAGTCTCGACGGCAAACGCGGCGGTCAGAACATGCTCGAACCCGCGGCCTACGGTGCGGCCGTCTCGTTCGGGCCTCACACCCGCAACTTCCGCGACGAGGTCCTCCGGTTGCTCGACGCCGACGCGGCGGTGGTGGTGGCTGACGGCTCCGCGCTGACCGCCTTCGTCCTCAGATGCCTCGAGGACCCGGCCTGGGCCGCCAGGCTCGGCGGCAACGCCAGTCGGTTCGTGGCCTCCCAGCGAGGGGCCGTGGCCGCGACGGCCCGAATGATCCTCGACCGACCGTTCGCGGCCAACCCTGCCCTGAAACCGCATGACACGACTCGCGGGTTGCCGAGCGTGCGGCATTCCTGATAATGCCGGTTCGTGGCGACCGGCCCCGCCGGCCGGCTCCAAACGTCCCCCACCCTTCAGCACGAGGCTTCCGCCGTGGCACGAGGCAAGTATCTGTTCACGAGTGAATCGGTCAGCATGGGCCATCCGGACAAGTTGGCCGACCAAATTTCCGACGGCGTCCTCGACGCCTATCTCGCACTCGACCCGAAGAGCCGAGTCGCCTGCGAGACCATGGTGACCACGGGCCTCGCCGTGATCGCTGGCGAGATCACCTCCAAGGGCACGATCGACTACCAGAAGGTGGTCCGCGACGTGATCCGTGAGGTGGGCTACACCGATGATGAGATGGGGATCGCGGCCGACACCTGCTCCGTCCTCGTGGCGGTCGGCAAGCAGTCGGGCGACATCGCCATGGGCGTCAACGAGGACGAGACGACGGGCAAGGATATCGGCGCCGGCGATCAGGGCCTGATGTTCGGCTACGCGTGCAACGAGACCCCGGAACTCATGCCGCTGCCGATCGCCCTCTCGCACCGGATCCTGAACCGGCTCACCGAGGCCCGACAGAAGGGCGAGGTGGACTGGCTGCGGCCCGACTCCAAGAGCCAGGTGACAGTCGAGTATGAGGACGACAAGCCGGTTCGCCTCGACACGATCGTGGTCTCCACGCAGCACGCGCCGCACGTGTCGAACGAAGACATCCGGAAGTTCATCGTCGAGAAGATCATCAAGCCGCTCCTGCCCAAGAACCTCGATACCTCGAACATCACCTACCACATCAACCCCACGGGGCGGTTCGTGGTGGGTGGTCCTCACGGTGACTGCGGCCTCACGGGCCGCAAGATCATCGTCGACACCTACGGCGGTTGGGGCCGGCACGGCGGCGGCGCGTTCTCCGGCAAGGACCCGACGAAGGTCGACCGCAGCGCGGCCTACATGGCCCGCCACGTGGCGAAGAACATCGTCGCGGCCGGCTTGGCCGACCGCTGCGAGGTGCAACTTGCCTACGCCATCGGTGTGAGCGATCCGGTGAGCGTGAACGTCGACACCGAGGGCACCGGCAAGGTCGAGGACGAGCGGCTCTGCGAAGTGGTGCGGGAGTTCTTCCCGCTCACGCCGCGAGGAATCATCGAATACCTCGAACTCCGCAAGCCGATCTTCCGCAAGACCGCCGCAGGCGGCCACTTCGGCCGCGATGGCTTCTCGTGGGAAAAGACCGACAAGGCCGCCAAACTCGCTCAGGCCGCCAAGGCCGGCACCGCTGTCGGCTGACAATGGCAACCCTGCCGGCAGGTGGCCGACGGCTGACTCCGCTGCCCGGTGGCATGCTGCCGGGATCGGTCACTCGTCGGTCGCCAGCCGGGCCAGTGACAGCCCCACTCGCGCGGTCGGCATCCGCCCTCGCGGCGGCAGCGGCCGCCACGAGTGGCCTTGTGCTTGCGGCGCGGCGTCTCGCAGGTGGGTTCGCTGCGGCTGAGCCGGGGCTCGTCTGGATCACGCTGGGCGGAGGCCTCGTCCTCCTGGGCATCACCGACGCCGGCCGCCGCGCCGGGTCGCACCTCGCCAGTTCCGTCGCGGCACGAATCGGGCTGGTGATCGGTGTGGCGGCAGTGGCGCTGCCGCCGAAAGCCGGTGACTGGGTCTCGATCCTGGCGATCGCGCTGGCCGCCGCGGTCGGCGTGCTGCCTCCCCCACGCATGCGGAGCGGGGTGGAAGGCGGCCGACGGCGCCCCCCCGCAACGCAGCCCCGGATCAGTCCCCGGGGCAATCCCCGGCTCGAGGGCCAGCAGTCGAGGGTGCCGGCGGAGCATGGCATGCCATCGCCCACGCGTCGGGAAGAGCAGCCGCCAGTGGCACCGTCTGCGCCGGCCTCACTGGCCCCGGAGGGATCACCGGAACCGCCAGGTCGCCTGCAACAGCGGCTGGAGCGATACGAGTCGGCCGAGGGCACCGACTGCATCTCCGGCCACGTGCGGCTCTCGATACCGGCGGGCGGCAAGGCGACCCACGCCCATGTCGGATTCTGCCCCGCGTTCGTCGCCACGCCGCTGGTCCAGGTCTCGACCGAGTACGACGGCGTGGAGGCTGTCGTCACCGCCGCCGAGGTGCTGCCATGGGGCGTACGGATCGAGTGTCGCCTGAGCGAGCCGGCGGATGAGCCGCTCGAGATTCCTGTCGACCTCGTCGCGAAGTCATCCAGGGAAGGATCGTCTAGGTAAAGTATGGCACGGTAGACTATGGCACGCTGGCCCCGAAATCTCTGGACGACGCTGTTCACCTACGGGGTGATCTTCGGCGGCTTCCCCATCCTCTGCTTCCTGCTGTGGAACTGGGTCCGCGGCCATTGATCCACCACCCTCGCCCCACTGGACCACGGGCGACCTTCAGGAGAGCCCACCCATGCTGCATGCAGTCGTGATGGCCGGCGGATCAGGAACGAGGTTCTGGCCCGCGAGCCGGGCAGCTCTCCCGAAGCAGCTCCTGCCGCTCGGGGGCGCGAAGACGCTGCTGCAGGACACCGTCGAGCGTCTCGAAGGACTCGTGCCCCCCGACCGGACGATGATCGTGTCTTCGGCGCGGCTGCTCGACGCTGTCAGGGCACAGACACCTGGCCTGCCGGAGTCGGCCCTCGTGGGCGAGCCCTGCAAGCGCGACACGGCCCCCTGCATCGGCCTGGCGGCGCTGCTCGTCGCCCGTCGCGATCCCGACGCGACAATGGCGGTGATGCCCTCCGACCACGTCATCCGTCCGGCAGCCGACTTCCGCCGCGCGATCCAGCAGGCGGCCGCCATGGTGGATAAGGCCCCGGGCCGACTGGTCACCTTTGGCGTGCGGCCCACCTATCCGGCAGAGAGTTTCGGCTACATCCAGCAGGGCGCGCCGCTCGCCATCGTCCCGGGTGAGCCGCCAGCCCATGCGGTGGCCCGGTTCAAGGAAAAGCCACCGGCCAGCGTGGCGGCTGAATACGTCGCCGCCGGCACCTACCTCTGGAACGCCGGCATCTTCGTCTGGAAGGCGTCGACGATCATCGCCGCACTCGACACCCGCCAGCCGGAAACAATGGCGCACTTGCGGCGGATTGCAGACGCCTGGGACGGCCCGGACCGCGACCGGGTGTTCGCCGAGGAGTTCGCGGCGATCAAGGGAATTTCGATCGACTACGCCGTTCTGGAGCACGCCACCGACGTGGCCGTGATCGAGGCCCCCTTCGGCTGGGACGACCTCGGTGGCTGGTCAGCCGTGGCCCGCCAGCGGCCGCAGGACGAGGCGGGCAACACCTCCGTCGGCCGCCACCTTGGCATCGAGTCGGTCGGCACGATCGTCCACGCGGGAGACGACCATCTCATCGTCACGCTCGGGCTGAAGGATATCCTTGTGGTACACACCCCCGATGCCACGCTCGTGGCCGATCGCGGCCACGAGGAGGGCGTCCGCAAGGTGGTCGCCGAACTCGAGAAACGCGGATGGACCGAGTACCTCTGATCGCGGCCATTCTGCTCGTCACGCTCGTCCGCAGCGGCGCGGCCGACGAGGTGCCGGAGCGGGACGCCACCTGGCTGACCAAGCTCCGCCGGTCGCAGGAGGCGGTCGAATGGAGCGACGTCGCCGTCCGTCACGACTGGCGGCTCCAGGAGCGTCCCCGCGACGGACGCTGCCGCATCCTCGATCCCCGCGAAGCCGTTCTCCGCCAAGGCTCGGTTGAAGAGTGCCACGCGGCGTTCGCCGCACTCGACGCCGACGGCACGATCCCGCCGATGGCTGGCCCCACGGTGATCGTGCTCCACGGCCTCGGCGAGGGGCGGGCGTCGATGCGGCCGATCGCCGACCACCTCCGAAAAACACTCGACGCGACCGTGCTCCTCGTCGGCTACGCCAGCACCGCGGCACCGATCGAGGCACACGGCCGGTCGCTCGACGCCGTCGTCGGTGGCCTCCCCGCCACATCGCGCATCAGCTTCGTCGGCCATAGCCTCGGCAACCTCGTGGTCCGCCGCTGGATGTCGCTCGCGGATGCGGACGACGTCGCCCGCGTCGATCGCGTGGTGATGCTCGGCCCTCCCAACCGCGGCTCAGACCTTGCCCGGCAGGTCGGCGGCGTGGGGGTCCTGGCGGCATTCGCAGAAGGCGCTGCCCGCGACCTCGTCGTCGATTGGCACCGGGTCGAGCCCCACCTCGCCGTGCCCCCGTGCGAGTTCGGCATCGTGGCCGGCGGCCGGGGAGACGGCTCGGGCTTCAGCCCCTTGCTCGACGGCGACGACGACGCCGTGGTTCGTGTCGACGAGACCAGGCTCGAGGGTGCCGGCGACTTCCTGCTCGTGCCCGTCCACCACGCTGCCATGATCCGCGACCAGCGGGTCAAGCGGGCCACCGAGTCCTTTCTGAAAACAGGTCGCTTCGCGGCCGACCACGACGAGGTCGGCCGATGAGCGACGGCTTCCCCGCGGGACGGCTGGCCGGTGTCGACTACGGTCGGCGCCGGATCGGTGTGGCGATCTGCGACGCCGAAAGGATCATCTGTAGCCCGCTGTGTGTGCACCAGACCACCGGTGACCGCGCCATCGACACGTTATTCTTTCAGCGGCTCGTCGCCGATGAGACGGTCGCGGGCTTTGTCGTCGGGCTGCCGGTCCACGCTGACGGCAGCACGAGCGCGATGTCGGCAGAGGTGGAGCGGTTCGGCGCGTGGCTGGGCCGGATCACCGGCCGGCCGGTCGTCTTCCACGACGAGCGGTACAGCTCCCGAGAGGCGGACGGCATGCTCGCGGGCGTCGGGCTGACGCGCGGCCGAAAGAAAGAGCGGGCCGACGCCGTCGCTGCGCTCGTGGTGCTGCAGTCGTGGCTCGAATCGCAGTCCCACGGCGAGCGGCCGCGGGCCCTCGACGGTTAGCCCGCTGCCGGGCCGGCCACTGTCTCCTCGCGATGAACACCTCCATGACTTCCCACAACACGTCCAACCCGCCGGCATCGGTTTCCGAGGCTCATCGAGCAGCCGCCGACCCCGGCAGCCTCGCCCCGCGTCTTCGGCTGGTGGTCGGCTGCGGCTACCTCGGCGAACGGGTGGCGCGGCGGTGGGTGGACGCGGGGTTTCGCGTGATCGCCACCACGCGGCGGGAGGCACGGGCGGCGGAGTTGAGGGAGCGTGGCATCACTCCCGCGGTGGTCGACGTCACCGTGGCAGAACCAGGCTGGGCAAAGCTCTTCGCCGACGCTGGAGTTCCTGAGACGGTCTTCTGGGGCGTTGGGTTCGATCGCGCAGCCGGTGCAACGCCCCGCGACGTCCATGGTGACGGACTGCGGCGGTTACTCGATGCACTCGCGACGGCACGGCCCGCGGGCTCGACGACGCGGGTGATCCTCTCGAGTTCGACCGGCGTGTGGGGGGACGAAGGGGGCGGTGCCGTCGACGAATCGACACCCCCGAATCCTTCCCGAGAGGCAGGGCGGGTGCTCGTCGAGGCGGAGTCGCTGCTTGCGGCCCATCCGGCCGGCCCCGGCACGGCCCTGCGGTTCGCGGGGCTCTACGGCCCCGGCCGACTGCCGCGGGTCGCCGACCTCAAGGCGGGCCTGCCGATCGCCGCTGATCCCGACTCGTGGCTCAATCTCATCCACGTCGACGACGCCGCGGAGGTCGTCTGCACGGTGGCCGATGCCGCCTCGCCCCGCGGGCTCTACGTCGTGGCCGACGGGCACCCCGTCCGCCGTCGCGACTGGTACGGCACACTGGCGAAGCTCACCGGTAGCCCCGAGCCCCGCTGGGATACGGCGGCCCCACGGCCGCGCGGAGCCGACAAGCGGATCGATCCAGCGCTGTTGTTTCGCGATCTCGGCTTCCGCCCCATCCACTGCAACCCGCTCGTGGCTCTCGCGGACCTTGTGGAAACCAGTTCCTGAACCCGCCCACGTAGCCGCAGGTTGGTAACCTGCGGTGCATCATCGCCAAGCACACTGCATGTGCAGGTTGACAACCTGCACCTACGAGCGGAACACGAACTCAGCGAGGGGCTGCCCATGCCCTCGAGCGGGCTATGGGAGCAAGCGGAGCCAGGATGGCGAAGCGCAGCGGACATGCAGTGAGTCGAGGCCTGGAGGGCCGAGACGAACGTCCAGCGAGAGGGCGTGGGTAGCCCCGAGCCGCCGCGATGGACAGACACAGGTTGAAAACCTGTGCTACGGGGGAGCACCGAGGCAGGTCAACTGCGGGTCGACCCGTCCTGCATCTCCCGTGCCGAACAGGATTGCCTGGAGGGCCGACGTGAACGTCCGGCGACGGGCATGGGCAGCCCCGAGCAAGCGCGGCGTAGCCGGCATGTCCCAACACTCACGCGATTGGGCTGCCTCCACCGACACCGATCACGGCGTCGACGTGGGCTCCAGCACCTTCGCGGTGTCGGCAAGACCGGTCGCTCCGGCGAGCGCCTTGAGGTAGTCGATCGTGACGTCGAGGGCCTCGTCGAAGTAGTAATCGCGGCGGACGACCGGCTTCTTCTGCGACTCCATCTCTTCGAGTTTCTTCTCCTCTTCGTCCTCGGCAGCCTTGCCCTCGTTCCACTGCCGTTCGAACTCGGTCTCCACGAGCGAGATCGTCTTCTCGTCCTTCCGCTTCTCATAGCGGGCGATATCGCCGGCCAGCTTCACGAAGTCCTTGTTGGCCTGCACCCGCTTGGCCGACGCCTCCCGAAGCATGGCCACCATGCCGTCGGTCACTTTCCCGGAACCGGCGAAATCGGCCCGTGGCACGCGATCGAACGTCAGCGCGTGGTCGAGGTCCGACTCACCGATCGGGAGGTGGCTGGTGATGCTCGGGAGCTCAACGTCGCTCAGCACGCCCTCGAGTTGGGTGCTGTCGCCAGACGGCCGGTAGAACTGCTGGATCGTCACCTTGATCGCCCCCAACTGCGGCGAGCTGTCGAACCGGGGGAAGAGCTGGCGGCCGACGTCGAGGAGCGTCTGCACGGTTCCCTTCCCGTGGGTCGACTTGTCACCCACGATCAAGCCACGGTGGTAGTCCTGGATCGCGCCGGCGAGAATTTCACTGGCGCTGGCGCTGAACTTGCTCGTGAGCACGACCAGCGGGCCGTCCCAGACGACGCCCGGATCGACGTCGTCGTAGGGACGGACCTGCTTGTCGGAATCCTTGATCTGCACCACCGGTCCCTTGTCGATGAACAGCCCCGTCAGCTTGATCGCCTCCGGCAGCGAACCGCCGCCGTTGCTCCGCAGGTCAAGCACCACGCAGTCGACACCCTGCTTGCTGAAGTCTTCGAGGAGCCGCTTGCAGTCGCGAGTGCTGCTCTTGAACTCCGCCTGGCCCTGCTGGGCACCGGCCATGTCGAGATAGAAACTCGGCAGGTTGATCACGCCCACCTTGTACGGCGAACCGTCGGCCTTCTTTCCGTGCTCGATCACCTCGCCGCGGGCCTCGGCGTCTTTGAGCTCGATCTTTGCCCGGGTGATGTCGTAGACCTTGGGCACGTTCTCGCCGACGGGGATCACCTTGAGGCGGACGGTCGTGCCCCGCTTGCCCCGGATCAGCTTGACGACCTCGTTGAGGTTCATGTCGACGACATCAACGATCTCGCCTTCCGTGCCCTGGCCCACGCCGACCACTCGATCCTTGGACTTGAGTCGGCCGTCTTTGTCGGCCGCCCCGCCCGGAGTGAGCTCCACGATCGTGGTGTAGCCATCCTCGCCCTTGAGTTGGGCGCCGATGCCATCGAGTTGCAGCCGCATCCCGATCTCGAAGTTCTCCAGGGTGCCAGGCGACATGTAGCTGGTGTGCGGATCGAAACTACTCGTGAGCGACGAAAGGTACGTCTCGAGGAGCTCGTCGGCCGTCATCTGGTGCCACCGCTTGGCGAGACTGCGATAGCGGCGAAGCAGTTTGTCCTTCGCCTCCTCGGAGGGCGTCTTCTCCATCTTCTGGACGAGCAGGTCGTACTTGATCCGCCGCCGCCAGATGTCTTCGGCCTCGGCCTCGTTCTTCGCCCACTTCGTCTCGTCGCGGTCGATGACGATCGTTTCGTCCTTGGTGAAGTCTTGGGCTCCCTGGATCAGACGCTCGACCAGCGGCAGCCGCTGGTCCACCCGCTGCAGGAACCTCGTCAGCACGTCGTACGCGAAGGTGACGTCGCCCTTCTTCACGAGGTCGTCGAGCGACTCCCGCTTCTGCATGAACGCATCGACGTCGCTCTGCAGAAAGTAGACCTTCATGGGGTCGAGCGCCTCGAGAAACGAAGAGAACCACCGCCGGGCGATCTCATCGTCGATCGGCTTGCGGAGGAAGTGTTCGTTCTCGAGCTGGCGGCGGACCGCCACTGCGATGTAGCGGTCGTTGGTCCCAGCCTTCACCGCCGCCGGCGGCGCATTAGCCTGCCCGGGAGCCACTGCCGGGGCGGCCGCGGGAGCGGCCGCAGGAGCCTGGATCACCGGCCGATCGACGGGAGCCGGCGCCACCACCGCGGGTGGCTGCTGTGGCACCTGCGCCTCGGCGGCGGCCGCCATGAACTGCATGGCCACCGTGGACAGCATGCCAAACATGCCCACCATGCCGATCGACCGCCCCGTCCGTGTCGTTGAGTCCACGCGGTGAATCCTCCGTGTCATGACATGCGTACCGAACCCCGAACCTGATGTGCGAGACCGGCCGCGGAATCACTCATTGTGACGTCTCGCCTCAGCCTTGGCGAGACAGGCTTTCCGTCGCATTTTCCGCATCGGCAATCTGCGTTACGCGGCGGGCAAGTGCCCTGGCGACAAGGGGATCGGCACCCAGCCGGGGCACCTGAATCCACTCGACGCCAGGCCTCCGCTCCCGGCCGCTGGCCACTGCGTCGGTCACCTGATCCTCCACGTGGCCACGAAACAGCAGATGCGGCTGCACGATGATCCTACGCACCTCGGCGTCCGAAGGGTCGCAGGCGATGGCGATCGCCTCGTCGAGCCGTGGTCGAGCCGCCGCCACAAAACCCAGTTCGACCCGGCGAGGCCGGGCGGCCCCCTCGTCGCCGAGCGTCGCGTCCGTGAACGAGCGGAGCTGGGCGGCCGCCTCGGGATCACTCGACCCCCGGCCGATCATCACGAGCACGGTCTCCGCAGCCGCGATCCGGCTGCGGGCCGCGACGGCCTCGTGCCGTCTGATCCGCGAGAGCTCCACGATCTCGTGAATCTCGCCAAACGCGTCCGTCTGCCGCACGCTCAGCCCGTGCGCCGCGGCCGCCATCGCGACCGCCTCGGGCACATCGCGCTTCGCGTGTCCGGCGGCAAACAGCAGCAGCGGAGCGGCCACGACCGAGCGGCAGCCACGGGCCGCCAGCCGCGCCACCGCATCGCCGATCGTCGGGGCGATCACCTCCAGGAAGCCGAGTTCGACCGGCACGTCGGGCATGAGGCTGGCGACGGTCGCCGCGACCTGCCGGGTCTCCGCCGCGCCGACCGGATCCGCCGTGCCATGGCCGATCACGAGCACACCGGGCCGAAGCGTCATCGCGGCGCTCCACCGACGATCCGCGGCAGCAGGGCGAGCACGCCGCAGAGCAGCATCACAGACACCGCGAACGGCAGGGCATGCGAGGGATGCACGCCGAACAGAAACGAGCCCAGGAACGGCCCGACGATCCGCCCCAGCGAAGCGAACGATTGGTTGACGCCGAGCACCTCACCCTGCCGCGCCGGATCGGCCTGTTTTGAGATCAAGGCTGACACCGACGGATTGACCGCCGCGAACCCCGCCACGGCGACCGCGGCCGCTGCGTAGAAGACCGCCTTCGCCGCCACGCCCTGACCGGCCGAAGGATCGCGATAAACCCACCAGGCCACGACGCCGAGCAGGCCGATTCCGACAAGCACGAGCAAGACCCCAGCCGCGAGCAGGCGTTGCTCGGAAAACCGCTTCGCCAGGGGCCGGTAGCCGCCGCCCGCGAGGAGAAGCATCACGCCGATGAAAGCGAAGACGAGGAAGTTGTCATGGTCGGACATGCCGAAGGCCGACCGCGTGAGACGGGCGATCGTCGATTCGAACCCGGCGAAGGAGACGATCGCCAGGAAGTAGACGAGCACGAGCGCACCGACGCCTGGCGTCGAGAGCACCGCGGCCATGCGGCCGAGCCCCGACCGCTGCCGCTCGGGAACTCCCTGCGCAGGTCGCGTCTCGCGAAACACGGTGGCCGCGATCAGGAAGGCCACCAGCGACAGCACCGACGCGATCGCCCCCACGCCCCAGGGCTGCTGACGGAAGAGCGCCAGGCCGAAATAGGCGATCAGCGGACCCAGCGTGAAGCCGCCACCAAACGCGATGCCGATGAGCGCCATGCCGCGGGCGCGGTTCTCCGGCGTCGTGCAGTCGGCGATCACGGCCGCGGCCGTGCCGACGCTCGCGCCGGCGATGCCGGCGCCGATCCGCGACAGAAGCATCAGGCCAAGGGCCAGCGCGGCCCGCTCCCGTGAGGGCGCGGGATCGGACGGCACCAAGACCGCGACGGCGTAGACGGCGTAGAAGACGACCGATCCCGCAAGGCTCAGAAGCAGCATCGGCCGCCGGCCGATCCGGTCGGAGAGGCGGCCCCAGAACGGGCTGAAGAGAAACTGCATCAGCGAGAAGCTGGAGAAGAGCACGCCGATGACCGCCCCCTGGGCGGCCGGCGAGAGCCCGAGAGCGTTGAGGAAAGGCTCGGCCTGCCGCGGCATCACGGGCAGGACGATGCCGAATCCGAGCAGATCGATGAAGACCGTGAGGAACACGACGAGCAGCGCGGCCCGGGAGGCCGCGTGGTCTAGCGCGGCCCGGGAGGCGGCCTCGTCGGGGCGCGGGGCTCCGGTGTCGACTCGGGCTGCTGACATGCTCGCTCCACGCCTCCGCCGGGCCGGGTCCATCGCCGGCGACTGCTACACTGGCCATCGATGGCCACCCGCGTCGCGACAGACCACCGTAGCCCGCCCGACGACGTCCAGAGCGTGTCGGACCTCACCTCCCGAGTCAAGGAGCAACTCGAGACTCGGTTCGCCGACGTCTGGGTGGCCGGCGAGGTGAGCAACCTGACGCGGGCCTCCAGCGGCCACGTCTACCTGTCCCTCAAGGACGAGGCTGCCGTGCTCCGAGCGGTCATCTGGCGGGGCTCAATGCAGGCGCTTGCCATCGAGCCCGCCGACGGGCTCGCCGTGGTCTGCCATGGGCGACTGGAGGTCTATCCGCCTCGCGGCACCTACCAGCTGACAATCGACCGCCTGCACGCGATCGGCACGGGCACGCTCGAGGCCCGGCTCCGCCGTGTCCACGCCCTCCTCGACGCCGAGGGGGCCTTCGCTGCGGCCCGGAAGCGGCCCCTGCCCGAGTTCCCCGAGCGAATCGCCGTGATCACGAGCCCCACCGGCGCCGCTATCGCCGACTTTCTCGAGACGCTCCTGTCGCGGTGGCGGGCGACCGAGGTGATCGTCGTCCCGTCGCGGGTGCAGGGGGCGGGGGCCGCTGAGGAGCTCGCCGCGGCCCTGCACGCGGCGGCGCGGCTGCGGCCCGCCGTCGACGCGATCGCCCTGATCCGCGGTGGTGGGAGCCTCGAGGATCTCTGGTCGTTCAACGAGGAGGTGCTCGTCCGCGCGGTCGCCGCGTCGCCGATCCCGGTGGTGTCGGGCGTGGGCCACGAGATCGACGTCACCCTCTGCGACCTCGCGGCCGATGTGCGGGCGCTGACGCCGACCGACGCCGCCGTGAAACTGGTGCCTGACGCACGCCAGGTGACGGCCGCCGTCGCCTCGCTCGGAACGCGGCTGCAGACATCGCTCGCGAGGCGATTCGAACTCTCCCGCGACCGCCTCATGTCGCTGGCCCGATCGCAGATCTTTGCCGACCGGAGCCGAATGGTCCGTGACCGCCGTGATGCGATCGACCGGCACGCCATCCGGCTGCGCCGCCTTGCCGGCGTCGTTGTCGAACGAACTGGCGAGCGGGTCGCCGCCGCGGCGGCGCGTCTCGAGGCCGGTAGCCCCGTGCACCTCCTCGCCCGCGGCTGGTCGGTGACCAGGCTCGAAGCTCACGATGCGGCCCTCAAGAGCACCGCCGGCATCGCGGCCGGCGCCACCATCATCACGCAACTCGCAGACGGACGCCTCTGGAGCCGTGTGGAAAGGACGACCAACGATGCCATCGGACGCTGAGCCCGCAGACTCACCCCAGCCCGCCTCCTTTGAAACCGCACTCGCCGACCTCGGCGAGATCGTCTCGCGGCTGGAATCGGGAAGCCTCGGCCTGTCAGACTCGATCGCGGCCTACGAACGGGGTGTCAGCCTGCTCCGCCGGCTGCACGAGGAGCTCGCCGCCGCGGAAGAGAAGGTCAGCACGCTCGTCCGTATCGACGACGAGGGACGGCCGATCCTGGCGCCAATCGCCCCTCTCAAGGCCGGAGAGGCTGCCAAGACTCCCCGGGCAGCCGGCCGAAAACAGCGGTCGCGGGCGCTCCCCGGCATGGACGATGCCGGAGACGACGGCTAGACTTTCCACGGGCGAAACAGATGTTTTTAGGAAGGGCTCGGATCGTCCGTTTGGATCATCCTTCACGAGCCTCGCACTTCCCTGCAGGCCACGCATGGCGAACTGCCCGGTGACCAGCAGCGAAGCGGCCTCCGACACCTGCCTCCCGGCCGGTGCGGGGTGTTCGATCGTGGCCGCCCTGGATTCCGTCCGCGACTTTTTTGAGCCCCGGCTCTCCGCCGCGGTCGGCTTCGACGGCGAGACGCCAACGCGGCTCGCAGAGTCGATGCGGTACGCCGTCCTCGCGCCCGGAAAGCGGCTGCGTCCGGCCCTTGTCTTCTGGGCCGCGCAGGCCTGTGGCTCTCCGCGGCGGGATCCGGCCGACCACTGGGATCCGGCCGACCACTGGGAGGTGGCGACCCCGGCCGCTGTCGCCGTCGAGTGCATCCACGCCTACTCGCTCGTCCACGACGATCTCCCGGCGATGGATGACGATGATCTTCGCCGGGGCCGCCCTACCTGTCACCGCGCGTTCGACGAGGCCACCGCCATTCTCTGCGGCGATGCGCTGCAGGCGTTGGCGTTCGAGGTGCTCGCCAAGGGCATGCCCGCCGCGGTCGCTGCCCGGGCATGTCTTGCACTCGCCCAGGCATCTGGGTCGGCGGCGCTCGTGGGTGGCCAGGTCGACGACCTTGCCGCCGAACGTGGGTGGCTCGACAGTCCGCCGGTGACCGCCGGCGATCAGGTGGCCTGGATGGATCGGATCAACCGCCGCAAAACCGGCGCCTTGTTCCTGGCCTCCCTCCACCTTGGAGGACTTGCGGTCGGGGCCGACGACGCTCAACTCGACGCGCTGACCAGATTCGGCCGGGCGTTCGGCGTGGCGTTTCAGATTGCCGATGACCTGCTCGACGCCGAGGGCACCGAGGCCGCCATGGGCAAGCGCGTGGGCAAGGACGCCCAGCGTGGCAAGCTGACCTACCCCACGGTGGCCGGCGTCGGCTCGGCCCGCGAGCGGGCCCAAAACCTCGCCGCCGAAGCCGCCGCCGCGGTGGCCCCCCTCGGCGAACCGGCCGCGGAACTCGCAGCACTCGCCCATTGGATCGTCACCCGCGATCATTGACGCCCCGCCCGACAGCGGGCACGCACGGAGCACCCCTCACCATGGCCGACATCCTGCCGAGCATCCTTTCGCCGCGCGACCTACAGCGGCTCTCGATGGACGAACTGGAGCAACTTGCCACGGAGATGCGGCGGGCGCTCTGCGAAGTTGCCACGTCCCGGACCGCCCATTTCGCCTCGAACCTCGGCGTGGTGGAACTCTGCCTCGCCCTGCACCGCGTCTACGACTTCAGCCGCGACCGCCTGATCTGGGACACGGGTCATCAGATCTATCCCCACAAGCTGATCACGGGCCGCTTCGCCACGTTCGGCACGATTCGCACCAAGGGGGGCCTGATGGGCTACCCCAATCCCGACGAGAGCCCCTACGACCTGTTCATGACCGGCCATGCCGGCTGTAGCGTTTCGACGGCGCTCGGCCTCGCCAGCGGCGACTGCCTCCGCGGCGAAGCCGACCGCCATTCGGTGGCGGTGATCGGCGACGGCGCGCTTCCCTCGGGCATCGTCTTCGAGGCGCTCAACAACGCCGGCTTCCTCAAGAAGCGGATGCTGGTGATCCTCAACGACAACAAGATGTCGATCTGCCCGCGGGTGGGCGGGCTGGCGGAATACCTCGACACGGTCCGCACCCACTCCTGGTACCGCGGCTTCAAGCACCAGGCCGGCGAGTTCATCAAGGGCATGCCGATGGTCGGCGAGTCGATGGAGCGGATGCTCGCCAACGTCAAGGAGTCGCTCAAGACCTCGATCCACGGCGGCGCGCTCTTCGAGGCGCTTGGCGTCCGCTACTTCGGACCGGTCGAGGGCCACTCGCTCCCCAACCTCATCCGCTACCTGGAACTAGTGAAGGAGGAGGAAGGGCCGATCCTGCTCCACGTGCTCACCGAGAAGGGTCACGGCTTCAAGCCCGCGGAGGCCGACCCGGTCTTCTTCCACACCCCCGCCCCGTTCGAGTGCGACGACGACGACTGCATCGTGTCGATCAAGAAATCGACCTCGCGGGCCTACACCGACGTCGCCTCAACGGCCATCGGCGCCGCCCTGCGGCGAGATCCACGGGTCACGGTCATGACCGCCGCGATGTGCCAGGGCAACAAGCTCGAGCCGGTGCGGGAAGAGTTTCCCGAGCGGTTCTTTGATGTCGGCATCTGCGAGTCGCACGCCGTCGCCTTTGCGGCCGGCCAGGCCAAGGCAGGCTGCCGGCCGATCGTCGACATCTACAGCACGTTCCTGCAGCGGTCGTTCGACCAGGTCTTTCAGGAGGTCTGCCTCCAGAACCTCCCGGTGGTGTTCATGATGGACCGCGCCGGCCTGACGGGCCCCGACGGCCCGACGCACCACGGCTCGTTCGACCTCGGCTACATGCGGCTGTTTCCCAACATGGCGGTCCTTGCCCCCGGCGACGAGCATGACCTTGTGGCGATGCTCGACTGGGCGCTGGCCCATGACGGTCCAGTGGCGATCCGCTACCCGAAGGCGGTCGTGGAGCGGCACGAGGGGCCACGGCAGCCGATCGAACTCGGCCATGCCGAGACGCTTGCCGAGGGAAGCGAGGGCCTCGTGATCGCCTGTGGCACGCTCCTGGGAGAAGCCCTCAAGGCGGCGACGATCCTCCGCGGCGAAGGGCTCGAACTCGCGGTCGTCAACGCCCGGTTCGTGAAGCCGATCGACGCCGCACTCGTCGACCGCATCGAGTCGGCGCCGTGGACGGTGACCCTCGAGGAGAATGCTCTGCCGACCGGCTTCGGCAGCGCCATTCTCGAGGCGGTCAACGACGCCGGCATCCACGCCGGCCCGATCGTGCGGCTGGGCCTGCCCGACCGCTTCGTGGAGCACGGCGAACGGGCAGAACTGCTGGCTGACCTGGGGCTCGATGCGGCGGGCATCGCCGCCACGTGCCGTCGCCTGTCCGGTCGTGACCCGACCGGCAGCGTCGCCGCGCACGCCGCCTTCAACCGTTGATCGACGCCGGAGGCGTGTCGCCCATGTCCAGCGGCTCTCGACTGCGTCCCGGTCATGCCGCTGCAGCCCCGCTGCGGTTTGCGATCGTCGGCCTCGCTGACAGGCCCGATGTGGCGGCGGAGGCCGACCGAGTCGCGGCACTGATCCGCGACGCCGGTCACGAGGCGACCGCGCTCCTGGCTCCGCCTCCAGGCACCGCCGAAAAGCCCCCCTGCCCCTCGGCCACCGACCTCGTGGTCGTGATCGGAGGCGACGGCTCGATCCTTCGTGCCGCCCGCTGGATGGGCTACGGGCAGATCCCCGTGCTCGGCGTGAACCTTGGGCGGCTCGGTTTTCTTGCCGACGTGCCCCGCGCTGCTGCTGCGGAGGCGATCCGCAGCATCGCGGCGGGGGGATTCCAACTCGTCGACCATCTGATGTTCGAGACGGAGGTCGTCCGTGAAAACGCCACGAGCGTGCCTCGTGAACTCGGCCTCAACGAGACGTCGATCCTCGCGGGCCCGCCGTTTTCGATGATTGAGATCGGCCTGAACGTCGACGGAGAGCCCGCCACCACGTACCGCGCCGACGGGCT
>Ga0304730_1000968_pt1 | contig 22972 bp, 16 predicted proteins | sample M_130628_MF_Meta_FD_190474 | JGI IMG/M metagenome (GOLD analysis project Ga0304730, IMG submission 190474) | Freshwater microbial communities from Lake Montjoie, Canada to study carbon cycling - M_130628_MF_MetaG (v2) (version 2) | ecosystem: Environmental > Aquatic > Freshwater > Lake | place...
AACCAAACGTTCTGATTCAGAATCGAGTGAAGAAGTTGCTTCATCCAAAATTAAAATCGATGGATCTTTCAACACTGCGCGAGCAATAGCAATACGTTGTCTTTGTCCACCGCTCAAAGTAATTCCTCTTTCACCAACCAAGGTCTCGTATTTTTCCGGGAAGCCCTCGATGAAAATTTTGGCATTCGCTTTTTCTGCAGCAGCAATCACCTCGGCATCAGTAGCATCCGGCTTTCCGTACAAAATATTTTCACGAATGGTACCTCCAAATAGAATTACATCCTGTGGAACAATGGCCATGTGATCGCGGAGCTCCGTTAATGTGTAGGAATTAGCTTCGCGACCATCAATTAGAATACTTCCTGAGTTGGGTTCATAAAATCGAAGAAGTAATTGTGTAATCGTCGATTTTCCCGCACCACTTGGACCAACAATCGCAATGCTATCTCCAGCTTGGGCATGAAAAGAGACACCATTTAAAACCGAAATTTCTTTCCGAGCTGGATACGAAAATGTGATGTCATTGAATGCAACATCTCCCTTTAGTCTTGATGCAGTTGCTCTGGTATCTCGCAAATCGATGATTTCAGGTTCCTGATCTAAAATCTCGAAAATGCGTTCGGTGGCTCCAACTGCTTTCTGAATTTGAGCATACAATTCGGCAACACCACCAATGGATGCGCCAATAAATGAAGTATAAATCACAAAGGAAATCACATCACCAAATTCAATTTCGCCTTGTTGCATTAATCGTGTTGCGTACCATACAATTCCGACAATGGCACCAAACAATGCGAGGATAATGAACGATGCAAACATTCCTCTTGAAAAAGCCGATTTCATGGAAAGTGTTGCAATTTCTTTGATAGATTTTTTGTAGCGTTTTACTTCGATAAACTCATTAGCAAATGCTTTCACATTTACAATACCTTGCATAGTTTCTTGAACGATGGTGTTCGATTCGGCAACGCGATCTTGAACCTGGCGACTAATTTTACGAATATATCTCCCGAAAATAATCCCAACAACCACAATGGCCGGAATCAAAGCAAGCATAAATAATGTAAGCTGCGGAGAAATTACCGTGATGAAAATCAAACCACCAAAAATGAGAATCAACTGCCTTAAAAATTCAGCAAGTGTGGTGGTAAATGTGTCTTGAATTTGGGTAATGTCGGCCGAAATGCGGCTGTTAATTTCACCCACACGATTGCTCGTGAAGAATGACATCGGTAATTGTATGAGGTGACTGTATAAATGTTGACGCAAACGAACCAAAGTATTTTCGGTAGTTTGTGAAAAGAGGTAGATTCGGAAAAAAGAAAAGAATGCCTGAGCAGTTAGTAAACCTATTAGTAGTAAAGCTTTGAAATTAACGGAGCTATCCCCTTTAGCATCTTTGGCTGCATTTACCAAATCGCCAATTAACCATGGAAATGCTAATGCTGTGGCAGATGTAAGTGCTAAAAACACAAGACCAAGAGTGTATTTGCCTTTATCTGGCTGCAGATAACCAAATAATCGAGTGACTTTCTTAAATGAAGATCGGTTCAGTTTTGCTTTTGGTAAATCTTCAGAGGTAGTTTTTCGCGCCATAATAGTTTTGCAAACCTAAGTCAATTCGAACAATTGAGTAAAGAAAAAATGAAATTTTACAATGGAGTGACATGTAAAATGAATCCTTGAGAATTCAAGCTATTTTGTGAATTTGTATAAGTAAATTATAAATTGCGCTTGTATTTTCAATAATCCTGTGAATCAAAAGTATACACGGCATCTTTTACTAGAATTGAACAGATGTTTAATGATAAATCATGAACTTAATGTGTTTTCTAACTATTCAAAAATGAATTCAAATTTTCTTAAATAATCGCTGAATTTTATGTCCAACTATATCCTAGCAATTGATCAAGGAACAACATCAACACGGTGCATCCTTTTCAATAAATCAGGCGATTCAATCGCCACTGCTCAACAAGAAATCAAGCAGTCTTTCCCATTTCCTGGTTGGGTGGAACACGATCCACTCGAAATTTGGGAAAGTGTTAAGTCCACGTATAATCAAGTCTTGAAGAATGCCGGAATTGATGCAAGTCAAATTGCAAGCATTGGCATTACTAATCAGCGTGAAACAACGGTTCTGTGGAATCGAACTACGGGTTTACCAGTTTATCCAGCCATTGTTTGGCAAAGTCGCCAGTCGGTTGAAATATGCAATCGTTTAAAAGCAGCCGGATTTGAGAATATTATTTCAGAGAAAACCGGACTTGTTGTGGATACTTATTTCTCGGCTAGTAAAATTACTTGGATTCTAGAAAAGGTTGAAGAAGCCCGTATTCAAGCGAATTCTGGAAATCTTGCATTTGGAACTATTGACACCTGGATACTTTGGAATTTAACCGAAGGGAAAGTGCATGCTACCGATTTCAGCAATGCCTCGCGAACATTACTTTTTAATATTCAAACCCATTCTTGGGACACAGAACTTCTTAGCATTTTTGGAATTCCATCGTCCATATTGCCCGAAATAAAAGACAGTTCGGGATATTTTGGAACCACATCAAGTAATGCTATTGGCACTGAAATTTCCGTTAACGGAATTGCAGGAGATCAGCAAGCGGCTTTGTTTGGTCAAGGATGCATTCTGCCAGGAATGGCGAAAAATACCTATGGAACGGGTTGTTTTATGTTAATCAATACGGGGAATAAACGTGTCGTTTCGAAACACGGAATGCTTACAACCATTGCTTGGGGAATTGGTGGAGAGATCACCTATGCGCTCGAAGGAAGTGTGTTTGTGGCGGGTTCGGCCGTTCAATGGCTGCGCGATGGGTTGAAAATCATCGATCAGGCCTCTCAATCTGAAGAAATTGCAAGCGAGGTAGACGATTGTGGAGGTGTGTATTTTGTGCCTGCCTTTGTTGGTTTGGGTGCGCCTTATTGGAATTCGGAAGCACGCGGTTCGTTCTTTGGATTAACTCGTGGCACCAAGCGATCGCATATTGTTCGTGCAGCTTTGGAGTCAATGGCTTTTCAAACACGCGATGTTTTTGATGCTATGCAAAATGATGCGGATTTAACATTAACTTCCTTAAGAGTAGACGGTGGTGCAACAGAAAATTCACTCTTGCTTCAATTCCAGAGTGATTTGTTGCAGGTGAATGTCGATAAACCTCATAACACTGAATCGACTGCTTTGGGCGCTGCATTATTGGCTGGACTTTCAGTTGGAATTTTTGCAACGATGGAAAATTGCGCTTCGATACGGAAGTCGGAACGTATCTATTCGCCCGCAGTTTCGCCCATAGAAATCGAGAAAAAATACGTACTTTGGAAAAAGGCCGTTCGTGCAACACTTGCTTTTCATGTGCATTCCGATGAATGAGATATTTTGTTTTGAATGACAGAGGATAATCAGGTACTTTTGTAAAAATACATGCGGATGAAACGTCTCATTTTTCTTATTGTTTCGCTCTTTATCACCCTCAATTCCTATTCGGAAATTTGTGATAAAAAAGTTCAGGTTGTCTTTTCTCATGCTGTTTTTCAGATGAGCGGAAATAAATCTTTTGTAGAAACTTATCTCATGGTGAACGGTGCTAGTGTTGTTTTTCGTAAAACGGATTCGGGGAAATTTCAAGGGCAGATAGAAGTGATTTTAACGGTAAGCCAAGGTGATAAAATTACCTATGCCGATAAATACAATCTGTTGAGTCCAGAAACCGACGATTCACTCAAGATTTCATTCAATTTCATCGATCAGCAGCGCATTCCTTTGATTGATGGGAATTACGAATTAGGCGTTCGCATTCGCGATTTAAATTCAACAGCCGATCCCATTGAAGCCACCGAATCGTTAGCCATTCAATTTCCAAAAGATTCTATTATAGTATCTGATATTCAATTAATTGAGTCGTATGCCAAAACTGAGACACCCAATAAATTATCGAAAGGCGGTTACGATTTAATTCCGCATATAAGTGAGATTTTTCCGAAAGAAGAAAGTCAGTTGATTTTTTACGGAGAGATTTATCAATCACGTTTGATATTGGGGGAAGGTGAAAAGTTTCTCTGTAATTTCTTTTTAAAAGATTTGGGTTCGGGGAAACAACTTCCAGCATATTCTAGTTTTGCTTTCTACAATACAGATGACGTAAATGTGTTGATGAAAGAATTCAACATCGAAAATCTTCCCCAAGGAAAGTATGCATTAACCATAGAAGTTCGTGATAAAACAAATGCGTTACGAGCAAGCAAAAGTGTTCATTTTTACCGTTCTAATCCAGCACAGACAATAACTATCGATCAATACACACAGCGCGATATACTAGGAACATTCGCCATGGGTTATACAAATCAGGATAGTTTGGCTGAGCATATTCGTTGTCTGTATCCTATTTCGTATGAATTAGAAAAAACCTATGCCACGAATGCCATTAATAGCAAGGATTTGAAATTGATGCAGCAATATTTTCTTTCGTTTTGGTTGAATAGAGATGCTGTAAATCCGCAGTCGTCCTGGGAAACGTATTTCTTAGAAGTGCGCAAAGTGGTGAAGGAATTTTCATCTTCCATTCGCAAAGGATACAATACCGATCGTGGTCGAGTGTATTTGCAATACGGTCCGCCAGATAACCGCACTCAAATGCCACACGAACCAAGTGCTTATCCATACGAGATTTGGCAGTATTACAAAGTGAAAGGACAAAGTAACCGACGTTTCATTTTTTACAATCCGGATTTGGTGACCAATGATTATCGCTTGATTCATTCGGATGCTTTGGGCGAAATCATGAATGATCAATGGCAAATGCTCGTTTTTAAACGCGATTCTCAAAACAATGACATCGATCAAACATCTCCAGCAGGCAGATTCGGTTCTCAGATTCAACAAAATTATCAAACACCAAGGTGAGTTTTATCTATTACCTAATTCGCGGTGGAGGATTTATTTTGGGACAAATTCCTTTGTTCATTCTTTATCCATTGTCTGATTTTCTAGCCTGGTTTACATCCAATGTAATCCGATATCGCTATGCAGTTGTTCAAGAAAATCTTCGTAATGCCTTTCCAGAAATGTCGGAAAAGGAGCGTAAAAAGTTAAGTCGGAAATTTTATGTGAATTTCACCGATGTGCTTGTGGAATCTTTCAAGATGTTAAGTCGGAATCCGAAACTCATTCCATCGCGTGTAAAAATTCTCAATCCCGAATTACTTTCAAATTATCAAAAAGCGGGGAGGAGCATTGTTGCTGTTTCGAGTCATTACGGCAATTGGGAATGGATGGGAGTTGGGCTGCAAGAATTAACGGGCATTCGATGTTTACTAACCTACAAGCCTCTTTCGAGCCCATTGATGGAGCGTTTAATGAAGGAAGTTCGTCAATTGAATGGAGGCGAATTGGTGAGCATGCAACAAACATTTCGAGCGGTTTCCAGTTCCAAGACTCCAGTTTTGTCATTGTTAATTTCCGATCAGGCACCACATCCCGAAAATGCTTATTGGACAAACTTTCTCCATCAAGACACACCCGTTTTTATGGGAGCCGAACGCATTGCCAAAGCAACAAACAGTGTGGTCGTTTTTATTGCCATGCGGAGAGTGAGGCGCGGATTTTACACACTTGAATTTCAGGAATTAACGAAAGAACCTAAATCGGAAAAGGATTTCGCAATTACCGAAATGCATTTGCGCGCATTGGAAAAACTTATCTTCGAAGACCCATCCAATTGGCTATGGACTCACAAGCGTTGGAAACACAAACGAAACCTATGAAAACAGCTGTAGTTATTCTCAATTGGAATGGCAAACACCTACTTGAACAATTTCTTCCCAAGGTTATTGCATGCTCGCCCAATGCGGAAATTGTAGTCGCTGACAATGCCTCAACCGACCATTCTGTTGAAATGGTGCAAGAATTATTTCCTTCCGTTCGCATTATCCAAAATCCTCATAACAACGGCTATGCAGGTGGTTACAATGAAGCATTAGCGCAAGTGGATGCCGATATTTTTGTGTTGTTGAATTCCGACATTGAAGTTACTGAAAACTGGATTGAACCGGTTGTCAAGCATTTCGAAGAAAATGAACATGTGGCTGCAGTTCAACCCAAGATTCGCGCTTTCAAACACCGCGATCGTTTTGAATATGCAGGCGCAGCGGGAGGATTTATTGATCGATTTGGATTTCCATTTTGCCGGGGAAGAATCTTCGAAGAAAGCGAGGTGGATACAGGCCAATATGACGATGTAACAGAAGTGTTTTGGGCTTCGGGCGCTTGTATGTTTGTGCGCGCAACTATTTTTAATGAATGCCAGGGATTTGACGAATCATTTTTTGCGCACATGGAAGAAATTGATCTGTGTTGGCGCATGAAAAATCGTGGGTACATCATTTTGGTCGAGCCGAAATCGGTCGTATTTCATATTGGAGGAGGTACCTTATCGAAATCAAATTGGCGCAAAACCTATTTGAATTTCCGGAACAATCTCGAATTAATTTACAAGAACATCGAAGGCCAATATTTATTAAGGAGTTTGTTTATGCGGATGGTGTTGGATGGGATAGCTGCATTCAAATTTTTATTCACGAATGGTATCAGTCATTTTTACGCCATCATTCGTGCGCATCTCCATTTCTATCGCTTGATTCCATCCATCCGACAAAAACGGAAACGATTAAAAGCACTCGAGCGGAATCGCAATAGTTCAGGCGTTTACATGGGTTCTATCGTAGCCGATTATTTTATTCGAGGAAAGAAATCATTTCGCGATTTAACAATTTCCAAATCCATAAAAAATGTTTGATTCACTTGTTAATTTTGAAGATATTTTAACGGTAACGGTCACTCTTTTTGCCATCATCGATATTGTCGGGGCAACGCCATTGCTCATTTCAATGAAGAGCCGATTGGGTGAAATTGAATCCGGGAAAGCCACTTTGGCTTCGGGCGCATTGATGATTTTGTTCCTCATTTTCGGAACGAAATTCCTCGGTTTATTGGGTGTTGATGTGCATTCGTTTGCCGTAGCCGGTTCCATTGTCATTTTTATCATGGCCTTGGAGATGGTTTTAGGAATTGAATTATTCAGACAAGATCCAGATGTTAAATCGGGAAGTATTATACCCATTGCATTTCCAATAATTGCGGGCTCCGGAACCTTAACAACGGTAATGTCGCTCAGAGCCAATTACTCCATCTACAGCATATTAATTGGCATACTCATCAATCTTTTAGCCATTTACCTGGTTCTAAAATCGCTTAATTTCTTAGAACGCAAACTTGGAAAAAGCGGACTATTTGTTATCCGAAAATTCTTCGGGGTAATCCTGCTCGCCATTGCAGTAAAGATTTTCAAGGCGAATATTGTGATGTGATTTATTTGATTTGAAGATTTGAAAATTTGAAGATGATTTTGATGTGCTGATATATCGATGTGCTGATGTGCTGATACTTTGATGATGATTATGATTTGTAAATTGTTACCATCAGCACATCCTTTTCTCACCAGCACATTAGCACATCAGCATATCCTTTTTCACATCAGCACATCTTTTTCTTCCACGAAATACATGCAGATTTCACCCTTTCCTTTCGCAGCTATTTTCCCCCTGTAGGTAAAGTTGAATTTATCTTTGGTTAAGTTGTATGTTGATTCTGAAACGTTGACCTTATCAACCTCTCCGCTACTTTCCATCCGGCTCGCCGTATTTACTGTGTCTCCCCAAATGTCGTAGGCGAATTTCCTAATACCAACGATACCGGCTACAACAGGACCTGAATGAACGCCAATGCGGATCTCGAAAAACAATTTGCCGGCTTTCTCGCGGACTTTTTTATACTCGGTCATGTATTGCTGGATTTCGAGTGCCGCTAAAATTACATCTTCAGCATGGGTTTTATTGGATGTAGGCAAGCCCCCGGCAGCCATGTAAGAATCGCCAATTGTTTTTATCTTCTCAACATTGTGTCTGATCATTATCTGATCGAACGCCGAAAAACACTCGTTGATTTCGGCAACCAGTTCTTGCGGTGAGAATTGCTCCGATAATTGGGTAAACCCTTTGAAATCGGTAAACAAAACCGTTACTTCATCAATTAGTTTGGATTCGGCATTGCCCTTTGATTTTAATTCTTCAGCGATGGAATGCGGTAAAATATTCAGCAGCAGTTCATCACTCAACTTTTTCCCTTTTTTAATTTTATTCCGCTGAACGAAAAATACTCCGGAAAAAATCAGAAGCAAGGCAAACCCTCCGATGAAAATATTTCGAACAAGTATTTGTCGATCCAAGGTCTTTTGAGCAATCTCTTCCTTCTTTTCGTTTATTTCATTGATGTTCGAAAGTTCGATCCGGTTGCTGATGATTTGTTTTTCGGTCAGTAAATCAATTTCTTCACGACTTGTAGAGTCGGTCATTTGCTCCTTTAACTTATAGCCCTCGGCGGCTTCTTTGTACATGCCAGCTGCAAGAAATGCCCTAGCAAAGTAGCTTTGTACAAACTCCCGGTTATCTGCTTTTTTGAGTTTGTAAGGTGAATAAACGGCGAGAAAAGCCAAATCAGCGGCCTTTTTATGTTCATTTAAAATAGAATGTACATTGATGCGCTCCATCAGTTCGTCGACATCCAGATACATCTTTTGGTCAGAAATAAAGACATTGCGATCGGTGGCGTTTTTTTGATACATAATCGGGTGATTAATCAAATATAACGCACTGTCTATGTTTTGCAAACGGGCATAGGCAACTGCCTGATAGCAAAATAATTTTCGTCTGTAATTCAAATATCCTTCGTCTGTGCTTGTATAATCTATGCCATAGGTTTTCAAAGCCCGTTTTGAAATCTCGATGGCCTTCGACCAATTTTTCAGCCTAAGCAAAGCCATGATATTTATCTTGTAATCGTCGCCAATTCCTGATTGATCCGAAGGGTGTTTTTCAAAATAGCTAATTCGCTTTTCGCCCAAGGTTTGGGCTTCTTGAATTAGGGCTAAATCATTTTTGCTGCGACCGAAAACGTAAAACTTCCAAATAAAGGCATTGCTTAATTCCATGATCTCAGCTTGCGACTTGTTTTTGCATTTCAATGCATAGTGCAATCGAGCATATTTAAGCGCATCGTCGATCATGTTCGACTGCTCATAAGTAGCAACGTATAGCTGATATACGTTCATTAACTGCTCATCGTCGTTTAGGGCTTTTACCTTTTTGTAAAATGAATTGATAGAATACAATGCATTCCCAATTTGTTTTAATACAGCAAACTTGTTACACTCGGCATAACAAATAAAATATTGATCGCGCAGGCTAGGAGCCTCTGAGTTTTTAGCAAGCAGGATGTTTCTTATCTGATCCCACTCATCTGCAGACATGGGTTCGAATCCCCATTTTGCGTGACTCTTCATTTTTATTAATACCTCCTCAGGTGATAGGGTATCGCTAACAATAATAGCTTTATGAGTCGTTATTCTATCCGACTGAGCATGAAGGACAAACGAAACGAAGAGTAAAAAAACGAAGAGGTTATTTTTGAGGAGCATTGTTATGGGGAATTATAGGCTAATCATATTAATTTGAAAATTTGAAAATTTGGAGATTTGAAGATTCTTTGCATTTCGAATCAGCACATTTTTCATTTTCAAATTTTCAAATCATCAAATTTTCAAATCATATTCATCTTCTCAATAGCATCTGAAACTGAATATCATGTTCGTTTTTCTCGTCTGCGGGATGAGCGATATCGACATTTTTTATCCAATGGTCCATGTTTAAATCTGGAAAATAACGATCGGCTTCGGGTTCTAAATTTACGCGAGTAATGTATATGCGGTCGGCAATGGGCAATGCTTGATTGTAAACATCGGCGCCACCAATCACCATAACTTCTTCTTGGTCGTTAACCAAGGCAATGGCTTCTTCCAAAGAATGAACAACATCAACGCCTTCAATTTTTAAATCCTGCTGACGTGTAATAACAATGTTACGTCGGTTAGGTAAAGGGCGACCGATACTTTCATACGTATGCCTTCCCATGATGATAGGATGTCCAGAAGTAAGGTTTTTGAAGTACTTTAAATCGGCCGGAAGATGCCAAAGCAACTTATTGTCTTTGCCAATTTCTCCGTTAATTCCGGTTGCAACAACGATGGATAAAATCATACGGCTACGGCTCCTTTAATAGCAGGATGTGGATCGTATCCTTCCAAGGTGAAATCCTCGAATGTAAAATCGAATAGGTTCTTTATTTCGGGATTGAGTTTCATCATAGGTAATGGACGAGGCTCGCGACTCAATTGCAAACGCGCTTGTTCGAGGTGATTGTTATACAAATGCACATCGCCAAACGTATGCACGAAATCGCCGACTTGCAAGTTGCACACTTGAGCCACCATCATAGTGAGTAGGGCGTATGACGCAATGTTAAACGGAACACCTAAAAAGGTATCAGCACTACGTTGATACAATTGGCAGCTCAGTTTTCCATCGGCCACATAAAACTGAAAGAAGCAATGGCAAGGTGGAAGCGCCATCATATCGACATCAGACACATTCCACGCACTAACGATTAAACGACGAGAATCCGGATTGCTGCGAATCATCTCAATCAACTTCGAAATTTGATCAATCGTTTCGCCATTTTTACCTGGCCAAGATCTCCATTGATGTCCGTAAACAGGTCCAAGGTTTCCTTGTTCATCAGCCCATTCATCCCAAATGCTTACTCCATTTTCTTTCAAATAGGCAATATTGGTGTCGCCTTTTAAAAACCACAAGAGTTCATGTATGATGGAACGCAAATGCACTTTCTTGGTGGTAACCAATGGAAATCCTTTCGCTAAGTCGAAACGCATTTGATAGCCAAAGCAACTGATGGTTCCAGTTCCAGTTCTGTCGTGTTTCTGAGCTCCAGTATCGAGAATGTGTTGGAGTAGATCTTGGTATTGTTGCATGTTTGCAAATGTAAATGGATGATTATTTTAACGAAAGTCAAATGTGTAATTGGAAGCTGTATTTATAAACAATGGCTGTTAATCTTATACACATAGAAAATGGAAACTACTGTTTATCAATAACAAAGTGATTTCCCTGAATTTATTTTGATAATGCACTTGTTTCAAACGAAAAATAATCTACTTTTGCCATCCCTGAACAGGATATTTCTGTTCTCATTCTTGGATCGGTAGTTCAGCTGGTTAGAATGCCGCCCTGTCACGGCGGAGGTCGCGGGTTCGAGTCCCGTCCGGTCCGCCACTCTGTGGTAACGAAAGCCCTGAAGAAATTCAGGGCTTTTTTTGTAATTTATTTTGGGCTTTGCTAAATCTCTATATTTGATGATTGACAACCATACATTGAATTACATGTCTACCAACAAAACTACCCCAAGAGAATTACAAGTATCCAAACTGGCCGAAAATATTATCGGTTCAGAAATCATTAAGTTGGCCGGAGAGGTCAATGAAAAGATTAAACAAGGAGAGAAAATCTACAATTTAACCATTGGGGATTTCAACCCCAAACATTTTCCAATCCCTGCCGAATTAAAGCAGCTCATTGTTGATGAGTATTTCGCCGATCAAACCAATTATCCTGCAGCGGATGGAATGCTTGAATTGCGAAATGCAGTTTGCCATTTATTGAAAGAGCGCGGTGGATTAGACTTCCAAAATGATGAAGTGTTGATTGCTGGTGGAGCAAGGCCATTAATTTATTCGCTTTTTAGAGCATTAGTAAATTCGAACGACAAAGTAATTTTTGCAGTACCTTCTTGGAATAATAATCACTATACCTACTTAAATTTTGCGCAGCCCGTTATCATTCAGGCAAATCCTGAGAATAACTTCATGCCCAAAGCGGCTGATATTAAACCCTTCATTCAGGATGCTTGTTTGTTAGCATTGTGCTCGCCGCAAAATCCTACAGGAACAGTTTTTACCAAAGAAGATTTGGAAGAAATATGTGATATGGTTTTGGCCGAAAATGTCCGAAGAGGTCCTGATCAGAAATCCTTATATGTAATGTACGATCAAATTTATTGGGCCTTAACGTTTGGTGATATTCAACATTATGATCCAATTAGTTTGCGACCCGAAATGCGCGATTATACCGTTTACATAGATGGTATTTCCAAATCATTGGCAGCTACGGGTGTTCGTATTGGATGGAGCATGGGTCCAAAGAAAATCATTGATAAAATGAAAGCCATTTTAACTCATGTTGGAGCTTGGGCGCCGAAAGCAGAGCAGATGGCATGTGCTAGATATTTGAATGATTTAAATGCATATGATGAATTCTTGACGATTCAAAAAACTAAGATTAGTCAACGATTGGAAGGATTTTACAAGGGGTTTATGCAATTGAAAGCGGATGGATTTAATGTTGATGCAATTGCACCACAAGCCGCAATTTATCTTACCATTCAATTTAATTTGATTGGAAAGACAACTCTAGATGGAAAAATACTGGAGCAAACTACCGATATTACACGCTACATTCTGGATGAAGGAAAGGTCGCTGTAGTTCCGTTTTCTGCCTTTGGAGCAGATAAAAACAGTACGTGGTTTCGATTAGCTGTTGGAACATGCAGTTTGGAAGATGTGAGCGATGCAATTGAAAGTTTACGAATTGCATTGCAGAAATTAAGTTGATTGTTTCTTGATTATTTTCAAATCAATTATTCATTCAAACTTCTTTGGATGTTTAAAAAATATGTAAATTAAATAATTGATATATAGCTATTTGTGTAGCTGCAAGCTTGTAGATTTTGCAATGTTTGTGTGTTTTCGATTGAATATTTGTACAGAATTTAAGACAAGCAGTGATTTTCATTGCCATTAAATTTTGAAAACAAATAAAAAACAAAAAACAAAAAACATGGAAACATCAAAACAAACAAGTCAAACAATGCAAACAATGCAAAAAGACGTTTCTTTTACGAAAGAAATTGACGGATTATGGTACGTAGTTCAGCCTGATTATATTGAATTGGGCTTCGGATCGAAAGGCAATTTACTAATGGTAGCAGGAGCGGATACACTCCTTGATGCATTATTAAGTCAAACGGAAAATCCAGTTATACGTGATGGAGACCAAACCATAACCATAACGATTTCACTTCAAGAAGAAGAGGGTTTTGAGTGTATTGAAAAAGAGTCAGATGGATTTGATTTGGAAACGCTTAGACGATACAATCACCCGGTTGTAGAGAGCGGCGCAAATTACATTTTGAGAAGTAATGGTCATAAGTTATGGCTTTGTCCAACGCTGTTATATGTAATTAAACAAAATACGTATCCCAATGAAATTTACTTTAAGCTGTGTAATAATTCGTAATTTATTGGTTGGATTTGGATATCTGCCGAAACACAGATTGGTTAGTGTACATTTGACAATATTTGTTTTTAGATGCTTAAGTACATTGTATTTCTTCTTTTAATTGTTAATTCCTTTAAAGGCTTTGCGTTTAATGTGACCTTTCGGGTCAATATGCAAAACGCGCCCAGTTTTTCACAAGCAGAGGTAAACGCAAGCTTTAATAATTGGTGTGGCAACTGCAATCCAATGACCGATGCTAATGGAGATGGAATATGTGAAACAACCATTGCATTGAACGCTGGATACTACGAATATAAATTTTCGGCCGATGCATGGAATATTCAAGAAACATTATTGCCTGGAACATCCTGTACCAATACTACTGGACAATACACGAATCGCACATTGAATGTAACGGGATCGGTTGTTTTGCCCATTTTATGTTGGGGAGATTGTTCGAATTGCACCTCATTTCCTGTTACATTTCAGGTAAACATGAATGCTGTTCCTGCATTTACAACGCCTTATTTAAGCGGTACGTTTAATAGTTGGTGTGGCAACTGCAACGCACTTTCGGATGCAGATGGAGATAATATTTGGTCGGCAACCATCTTCCTAAATCCGGGTTTCTATGAGTATAAATTCTCTGCCGATGATTGGTCCATTTCTGAAAGTCTGGCACAGGGAAGTATTTGTACAGTAACGAATTCGGGCTTTATAAACCGATTTATTAATGTTTCGGAACCAACCATTCTCAATGCGTATGTTTGGGGGGCATGCATCATTTCGTGTCCCCCAGAAATACCGATACCCGATCCAAGCATTTCTATAGAATTAGTTTCGGATGTGAATCCCATTTGTTCTGGTGCGGAATTAGTTTTTGTGGCGAATATTTCCAATCTAACCAATAACGCATCGTATCAATGGAAAGTTGATAATAATAATGTTGGAATTAATAGTCAATTGTTTTCGACAAATGCACTAAGCGATGGACAAATTGTATCGTGTATTATAACAGGCGCAGACTATTGCAATCCAACATCGACGTATGCATCCAACCAGATTCCTATTCAAGTTAAACCACTTGTAAATGCGGGTGTAAGTGTCGAATATTCTCCTGAAAACCAGATAGATCCTTGTTATGGTGATTTACTTTCATTTAATGCAATAACCACGAATGGTGGACTTAATCCCCAATATCAATGGATAGTAAATGGACAAAATGTTGGAGATAATTCATCGGTTTTTCAATCCCAAGATTTAACAGAAGCTTCTGTCATTTCATGCACTTTGATTTCGAACGAACAATGTTTGAGTGAACAATGGAACATGGTTTGGGCCGATGAGTTTTCAGGTTCAGTGTACGATACAACCAAATGGGTGCCTGAAATTTATTCGAATAATGGAGAATTGCAAACGTATACTAGTAACGCCGAGAATATTCAAGTAAACAATGGTCAGTTGCACCTTATTGCCAAAAATGAAGGTGAAAATGCATATTCATCTGGACGCTTAATTACCCGAAATAAATTTAGTTTCAAATACGGTAGGGTAGAAGGTCGAATGAAAGTTCCCAAAACCAGAGGTTCTTTTCCTGCATTTTGGATGTTAGGCGCCAATATCAAAGAGTTAATATGGCCAGCTTGTGGCGAGATTGATATCATGGAACATATCAATTCGGAAAATAAGTTTTATGGAACCGTGCATTGGGATAATGGCGGACATACTCTACAAGGAAGTAATTTAATTTCCAATGCCGCCTTGTATCATACGTTTTCGACAGAATGGGACAGTTCTAGAATTCGTATTTATTTGGATGGAGTTCAATACTATGAGCATGCTATTTCTGCATCGAATAGCACCTTGGATGAATTTACTAAACCCTTCTTCTTGTTGTTAAATCATGCTGTTGCAGGATGGGCGGATGTGCCTGATAATACAAGTGTTTTCCCAAGTTCTTTCGACGTTGACTATATGCGAGTGTCTCAGAAAAATAAGAGCAACGGAACTTTGGCATCCAATACTGTAACATCCAACGATTTTACTTTGAATTATGTTGATTGTTTTCCAACATCAATAAATGATTCATTTATTGAAACGAAATCTCAGAAACATTTTACACTATTTCCCAATCCCAATTCGGGGACTTTTATTTTAAAAGGGCAGCTTGGAGAAAGCTATGCTATTGTTAACGAATTGGGTCAAGTAGTTAAGGAAATAAAGCTAAATCATGCCGAAACAATCGAAATTGAAGGATTGAAAAGTGGAATGTATCTAGTGCTTTCCACTGCAGGATTAGAACGGAAAAAGATGATTGTGGTTTTTTAATTACGAGTTAACAATTATCAATTACGAATTAACAATTATCAATTACGGATTATCAATTACGAATTATCAATTACGGATTAAGAATTACGAGTTGTATTGAGTTGCGATGAATATTTTTCGTTTATGCGTCTGAAGTATTTAACATTAAATTGGCATTTATCTGGACTTATCATTTTATATGCATTCGCATTAATGATTCAAAGTTGTTCTGTATTACCATTTAATAAAGGTATAAAATCAATTCCATCGCAGGTTATTTCTAGTAATTTATTAACGGACATTGACTGCAATTTAAATCAGCCAATTAATTATGATTCCTTAATTCTTTTTGAAGATTCTTTATTTAGAAACTTAGATTCAATTTTTGAAGAAATTTCTTTAGGTCAATTTCTGAACTATAAACACAACTATAAATTAAATTGTGAGATTGATTCGAGTCATTTTATAAAGGGCAGTGGGCTAAATGTTAGACATGTTTGTGATGAAGTTTGTGAGACGTATATTAAAGAGAAATCAACTGATAAAATCCTATTAATGCCTTCAGGATATGATGCTGGAATATTAGCAATGTCACTTTCTCCGGCATGCAATAAATTATTGGTATGTTCATCGTATGATGGACCTGATTATGCAAACTATTATGAAGACAGAGCCGTGATTTTTGTATTCAAAATAACCAAAGAATTTGGATTGAAAGGAATACAACCAGTTTGTAAATTTTTCACAAAAGACTGGTCGATTGCTGACATTTTATGGGCAAATAACAAAACAATTGCTTTAAAAATTTACGAGGAGCAACATGAGGGAGATGGAATTGATGTTCATTACAGATATTTCAAAACCGAATTAAACAAATGAATTTATTCAAGCGAATTGAGGACTTATTATTGAACAATGGTTAATTATTCTAATTTGAAATATTATCGTTTTTTAATACATTGCAAGCAGAAATAACTTGCTGTTTTTCCTCTTTCAAATATCCGTCAACGATTAAATAGTTTGATTTTAATTGACATTAAACCATTGAACCTATGAATGAAATAATTTGCCCGAATTGTAAAAAAGCGTTCAAAGTGGACGAGGCTGGATTTGCTGATATTCTCAAACAAGTTCGTGATCATCAGTTTGAGGAAGAGTTATCAAACAGGTTGAATCTGGCAGAAAAGGATAAAGAGAATGCCATAAAACTTGCAGAAGCAAACCTCCGGAATTCTTTACAAGAAGCTCTCTCGAAAAAGGACAATGAGATTTCAGCTTTGAAAGCGAAGAGTGAGAAGGAGCTTTCGGAGAAGCTGAATGCAAAGGAGTCTGAATTAGCTGAGTTGAAGGCGAAGATTGGTCATGCTGAATTGGATAAAAAGCTCGCTATTTCTGAGGTAACAAAGAACTTGGAAAAGCAGCTTGATGATTTATCTAACTCAATCAAAACCATCGAGTTAGAAAAAATAAACAGTGAGAATTTGATAAAGCAACAATTCTCATCCGAACTGCAGAGTAAAGATGCAATTATTCAATTCAAAACGGAAGAGCTTGAGCGCTTTAAGGATATGAAGTCGAAACTTTCAACGAAAATGTTGGGAGAATCGCTTGAACAACACTGTGAAATAGAGTTTAATAAACTTCGCGCAACCGCATTTCCAAATGCCTATTTTGAAAAAGATAATAATTCGAGCTCTGGTAGTAAAGGTGATTTTATTTACAAAGAGAATGATGCTGCTGGAAATGAAATTATTTCCATCATGTTTGAGATGAAAAATGAAGCGGACCAAACATCAACTAAAAAGAAAAACGAGGATTTCTTTAAAGAGCTTGACAAGGATCGAAATGAAAAAAAATGTGAGTATGCTGTTCTCGTTTCCATACTAGAAGCAGAAAGTGAATTGTACAATTCTGGAATTGTAGATGTTTCGTATAAATATCCCAAAATGTATGTGGTGCGACCACAGTTTTTCATTCCAATAATCACACTTTTACGAAATGCCGCATTAACTTCACTTAAATACAAGGCAGAATTGGCTTTGGTGAAAAGTCAAAATATTGACATCACCAATTTTGAAGATAAAATGAACAAGTTTAAAGAAGGATTTGCCAAGAATTATGATTTGGCAAGTCGTAAATTTAAAGATGCAATTGATGGAATTGATAAGACCATCAAAGAATTGGAGAAAACAAAAGTCGCTTTAATGTCGTCTGAGAATAATCTTCGCCTTGCCAATGAAAAAACGGAAGATTTAACAATTAAAAAATTAACTCATGGCAATCCCACAATGAAAGCCAAGTTTGATGAACTTTAATAGTGTAAATAAACACCATTAATTTCCATCCAAATAATCGATTAGTGAATGAATTAATTCTTCATAATTTTAATTGATTTATTTAAGTTGTTTTCTAAGGTCAATAAATACATTCCAACAGGAAATTCTTGTAGAGAAATCATTTGTAATTCAGATTGAATAATGCCCGATATAACCAATTTTCCAATTGAATTGTAAACTTGATAATCGTTACCCAACATAGCAGAATTTGCCTTAATTACAATGTTATCGGTGGTTGGATTCGGATAAATGGAAACGCTCTTTGCAAATTCATCAATTCCTAAAACTACTTCAACAAACAATGTTGCAACATCTGATGTGATTGAGCATGATAACGTTGAAACGACACAGCGAAATAATTGGTTGTCGTTATTGGTAGTAATAGCCGAAACGGTGAGTGTATCGTTTGCAGAGCCGCTGTATTGTCCGCCATTTGTTATATTCACAAAGCCATTGCCTGTATCCGTTTGCCACTGATAACTTGCGCCTAATGTGTTCGAATTAACAGTAAAAACAACCTCGCTATTTTCTACAACAGTTTCATTATTGGGTTGAACATCAATATTAATTGGTGAAATTGTTAGGTTTAGTGTTACCACGCTATCGCAACCTGCAGCATTTGTTAATACAACCGTTGGTGAATTGGTGCTTTGGGTGTAGGTAATGCCATTTATCCACGCATAACTATTACAAGCCGATTTTACATCGTTACTTGCACTAGGCTGCTTGATGTTAATGGTTAAGGTCGTTGCAGTTGCCGATTGACCTGAATTGGGAATAAATGTGTATGTGGTTGTTGCAGTGTTATTAATAGCTGGAGACCAAGATCCATTTACGCCGTTAAGCGAAGTGTTAGGTAGTGCTACAATTATTTCTCCTCTGCAAAATGGTCCAACTTGCGCAAAGAGTGGCGCTACAATAGAGGAAACGTTTACTCCAAACGACCGAACCACCGACCAATTGCTGGTATCTGCCGCATGATAAGCCCTCACTCGCCAGTAATAGATTCTTCCACTTAACAAGCCTGAAGTGCTTGCTTGCGATGAGCCAGATCCAATTGTTTGTATCGTAGATGTGGAGAAGTTAAACAAGGTATCGAGTTGGTATTGATACCCTGTTATACCCGAAAGTAAGCCCCAATCGAGTACCGGATTTGTAGCCACATTCGTAGCTCCGTTTGCTGGAGATACCAAGAAAATTTGGTCTGTTGTTGTGAAAAATCGTACAGCCGACCATTGCATCGTATCGACCGCATGCCGCGCCCGGACTCTCCAATAATAGATTGTTCCGAAACGAAGATTTGAAGTTGTTGCCTGTGAAAACCCGCTAGAAATGGATGCCGATGTGAGTAAAGGTGAATTGAAGTTGGCAGTGGTATCCCACTGATAATCATAGTTGGTAATCCCTGAAAGTGGGCTCCAATCAAGGATTTCGTTGGGTGCTTGGCTTGAGGCTCCGTTGGCTGGTGTCAACAAGAAAATTTGGTCGATAGTTGTAAATGATCTAACCGCCGACCATTGCGTTGTATCTACCAAGTGGCGCCCTCTGACTCTCCAATAATAGATGGTGCCGAAAGAAAGATTTGAAGTTGTTACTTGCGATGATCCGCTCGAAATCGATGCCGAATTGAGTAAGGGTGAGTTGAAGTTGGCACTTGTATCCCACTGATAATCGTAGTTGGTAATCCCTGAAAGAGGACTCCAATCAAGGATTTCATCAGGTGATTGGTTAGTGGCTCCGTTGGCTGGTGTCAATAAGAAAATTTGATCTATCGTGGTAAAGAATCTCGCTGCCGACCATTGTGTCGTATCGATTGAATGCCGCGCTCGGACTCTCCAATAATAGATGGTGCCGAAACGAAGATTTGAAGTTGTTGCCTGTGAACTTCCGCTGGAAATGGATGCCGAGTTGAGTAAGGGTGAATTGAAGTTGGCACTTGTATCCCACTGATAGTCGTAGTTGGTAATCCCCGAAAGTGGACTCCAATCAAGGATTTCGTCGGGTGCTTGGCTTGTTGCCCCGTTTGTTGGTGTCAGCAAGAAAATTTGGTCGATTGTTGTGAATGACCTAACCGCTGACCAATTGGATGAGTCGGCTGGTGAGGTTGTTTTTATAGCTCGAACCTGCCAATAATAGAGCGTTCCAAAAAGTAAGTTGGCTAGTGTAGCCTGACTGGCTGCAACTTGACCAGAAGAAGTATTACTTAAGTTACTCGAAATGCCAATTCGATATTCATAGGCATTCGCACCAGAAGAACTTGACCAATCGAGCAGTTCATTAGCTGATACGCTAGTGGCATTGTTAACCGGCGAAACCAATCCAGGAGTTACAAGAGATTGGGCGTTTAGCAAATTAGAAAATAGAGCAGTAATCAGCGTAATGTATGTGATGTATGACTTTAATCTCATGTTGAAAATTTGAAGTGTAAAATTAGTATCTAATTTGCTTAGAAAGCACACCGGTATCTAGAAATTATCTTTCTTTAAAGTTGAGTTAGTTTATTGTTTGATTTTTCCCTTTCAATTGTTTTGATTGAAAATTCATATGAATAATTTGCGCAGATGGGAACCTGTTTTTAAATCTTACAAGCAAATTTATTATCGTATTTAATGGGGTTAATTAATTAAATTAAAATGTTAATTAATATAAAATAATTAATGCCTCCTGCATATAAAGAAGCAATTTATGTAAATTGTACCTAAAAATTAATTCATCGCTTCTCTTCCAATACATCCATCAGTGTTCGTGAATTAGAAGGTTTGTGTATTAGCTACTTTGCACAAGAATACATGACGAGGGTAGGTATTAAGTATCAATAATTCTCATCAACTCCAAAAATCATCATCAACCAGCTCAACCGGTTATGGAGCCTCATTGATTGCAATCTTGATAATACTATATCTGACTTAACGTTTGACGCGCAGACGTCGTTTTGTCAACTGCGGTTGTTCACTTTTATAACCTGTGGTTGATAATATCCGATCCTGTTTGCGCTCTTTAATTAAGAGCTTATTTCTACAGAAAACATAGCGCAAAATGGATTATTTGAAGTTTTTGCTTGATAATTATTTACACACAAGTGATACCTTCAATTGAGCAAGGTCGTTTTAAACGTTTCCGCAATTGTTCAATAGTTTCAATCGACTCACAATCCATCAAGAACCGCGGTTAGATCTGAATCGCTGATTTGACTGAGTGTGATGTTAATTGATTGTGAATTGTTGATGGTTAACTCGTTATAGTAGCTAAAAAGATTCCCGCTGGCATCCTGAGCAATTGCCACAATTTTAGTGAGTGTTCCGTTTGGAAGTATTCCCAACGACTGATTATATGCCTGCATCACCGTTTTCGTAGCTGGCAAGTAAGCAAAAATGGCCACATTGGTTAAATCATCAACCTCGGAGGTGAATGTTACGGTTGCTCCACTCGTTGTGCCTGCAAGGCGATCACAATTAATCCAGCCCAATCGTTCAATCATTGCAGTATATCCAATTGTATCGACGCCCCAAATCGGATTTTCGAATTGCGTAACGCCGAGAGAACCTAAGTCGTCTGTCCAGTCGATAATGTTACTGTTTTCAAACCCATAGAATACACGCATGTAATCAACTTGCGGAATACTGTTAGGCATAGTCACTTTATAGGCACATCCAGGCCGCAGCGATAATTCGGTTCCATCTTTAAAGGCGCGCAGTCTAATTTCGCCCTCGGTTTCTAAAATTCTGTTCGACGATACCGTAGGCATTCTGTAATATATCATGTCCTTCGGAGTGTAAAGCTCAACCAGCTTTACATTGAATGGAAATGCGATTGTGTCACCATTGGGCAGCTTCAGGCAGTTTTTAGAGCCCCAGATTAATGTGCCCTGATTGCCGACTATAGGTCCTGTGCCATTCGTATCGATGAGAAAGTCCTGTTCGGGTTGTTTTTTTGAATCGAGGTATGCATTTGGCGATTGATAATCGTTTAATTCATCGCGCTCCTCAATTCTATCTTTCGAACACGAAAACAGCGTAAGGCCTGAAATAAGTGCGAAAGTTATTACGAAGTAATTTTGAAATATTTTCATGATTATGGATTTAAACGTTAACGATATACCGGACAATCATCCGCTTTTTTTGATTTGGATTTCCCTGAACGGCCCTTACACCCGAAGATATAGATTAAACCAGCATTTAAATGAGTTTCTCTGAATTTTAGATTGTAGCGATATTCAGCAAAAAAACGCAGGCATTTTTGTCCCGATATGCCAATTCCACCCTCAAAGTTCCAATTATTAGGCTGTGCATCGTGCAGGGCAGACGCGTTGTAGCTAATCCATCGGTTGTAGCCGCCGTGCGCGAGTCCGTATATATTAAATGAACGTGTGCGTGCAAATTTGGCTTCCAATGAAAGTCCGCCCGTAATTTCATGAACCTTGTTGAAAGGAAAGAAATAGGAAACCTGTGGGCTAATACTTATAACTTTATTGGGAAAAACAACACCGCGTATTCCCGCACCAACACTCTCTGTTTGAAAATTATACAAGCCCGATGCCCCGAGTCCGAAATTTTGAGCTAAACTTTCAGTTGCCGCACCATACAAAAGAAGAAAAACCGCAAATAAGATACGATTCATAATAAATTTAGATTAGGACAAGAACTGGGAAAAATGCAATCGATTTATAAACGAAAATAATATTAAAAATTGTACATCCTTTGAACTTGAACATTGCAGGTGATTTTTTTCCTGATTTAATTCTAAGTCAAAATTTCAATTATGTTAAAGAACTTTCAATTTCCGAAAGCTTAAGCCCCTCATGTTACAAATCTGTTACAATGGGATAAAATAAAAAAGGGCTGCATTGCTGCAACCCTTGTTATTATTGTGTGGTCCTGCAGGGAGTCGAACCCCGAACCTCCTGATCCGTAGTCAGGTGCTCTATCCAATTAAGCTACAGAACCGTTATTGAGGGCGCAAATATACGTCCTTTGAGTTGTTGTGCAAGGAATTAACGAAAAAAATTATTCGGTTGA
>Ga0304730_1000969_pt1 | contig 22971 bp, 17 predicted proteins | sample M_130628_MF_Meta_FD_190474 | JGI IMG/M metagenome (GOLD analysis project Ga0304730, IMG submission 190474) | Freshwater microbial communities from Lake Montjoie, Canada to study carbon cycling - M_130628_MF_MetaG (v2) (version 2) | ecosystem: Environmental > Aquatic > Freshwater > Lake | place...
GCGGCAACGATGGCGATAACAAAGGTGGTGGTATGAAATGGTTATTACCATTAATATTATTGGCTAGTATTGGTGCTGCAGCATGGTGGTTGATTAATAAAGATAAAAATACAAATGCCTCTGCACCTACAGAGCAAACAACAAATGGCGCCAATGGCATGCCTACTAGCGATACTGCAGTAAATACAACAGATACTGCAAGAGTAGCAGCAGATGCTAACAAACAAAATACTGCAGAGCCTGCAATAGATGCTGAAAAAGAAAAATAGGCTGCAATAATTTATGCATATCATAATGCAGAAGGTTATGGCGAAACTTTGGCAGTAGTAGCAGAAAATGCTAGCGACAACGAAAGAAGAGCAGACAGAAGAACAGCTGTTAGAATCTTAGAAAAATAATCTAAATAAGAATACTATTTTCAGAAAAACCTGTAGTGCAAACTGCAGGTTTTTTTTATGCCGCTTTCTGAAGTCCGCTTTCTTCGCTTTCCCAAGTCTTCAGACTTGCGGAATCGCGTGGATTTGTCAGAATAGAATCTTTTAATACCATCTTGATTTATATTTTAGACCAAAGGTCAAAATAGAAAATTAGATAGTATTATGCCGATTTGTAAGCTTCCCATTTTTAGGTCTGTCTTGAATTTAACATCGGTATAATTTCTACAAATTTTTATCCAATACAATGAACATATTGCAATAGAAATTGTAACTTCACAACACAAATTTTTAAATGATAAATTGAAAATGATGAGTGATGGTAAAATATATGCAGCTTGTCAGGAGACAAGCACACGCTACGCTGCAAGTCTGAAGACTTGGGGGAGTATAGAATATCTACTAATTATATTGTTTACAATATTAAATGCAGCTAAAATAAATGCACAAACAAAAACTTATGCTGCACCCCCTATTACTTATTGTAACTTTTATGACTATTATAAACTAAATGATATTTGTAAAAATTATTTACATGCAGAATTAAACTCTAATGAAGTAAAGTTAGATGTTTCTGAAGAAGTATTAATTGATAGATTTAATAAAACATTTATTTACAAATTAGATGCATCAGATAATATAGCTTTTACTATTAGAAATTTAGAAATGAAAAATAAGAAAGTAATTTTTTGCACAATAGCAGAAGAACCAATTGTTACATTAGATTTTAATAAAAGTAACTTAATTGTTTATAATTGCAATGGCTTAATTGACGGAGTATATTTTACAAAATATACTGATGATTCTCGCAACATCTATACGAATAAAATTATTATAACAAGGTTATAGAATTTACTTACTAATTGTAATAAATTAATTATGAATTGTAAAAGACTTATATTTATTGTATTAATTGCTCATTGCACATTGCTCATTGCAAATTGTGCAAAAGCACAGGGTAAATACAATAATAATTGGGTTACAGGTGGCACATTCAATTTTGTAATCAACTTCGATTCTGCAGTTGCTCGTACAAAATATTTTGATACAGTTAATCATTATTTAGGTTTCAGCGGCAGCCATTCTTGTATTAATGATAGTGTAGGTAATTTAATATTAATGTGTAGTGGCGCAAAAGTATTTAACAAAAATGGTAAATTGATAGAAAATGGAGATACATTAATTGATAAAAACCATTTTAATTTTTTTGGGAATGGTGCAATTTACCAATCGCAGGGGTCAGTAATTGTTCTGCCTTTCGACAGCCAAATTTATAAAGTATTTACACCAACAGTAAGTGACAGTTTATGGTCTAATGTTGCAGAATATGACATTTTGTATATGCATAAAGTGGATATGAATGCTAATAATGATTCTGGTAAGTTAATAGAAAAAAAGACAACAATTTCAGACACTAATTTATTTGCAAGAGTTGGCATGACGGCATGCCGTCATGCCAATGGTAAAGATTGGTGGTTAGTAAAACAAGGTGGTTTAGCTAACGATATTTATACTTTTTTTATAAGCAAGGATAGTATTGCAGGTCCATTTAAGCAATCATTTGTAGCACCAAAATATAATAATTTTGACAGAAGTGGTCAAATGTGTTTTAATTCCCAAGCTACAAAAATTGCTAATGTACAAGAACAACCCAATCAAGTATTTGTTGCTGACTTTGATAGATGCTTTGGGCAAATTACAAATCCTAAGGTATATAATATACCTGCTTTATTAATTGATAGTTATTATTCTTATACTGCATTAGATGTAAATGCAGGTGGTTTATGTTTCTCGCCAAATGGTAGATTTCTATACGTTTCTATGATAAGTAAAATTTTTCAATTGGATTTATTAGAAGCAGATAGTAACCTATCGTGGCAATTAATAGCAGGATTGGATACAACACCTAATAGCTTTCAACTTTATTCAAATATAGCTTTAGGTCCAGATAATAAAATATATATAGGTCATTGGAATGCTGGTTCTACCTTTTGGAATGTAATTGATAATCCTGATGTAAAAGGTGTAAATTGTAATTATTGTAGGGCATGTTTAAGGTTCCCTGGTGTTGGGTCTTTTTCTACTCCTAACTCTATTAACTACAACTTAGGCGCATCTCTAACACTTTGCTACCCCTTAGATACTGGCAATATAAAAATAGATAGCATGCATTTGTATGCTAGCTATCAAAATATATCTAATCAACTTACTATTTCTATTGCAAAAAATATAGAAAAAAAACTAGAGATTTTTAGTGCGCAAGGTACATTAGTGTATAGCCAAGTAATAAATTCAGGAAATATAAAAGAAAGTTTAGATGCTAGTGGCTGGGCTAGAGGCATTTATTTTGTAAGGGTTGGGAGGCAGAGTAAAAAAGTAATACTAGATTAATTGCCGCAAGGTTTAACTTGTAGTGGCAAGGAAAGCCTCCTTAAAAATTAAAAATTCATTATTGAAAATTCATTATTGCTAATTGTACCCGATTCGGGTAAATTGCCAATTGCCAATGTAGATAACCACAAAATACTGTGGATTAATAAAATGATATAAAATATTTTACAAGCCCAATACATTGTCTATTTTCGCACACTCAATTTCACTTACACAAACAACAAAATTATGGTAGATGTATTATTAGGCTTGCAATGGGGCGACGAAGGAAAAGGTAAAATAGTGGATTATTTAGCCAAGAACTATGATATCATTGCAAGGTTTCAGGGTGGGCCAAATGCAGGCCACACGCTGTATGTAAAAGATAAAAAAGTAGTATTGCATACCATACCAAGTGGCGTGTTTCATGGGCATATCCAAAATATTATTGGCAATGGTGTAGTGCTAGACCCTGTAACATTCAAAAAAGAGTGCGAAGAAATTGAAAGCTATGGTGTAGATTTAAAAAAGAATTTATTCATTAGCCAAAAAACCCACATTATTATTCCTACCCACAGAGCCTTAGATAAAGCTAGCGAAAACGCAAAAGGTAGCGCTAAAATTGGTAGTACATTAAAAGGTATTGGCCCGGCATACATGGATAAAACCGGCAGAAACGGTATTCGTGTAGGCGATTTGTTGGCGCCAGATTTTCATGCTAAATATGATGCCTTAAAAGAAAAACATTTTCAGCTATTAAAGCAATACGATGTAGTAGAAGATATTACAGAATGGGAAAAAGAATTTTTTGCTAGCCTAGATAAACTACGTAGCATGAACATCATCAATGCAGAGTATTGGTTAGATGACAAACTAAAACAAAACAAAAAAATATTAGCAGAAGGTGCACAAGGCAGCATGCTAGATGTAGATTTTGGTACTTACCCTTATGTAACTAGTAGCAATACCACCGTGGCAGGTGTATGCAGCGGCTTGGGCATTAGTGCTAAATATATAGATAGAGTTATAGGCATTACCAAAGCGTATTGCACTCGCGTGGGTGGTGGTCCATTTCCTACAGAGCTGCACGACGAAGTAGGAGAGCAATTGCGCGCCACCGGCAACGAGTTTGGGGCTACTACCGGCAGACCAAGAAGATGTGGCTGGATAGACCTTGTAGCGCTGCGCTATGCATGCATGATAAGCGGTGTAGATACATTGATAATGACCAAGGCAGATGTACTGAATGAATTTGAGTGGATTAATGTATGTACATCTTACAAAGTAAATGGTGTAGAAACTACAGAGTTTCCTTACAATGTATGTGATGCAGAAATAGAACCGCAATACACAGAAATGCGTGGATGGCGCAGAAGCCTAGACGATACAAAAGATTTATTGACCATGCCTGCAGAGCTGATAAAGCTAATAGATGTGATAGAAAATCATACAAAAGCAAGAGTAAAATTTGTAAGCAATGGAGTTGGTAGAGATCAAATTGTACCAATTTAAAATTGCTTAATATAAGTTCAAAAAAAACGAAAAAAAAAATTTTTTTTATCGATAATTTTTACAAAAATTTACATCGTAAAAAGTTTTGAAAGCATGGCAACTCCTAAAAAAAATTCAAGTACAAAAAGCGCAAAACCTAGCGCAAAAAAAGCAGCAGCACCATCTAATAAAAAGTCTAAACAAGACGAGTTAGACGACGACGATGATGATGATATAGATGATGACGATGATGACAATGCGACTGCAGGTAAAAAGAAAAGCGTAGCTAAAAGTCGATATGATAATGACGACGACGACGATGATGATGATGACACTGACGATGTAGAAGATGATGACGATTACGGAAAAGAATTTGAAGAATTTGACATTCCAAAATCGAAAAGCAAAACCGGCAAAGGAAAAAAAGATGATGACGACGACGACGATTTTAAACCTGATGAAGATTTAAAGTTGGATGACGACTTTGATGATTTGTTTGGCGATGATGATGATTTTTAAAATCTATCAAACACAAAATGTTATAAGAGCTTTCTGAATATTCAGAAAGCTCTTATTTTTTATAATCATTGGCAATCTGCTGCATAGCACTATCTATTGTTGGATAAGTAAATGTATAAGCAGTGTCTTGTATTTTTTTACTACTGATAGATGCACTCTTTAATACTTCTGTGCTCATTTCGCCAAGTAATAATTGTATAGCAAAGCTTGGAGATGGCAATGCAAGATACCATTTACAATACGCTTTAGCCAAGCTCGTAATCAGGGTTTTACAACTAACTACTTGCGGGCTTACGGCATTATATACACCTTGCAGTGGTGTGTTAGCTGCATGCATCAATAAACCAATCATATCATCAATATGTATCCAACTATATAGTTGCTTGCCATTGCCGGGTATACCTGCTAAATGAAAGCGCATGGTTTTGATAAACTCTTTGATAGCACCACCATTTGCACCCATTACCAAGCCAATTCTAAAAATACAAATTGGAATATGTAAATCTTTCATAGCTGCCACAGAGGCTTCCCAAGCGATGCAAGTGGTGGCTAAATAATCTGTGCCTTGCGAACTATCTTCTGTAATGAATGTATTGGAGGCTGCATAAATACCAATTGCCGAAGCACTAATTATTTTAGCGGCTTTTATATTTTGCGCTGCAATTAATTGGCGCAAAAATGCAGAGCTTTGTGTTCTGCTTTCTATAATTTCTTTTTTTCTGTCTGCAGACCATTTTTTTTCTGCTACTCCAGCACCTGCTAAATGTATCACACATACATTTTCTGCATCAATATTTTTTTCTATAAATAATGTTGCAGGATTCCATTGTATATATTGGAGATTGGGGTTGTTGGATTCTTTTTTTTGCCTACTTAGGATAAATACTTTTTTATTGTTTGCCAATAAATAGGTTGTGAGCCTAGAACCAATAAAGCCAGTTCCTCCACTTATCACGAATACATTATACATTTGTAGCTAATTTTATATATCAAATGTATTGGATACATCGCTATACAAATTATTTTATGCTTATACTATTGTTATTACTAGCAAACATCATTTGCCAAGCACAGCAAATGGCGCAAAGCATAGATACGCGATTGCAAGGCAAAGTGCCTTATGCAGTAATAGGCAATTATAATAGCAATACCTACATCTGTATGCAAACAGCAGAATCTTATGTGGTAAAAAAATATAATAGCAGCATGGGAGAGTGGAGTAGCATGGCTACACCTAGCATTCCTAATAGATGCAGCCAATTAATATTTGTAAAAAAAGACACGACTTTTATTGCACTTTACGAGCTAAGGCAAGGGAAGAATGCAACTTTTTACACGCAGTTGTTTGATACTAGTTTCAGAGCAATTGGCACCGCTAAAGAATGGACAAGAATTACTGTATCTAAAAACTTTGCGGATATAGATATTGTGCAAAGCGAAAACAAAAAATATATAGCATTGCTGTATGCTACAGAACATAATGATCAAACCACTGCGCACTATATTATTGCTGATAATGCTTTTGGTAATTATACATTGCATGCTATAGACCTTGGAGATATAAGTTCAACCACAGAAATGAAATTGAATGTGTTCAACAATGGTAATGCCGTGTTTACCATTGCAGGCAGCAACAAAGATAATCTAACAGAGTCTATGCAAGTGTATGGTATTGTAAATGGTGTTGCAAGTGCTACTCCTATCGACCTAAATTTTAAAAATACTGCTTATAATTATAGTATCCTACAAGAAGATAATCTGCAAAACAAATTAATTATTTGCATGCCTTATGCAGCATTAAGCAACTCCGAAAACAATTATATCTGGAAAATTACTTATGATGTAGCAAGCAATACAATTACCAATTCTGCTGCAATTAAAATGGGAATTTTTGTAAATAAAAAAAACGATATAGATGCTTATGCTAATTATCTACCACGAAAAATAATTGTAAAAAGCAATGGCGATGTAATATTGGTATCAGAATTCTTTGACATGCAAGAGCAAATGATTAGCACAGACATGAGTCATTTGGTAGGCAGCAATCCATTTAGAGTAAATAGATTAGTAAAACAATATACTTATGGCGATATAATATTTACCAATATTAGTGCGCAGGATAGTATTATTTGGCAACATACTGTACGCAAAAACCAAGCTACAGAAAATGATGATGGTTTTTTTAGCTCATATGCAATGGCTTTAGTAAAAAATAAAATTGCTATTACTTTTAATTCTTTAGATAGAAATAATACTGTGCAACAAGCCTTAATGGCTACCAATGGCGAAACGATTTACGCTATACTAAACGATGCCAAAATAGAAACCAGAAATTTGGTGTTTAAGCAGGCAAAACAAATTACGAGTAACGAGATAATTGTACCTTGTAATCGGCAAAATATATTTAGTTTTGTAAAAATTCGATTTTAATAAATATATGCTGAAATTACTGGGGCGCTTTGGACCGCTTGGAACATTATTATTGTATCTGCTAAACTGGTTGCTTAAGCTAAAATATGTATTGTATCCAGATATTCAGTTGGCTCCTTTCAATAATAATGAAGTAGGCTTATTTTATTTTCCAAGTATCTACAATTATGCCTTAGCGCATCCACAGTTGTACACTATATTATCTATACATGCCTTGTTTTTCATGGCACTTGTAATAAATTATTTCTGGATGATAGAAAAGCTGAGCTCCAAAAATTCTTTATTACCTGGCTTAAGCATAGTTATCATTAGTTCCCTGCTACCATCTGGTTTTTTACTAAGTTTGTATTACTTTATTGCGTTGCTACTAATTGTAGCACTACGATTAATTTTTAGCACTAATATTCAGCTAGGCGCAAACAGTAGGTTGTTTCGCGCTGGCGTATTAATGGGCTGTATTGTGATGATGAAACCAATTTTTGTAATTGTGGCTTTAAGTTTACTAATTGTCATTGCCATTATCAAAGCCATAGATGGTAGAAGTATTTTAGCTTATTTCTTTGGCTGTATTATACCTATTTATTTGTTTTTCGGCATTGTTTGGATTTTATCGCCAGCATTACTTCCTAAAATTGGGAATTTTCAGTTTGCATTACCCAAAAAAGTGCCAAGCCCTGAATCTTTAATGCTAAGTTTTGTAGCGATAATATGGTTTAGCATACATGGCTATTTTTTAAAGCAAAGTCGCAGCGAAATAGGTGGCATACAAATTATTAAAAAATGGATGAGTTTGCGCATTGTATGGATTGCCTTGTTTATAACAGCCATTTTTGGTGTGATATTACCTACTTTCTCGTTTTTTATTTGGCTTTTATTTTCTGCATTGCTTATATTTCAGAGCTTTAACATGGTTTTAAACAAGAAATGGGCAAACTTTACATTAGTATTTTTAATTTTAGTGATTCTAATAAATGAGTGGGTGTTTTTATAAACAAATGCCTTACTTTGTAAAATAAAATAGTAATAAATAATATGAAATTTGGAGTAGTAATTTTTCCGGGTAGCAATTGCGATAGGGATATGATAGATGCATTGCGCAACGATATGCAGCAAGAAGTAGTAGAACTTTGGCATAAAGATAGCAGCTTGCCAAACTTTAGCAAAGAAGACTGTGTAGTATTGCCAGGAGGATTTAGCTATGGCGATTATTTGCGTTGTGGTGCAATTGCTAGCCAAAGCCCAATTATGCAAGCCATAAAAGAACATGCAAATAATGGTGGTAAAGTATTAGGCGTATGTAATGGCTTTCAGATTTTATGCGAAAGCGGATTATTGCCAGGTGCATTGTTAATGAATGATACACAAAAATTTGAATGCAAAAATGTTTTCTTAAAAAAACAAAGTAGCACAGCACCTATTACGAAAACTATTAAGGATGCAGTATTGCAAATACCAATAGCGCATGGCGAAGGCCGCTACCAAGCAGATGATGCTATCATTGCGCAGTTAAAAGCTAATGATCAAATACTATTTACTTATTGCGATGCAGATGGAAATGTAAGTAATGTTACAAACCCTAATGGCACTATCGATTATATTGCAGGCATTTGTAATGCAGGTAAGAATGTATTTGGTATGATGCCTCACCCAGAGCGCGCTACCAATGCTATATTGGGCAATATAGATGGCACACAAATTTTCGAAAGCTTGATTTTAAACTAATAAAATACCCACCAATGAAAAAGTTGTTCATCATTTGCTTACTTTTTGTAGCCAAATTTTCTGTGGCGCAAACAGAAAGTGCTTCTCCTGTAGCTTGGGAAATAGCTACTAGACAAAACGATGCCGGTGAGCCTATCAATGTGTTACTAAATGTAAGTTTAGAAAATCATTGGCACATATTTGCATCTGATGCAGGTGGTGATGGTATGGCAATTAGTACTAGCGTAGTTTTGGAAAAATTTGACAAGAAAAATAAAAAAATTGACGCAATAAATGTAACAGATAGCTTAGCTACTGAAAAACCTGTAGATGTAAATATGGAAGGTTTTGGTATTGTACATTTTTTTGATAAAAACTATAGCTATTGGGTGCCAATAGATAAAAATGTATATAGAGTGCAAGCCAAAATTACTTACCAAGCCTGCAATGATAAAATGTGCTTAGCACCAGTAGATAAAGTATTGAATCTACAAGTAAGAAGCAATAAATAATGGTATTAAATAAAAAAAGTAGTATGAGAAATATTTTTGATAAAGTAATTGTAGGCAAAGCCATTTTAGTAATGGCTTTTTGTTTATTGGTGGTAAATGGGTTTGGGCAAATTGTAAGTGATCCTGCAACATGGACATATAAAATACAAAAGGTAAAAGATAATAAATATGAAGTACATATTAATTTGTCTTTAAAACATCCATATCATATTTGGAGTATGGAGCCTGGTGGCGATGGTTTATTGTTGCCGCCATCTTTCCAATTTGAAAAAAATAAGGAAGTAAAATTAATAGGTACAGTTAAAGAAAAGGGTAATAAAAAATCAAAAGTATTTATCAAAGACGATCCTGCTTCTAACTATTTTGAAGATCAAGTAGAATATATCCAAGAAGTTGAAGTGAAAAATAATACAACTATTAAAGGAAGTCATAAATTTCAGGTATGTGATGAAAATGCCTGCTTGTCGCCAAAGACAAAACAATTTTCATTACAAATAAACGATATTGCAGCTACAAATATTGATACGCTAAAAGATACCCAATCTACTGAAAAAAATTTGCCAATAGCTGCAGTTGAAACAAATACAGATACTTCAAATAAAGAAGGAATTATAGTTCCTGCAACTCCAAATCCTGAAATTTCTACACAAGCCAATACCGATAAAGAGTTAGAATCAAAAATAGTAGAAGCAAAACAATCTAATTTTCAATTGCTTTGGAAAGGTATAGGCGGAGGATTAGCATCTATTATTACTCCATGTGTATTTGCTATGCTGCCTATGACAGTAAGTTTTTTCTTGAAAAAATCAAAAGATAGAAAAAGTGGTGTTAGCGTTGCATCTCTTTATTCACTAAGTATTGTATTCATTTTCTTTTTATTAGGAGTTATTCTTATGCTAGTAAATAATGGCAATATACTTTACGAAATTTCTACACATTGGGTAACGAATGTGTTTTTCTTTATTGTATTTTTAATTTTCTCATTTTCGTTTTTAGGTGCATTCGAATTAACCTTACCTGCCAGTTGGAGTACTTTTACAGATAGTAAGTCTAATATAAATAGTTTAAGTGGCATATTTTTTATGGCACTTACATTGTCTATTGTTTCCTTTTCTTGTACTATCCCTTTTCTTGGATGGTTAATAAAACAAATTTCTTTAGGCGAAAGAACTGGTCCATTATTTGGGTTTACAGGCTATGGTATTGGAATGGCATTGCCTTTTACTTTGTTTGCCATTTTTCCGCAATTAATGCAAAAATTAAATAAACAAGGTGGATGGTTGAATGCAGTAAAAGTTGTTTTTGGTTTTGTAGAGCTTGCTTTGGCCTTTAAATTTTTATCAAACGCAGATTTGGTAAAGCATTGGAGATTATTAGATAGAGAAATATTTATTGGTATTTGGGCTGCTATAGCTATAGCTACATCACTTTATTTATTTGGTGTTATTCGCTTTTCCAAAGATTCGGAACTGCCTAAAAACGATTGGGGATTGCCTTACTTAACAGTAACTAGAACAGTGTTTGCAATTTCTTCCTTACTATTTGCTATTTATTTAATTCCTGGTATGTGGGGTGCTCCATTAAATGGAATGGGTGCATTTGTGCCACCTATGGGTACACAAGATTTTGTAATTGGCGGCGGCGGATTTTCTGGTGGCAATGCAGAGCCTGAAAATAAAAAGGTAGAAATGTATGGTGATGACTTAAAAATTTACGAACCAGAAGTTGCAAGAAAAAACGGATTGCATACTTTATTTGATTATCATGAAGGATTAAAAGCAAGTGCAGAACAACACAAACCTTTGTTCCTAGACTTTACTGGTATTACATGTGTAAACTGCCGAAAAATGGAAACGCAAGTATGGAGTAACCCAGAGGTAATTAAAAGAATGAAAGAGAATTTTATTGTAGTTTCTTTATACTGTGATGCCCCAATGAAAGTACCAGATGTAGATAAAATTGAATCTAAATTTTTAGGTAAAATAATTGAAACATTGGGAGATAAAAATGCACATATACAAGCTACTAAATATAATGGCAATACACAGCCGTATTATTTTTTCATTGATGACAAAGAAAATTTACTTGTGCCAGAAGGATATGCTTATGACCCAGATGCAGCTAAGTTTGTAAAACATTTAGATAAAGTAATTCAAAAGTACAAGGAGCTTCATCCCTAATATCATTTAACAAAACCTTACACCTTCAATTTTCTGCTCAGAAAAAAAAGGTTCTACATTTGAATTGTAAAATAAAAACAAATTTTTAAAAATGGAAAGCACATCACCAAAACAACAATCAAAAGTTTTATTAGTAGAAGACGATACTAACTTTGGTAAAGTATTAAAAAATTATTTAGAGCTAAATGACTTTGTGGTAGAATTGGCAAGAGATGGAATTTTAGGATTAAATGCTTTTCGCACAGAAAAATTTGATATCTGCCTGCTAGATGTAATGATGCCAAATATGGATGGATTTACATTGGCAGAAGAAATTAGAAACATAGATCCAGAAGTGCCATTATTTTTCTTAACTGCCAAAAATATGAAAGACGATGTATTGACAGGTTATAAATTAGGTGCAGATGATTACATTCTAAAACCGTTTGATAGCGAAGTATTGATTCATAAAATTAAAGCTGTATTGAAACGCAATCAAGAGTTTCTAGAAAAAAATCCAGAAGTATTTAATTATAAATTTGGAAAATTTAGTTTTGATGGTAAAATTCGCGAGCTATCTGTAGAAGGTAAAGAAATTCATCATCTTTCTCCAAAAGAAAATGAATTGCTACGCATGCTTTGCGAGTATAAAAATGATTTATTGCCACGCGAATTAGCATTGAAAAAAATATGGGGCAGCGATACTTATTTTAATGGTAGAAGTATGGATGTATATATTGCCAAGCTGCGCAAGTATTTAAAAGACGATGATAAAGTAGAGATTGTAAATATTCATGGCAATGGCTTTAGATTGTTAGAGCATTGATACTGCTTTGCCATTGTTTTTGATTTATTGCCATACACAGAACCTTATGGTTTTTATATATAGTTACAAAGAATTGAAAAGCTGGTAACAACAAAAAAGTTGGATACTGAAAAGTATTCGACTTTTTTTATTCAATAATTGCCAACCTGCGAAGCCTACTAATAATAGCACCTTTTGTTCTGCCAAAATGAATTGCCATTTTTTCGTAAGTAAAGCCTGTGTCAAACATTTCTTTTAGCTCTGCATCTAGTGCTGCAGTCCACGGTTGATAAGCATCTTGCTTGGTATCTCTAACAGCAGTAAAACTTTTTGTATTTGTAGCACCTAAATTTTTATTTCTGCTTTTATAATTTGGCAATATTATTTCTTTTTTAATTGCTCCTGGGATTATAGGTGTTATCACTTGGATAGATTCAGAGGGCTTGATTCCTTCTGGCAATAAACTAATTGGAATTCTTAATAATTTTTTTGTTCGTGTTACAGCTACATATAGCAAATTAATTTCTTCTAATAACTTTTCTATTTGCTTAGTGTCTAATTTAATTTGCTTGCCTTTTTCGTCTTTTTTATTAATTATTTTATCTAGCTTTTCTGCTGTTATAAAATCTGCTACCAATTCTACTTCGTCATACTCCATACCCTTGCAGCGATGCACAGTGCTAAAAATAATTTCTGCTTTCTGCTTTTCTGCATTAGGCACATGCATATCCTTTAATTTTTTTAAAAGATTTGGTATTTCGTTTTCGTATTCCTTCACCACCTCTAGCATCATGCCAAGTTGTGCATCTTCTGTTTGTGTAATGTAATGCTCTAGCTCTGCAATACTGCCCATTGTTTTGAGTAAATCATCGCGTATTAAATGTTTTTTTTCGTTATACAAATTCAATACATCATACAAACTTGCACCATCAGCCGCATAGGTATAGCTGCTAATATTGCCTTCAAAATATATAGATTTTACTTTTCTATTATCTGTAATATATTCTATCGCCTTTAGCAACAACCCTAAATTGGTTCGGCCTATAATTGCCTTATTAGTTGCAGTTGTAATACCACCTGCACCAGTAATTGTAATTGGTTGGTAGGCTATCAATTTATCTTTCCAACCTAATATTTGCATAGCAAGGTTGGCAATGTCTTGTTTGAATCTAAAACTTGTGCTAAGCAAATGATTTGGATAATTTAACTGCTGCAAACTATTAATAGCATAGCGCCAGCTATAAATTTGTTGATGCACATCGCCAACTATTACTTTAGTAGCTTGTTGTTGCATAAACACCGCTAGCATTGCAGGTGAGGCATCTTGTCCTTCGTCAAATAAAATATAATCGAATGGTAATTGAGGGTTTGCTAATTGAAATTTTTTTAAATAAAAATCGTGTGTGATTTCTATTAATGCATTATTCATTTTCCCCAAAAACTGTCTTGTCAATAATTCTAGCTGCGTATATAATTTTTTTACAAATATTTTAGCTTTTCCATCTTCTATCATTTCTAAATAATTGATGTCTTGTACTTTTGTGACATTACTATTGCAAAAAAAAGCAACCATTTTCAATACATGATTTGCTAAAATATAGTTTTCTACATTAGGAGCTAAATCCAATATCCTGGCTACATCATAAGGTTTGTAATCGATAGTATTTATTTTATAATTGCTGCCGTAAATAATATGTTTAAACGCTAATGAATGTGCTGTTTCTATAGTTACATGTTGTATTTGTTGCGCGGAAAATTTTTGTTCGGCATCTATTTTTACAGATTTATTAAAAGCTAAATATAATATTTTAGCACTATTGGGCTTACTTTTGGCAAATGCAATAATAGTGGATGTTTTTCCTGAACCTGCTACAGCATTTATTTTAATATTGCCAGTCGTAGCAATAATGGAAAGTTGTTGAGGAGTAAGTTGCATATTATTTGTTGTGATAAAAGTAGAAATTGCTTAAGCCAAATCTCTACTTAAATCTCTATCTGTATCTCTTTTTTTAATACTATCTCTTTTGTCGAATAATTTTTTACCACGCGCCAAGGCTATTTCCATTTTTATAAAGCCACTTTCTGCAAAAAAAATGCGCAGCGGAATAATGGTAAATCCTTTTTCTTTTACTTTGGCTTCTAGCTTTTTTATTTCTTTGCGGTTTAGCAATAATTTTCTTTCTTGTGTAGGATTGTGGTTAAAGCTATTGCCATGCTTGTACTCGTTGATGTGCAGGCTTCTTACAAACACCTCTCCTTCATGTATCACACAAAAGCTATCATTAAAGCTTACTCCACCTGCGCGAATACTTTTTACTTCGCTACCACAAAGCACCATTCCTGCTTCATATTTTGCATCTATCGCAAAATGAAACGTTGCACTTCTATTACTTATTTCTTTAGGTGCATGTTTTTTTACAGCCATTATTCTTTCTATTATTTAGCCTTCAAATAGGCCAATCATTTTACTCAGATTATTTTTTAAATCTCTTCGGCATACTATATAATCCAAAAATCCATGCTCTAATAAAAATTCACTACGTTGGAATCCTTCTGGTAAATCTTTTTTTACAGTGTCTTTAATAATACGTGGACCCGCAAAACCAATTAATGCTTTAGGTTCTGCAATATTAATATCGCCAAGCATTGCATAGCTAGCTGTTACGCCACCTGTTGTAGGGTCTGTTAGGAAGCTAATATAAGGCAATTTGGCTTTTGCCAATTGCGTAAGCTTAGCACTACTTTTAGCCATTTGCATCAAGCTAAATGCGCTTTCCATCATTCTTGCACCACCACTTTTACTGATAATCATAAAAGCCATTTTATGTGCGATTGCGTAATCTATAGCTCTAGATATTTTTTCGCCAACTACACTACCCATGCTTCCGCCTATAAAGGAAAAGTTCATCGCAGCAGTTACTAAATTTTTACCATTTACTTGGCCTACAGCTACAGTCATAGCATCTTTCAAACCACTACTTTTTTGTGCATCTATAATTCTATCTTTATAGGGTTTCATATCTACAAAGTTTAGTTTGTCGGTACTTGTAATATTATCAAACAATATTTCAAATTTTTCATCATCATATATGATGTGAAAATATTCATCTGCATCTACTCTGTTGTGATGGTCGCAGTCTGGGCAGCACCAAAGGGTTTCGCTCATTTCTTGCACTGTATGCGTTTTTTTACAACTAGGGCATTTATGCCATAGTCCATCGGGAGTTTCGCGTTTTTCTTTTGTACTAGTTAATATATTTTTTCTGATTCTACGAAACCATGTACTCTTCGGTTCTTTTCCTGCTGTAAAATCGTCATCAAATTCTGTTTGCGTATCCATAGAATATAATATGTTGGAAAGGCAAATATAATGTATAGTGCTGAGAAAAAGGAAAGGAATTACACCGAATTCAGGCTTTTGAAACTATAATTTATTTGCTAAGCTTAGGCGAATTAGCCTTCCAAAGCTCAAGCTGTAGGGATTGAATGCTATCTGTTTTGCTATAATTGGATTGTAAATATGTTTGCAGTTGTAAGTAATCATTATCTGTTGCGACAGCATTTGTTTGCATCTTATTTTGTAAAATTATATAATCAATAGCTGCAATGCTTTTGTAGTTATTTAATTCAGTTGGAGTGGGGGCCTTGCCTAAAATAATATTAGGCATTGCTAGGCGTGGGTTTTTGCCAGCGCGCCATTGTACTCCAAAATAATTTAAATCTGCTTCGTAATTATTTAAAATAATAAGCTGTTTATTTTTCATTGCACCTATATAATCAAAAATATGTAAGAAAGAATTATCTAACTCAAATTGGTGCAGACTGCCATGCGTATTGTATTGAATTGCCAATACATTTTTTTTAGTATCTATATTTTTCGATATAGATAAGATATTTTCTATTTCGTTTGAAACATTTAGCACAGTAGAGAAACGCAGTGCTAAAAAACTAATTTGAATAATACCAGCAAAAAATAAAATTGCAATATTTATTTTAGAATTTATTTCATAAGTACTTAAAGCCAATACAAAAAACAAAGGTGGCAAAAATGCAAGTCTTATATCAATGCCATTATAGGCTACTGTACCAGGTGCATTTAAATAAGCTAATAATGTATAAATGGTAAATAATAAAAAAGTGTTTCTAGTAATTTTATTGTTACAATTTCCTTTAATGATTATAATACATGCAAAAAATAATATGCCTATACCAAAATAAATTGCAGGTATTTTCTCAACTATTAATGTACTTTGGCAACAATATAAACATAAGAAGTTAAATATTTTTTGTATTACTGTAAGTGCGTGCGGAGTAGTAGCTAAGCCTTGCCGCATAGTAAAACCAATTATTACTAAAACGATAGGGGTAAATATTATTATATTGGGTATTAAGTTTTCAAAAATTGTTTTTATATTCTTTTTTTCTTTATAAAGGTGTATGGCATCTTGTATTATTACTAAGGCACATAACATTAAAAAATGTGTTGCAGCCATTGCGTGTGTAAACACTAAGATGAAAGAGCCGATTAATATGCCTAGCTGATTAAATGAACTAAGTTGTTTCCTATTTTGCATATAAAAGGTAAATAGAAAAAACAATAATCCTAGACCCAAACTATAGTTGTAATATCCTAATTGAAATGGTAGCGTAAAACAAAAAGGATAAAAGAATAAGGTCAGTAAATTTGTAGTTTTATTTAATGATTTAATTAAATATCTAAATCCAAAAGCAAAAACACAAACATAGATTATTTGAAATACTTTGTCTGCTAGCCAATACGGGAATATCTTTGTAAAGATGGCTAATAATATTTGGCTAGTCGAGTTGGGATCTAAGTTTCTATTGATTTCGTAAAATGGTTTATAGAAATCCCTATTATTATTTAATAAATAATCAGCAAGCACTTTTGCATTGTAAGTATGGCTTGGCCCATCGCCAGTTAAATAAAATTTAGGAATGATGATGATGCTCAATGCTAAGGCTAGCAAAGTGTAAAAAGTAATTTTTTCTATTTTATAGATATTAATCTTCATCTACTTGTAGTCTTGCAACTTTTTGAATACCATCCAAACTTTCTAATCGATGGCATAATTCATTCAGTTGATCTTTATCTTGCACAAATACAGTTACTGTTCCTTCAAAAATGCCATCCATACTTTCTATACTCATGCTTCGCATATTAATTTTTAAATCGCCACTAATTACATTAGTTATTTTGTTGATGATACCTACATCATCTAGTCCTGTAATTTTTAATGCAGTAAGGAAGGAAAGTGATTTATTGCCAGCCCATTTAGCTTTTACAATACGATGCCCATAATTAGCCATTAAGCCATGGGCATTTGGGCAACTAGTTCTATGAATTTTTAATCCTTCGCTACTAGTTACGAATCCAAATACATCATCGCCACTAATAGGATTGCAACAATTGGCAAGCTTATATTTTATTTGATTACTATTTTCTCCAAATAGTACCAGTTCGTAACCCTTACCTGGAAACTGTTTGCTAAGTTCTATTTCTTTACTAAGTTCTTTTAACGATGCAGCTTTTTTGTCGTCGAAGAATTTTATTTTGTCATTGACTAATTTAAAATTTTTAAATTCATCTACACTTATTGCTTCTACAGCTATGGCATAATGTAAATCTAATGGTGAGTTTAGTTTAAAATGCGATGCAATTTCTTGCACATATTGTGTAGTATTAGGTATGTTTAATACTTTTAATTTTTTTTCTAATGCATATTTGCCATCCTCTGCTATTTTTCTTTTTTCTTCTTTTAAATAGTATCGGATTCTGCTTCGGGCTTTTCCGGTTACGACAAATTGCATCCAATCTTCATGCGGTTTTTGTTTGCTACTTGTAATAATTTCTATTTGGTCTCCATTTTTTAGCACTTGGCTAATAGGCACTAATTTGTAATTTACTTTAGCACCAATACATCTTCTACCAATATCACTATGTATGTCAAATGCAAAGTCTAGTGCAGTAGCACCTACAGCTAATACACGCATATCACCTTTTGGTGTATACACATACATTTCTTCTTTAAACAAATCACGCTTTATATCTTGAATACCTTCTATAGAATTAGAGTCCAAGTTTTTTAGCATGTCTTTAATATGTACGATAAAATCTTCTAATTTACTTTCTGTAGATTTTTTATCGGCTTCTTTTTGAGGCTTGCTATCTATACCTTCTTTGTATTTCCAATGCGCAGCAATTCCTTTCTCTGCTATCTCATTCATGTACTTACTGCGTATTTGTACTTCTACAAATTTTCCGCTAGGTGCAATAAACGTATTATGCAATGCTTTGTATCCATTGCCTTTTGGTTCGGTTAGCCAATCGCGCAATCTTCCTTGGCCTGTTCTATAAAGGCTACCTAGTATTGCATATATTCTCCAACAATCGCTTATCTCTGTTTCTGGTGGCGAATTTACAATAATTCTAATTGCAAATAAATCATACACTTCTTCAAAGCTTACGCCTTTGTTTTTAATTTTATTATAAATACTATTGATGCTTTTACTTCTGCCATAAACCTCTACATCAAATCCCTCTGCATCTAGCAACTGTTTTATTGGTCTAATAAAATCTCTAATAAACTTATCTCTTTCTCGTTGGCTATCTTTTAGTTTTTGCGAAATTTCTTGGAACACCTCTGGCTCGGTGTACCGTAGTGATAAATCTAATAACTCGCTATGTATTTCATATAAGCCTAATCGATGTGCAAGTGGTGCGTATATATAAGAAGTTTCTCCACTAATCTTTAACTGCTTTTCGCGTTTCATGCTTTGCATGGTGCGCATATTGTGCAATCGATCTGCAATTTTAATAAGTACTACTCGTGGGTCGTCTACCAGTGTTAGTAAAACCTTTCTGAAATTTTCTGCTTGCTGTGTTGTGTTTTGGGTTTCTTCTACATGGCTAATTTTTGTAAGTCCATCTATAATATTAGCTATCTCATTACCAAATTCCTGCTTGATATCTTCAAGTGTAATATCAGTATCTTCTACAGTATCATGCAGCAAACTAGCTATGCTACTGCGCACTCCTAATCCAATTTCTTCTACCACAATTTTTGCAACAGCTATTGGATGCAGTATGTATGGTTCGCCACTTTTGCGACGAGTGTCTTTGTGCGCTTCAACAGCTATTTCAAAGGCACGGCGTAAGTTTTGTTTATTTTGTTTTTTTGTACGAGGCCTTAATAAAGTAAGTAAACTTCTATATTCTCGAAGAATCCATTTCTTTTCTTCTTCGGCATTTAATGTATATTTTTTTATTTCTTCGGAAACAGGCATTTGATTAAAGTTACAGAAAAATAAGAAACAAAAAAAATTTACTGTTTAATAAATAGTAAATTCAAAAATTTTTTAAAAAAGATAGGAAATATAGAAGTTTAGATTTATCGAATTACAGTAATATCTCCTCTCTCCATTATTTCTCCACAGTCGTCTTTTACTTTTAAAATATAAAAATAGGCATCCATCAATTTAGCATATCTTCCTTTGTATTCGCCATACCATACTTTATTGATATCCTCAGATTGAAAAACTACCTCGCCCCATCTATTCATGATGATTAATTGAAAAGAATTGAAATGTAATTTTGATTGTATCCTAAACCCGTCATTCAATCCATCATCATTCATGGTAATAGCATTTGGTATGTAAATATATCTGTTTTGGTCAGAAATATATTCAAGCAATATAGAATCAGTCACTACACATTTTCCTAATGTGCCTTCTACTTTGTATATTGTATTTTGTAATGGCGAGGCAATTACAGTATTCCCGAAATTGGTATTTAATGTTTGTACCGGACTCCAACTATAAGTGTCTGCACCACTAGCAGTAAGGGTAGCAGTTTTTTGCATACAATTAATATTATTGCTTTTTGTAATATTAACTATTGGAGGATTTTGTACAACCACATGATAAGTATTTACCGAGGTGCAGCCAATTTCATCTGTAGCTACAACAGTATAGGTAGTGCTATTGATTGGCCATATTTTTACACTATTATTACTAATTACATTGGTATTAAAAGTAGGTGCCCAAGTATAACTTATTCCGCCATACGCAATTAGTTGTATGCTATCTCCAAGACAAAATGTACTATCAGGTGTAGCATCAATTTGTAAATTAATAGTAGGTGCAATATCGATAAAAACAGTAGATGTAACAGAACAATTGGCAGAGTTAGAAGCTGTAACTGTATATACTGTAGGTGCAAATGGAGAAGCCATTGGATTTGCAATATTGCTATTATTTAAAGTGCCACTTGGATTCCAAAAATAATTTTGCGCACCAAAAGCATTTAATTGGGTTGAACCATTTTTACAAACGGTATCATTACTGCTAATTGCTAAATTTGGTTTAGGATTTACATTTACAGTTACTACACTAGATTGAGAACAATTAGGTCCATTGTTGGCGGTTACCGTATATATTGTTGTAAAGCTAGGATTGGCATACGGAAAATTAATATTGGAGGCACTTAAACCTGCAGCTGGTGCCCAAGTAAAATTACCTACTCCTGCAGCAGTTAATTGGATAGCAGCATCGCCAAGGCAATAATAATATTGTGCAGGAATATTCAATCCTGGTAAGTGCCCAATAGCTACTTGTACATCATCAGATGCACGGCAACCATTCGTATCTGTTATAGTTACGGTATAGGTAGTAATGGTAGTATTGGTACAAATTGGATTTGCTACAGTGCTATTATTTAAGCCTGTAGTTGGCAGCCATTGAAACGTTCCATTACCGAAAGCATTTAAAGTGATGGATGCACCACTGCAATTGCCAACATTAGGGCCTGCAAATACATTTGGTAAGACATACACTTGCACATTTATTACATCTTGATTGGTGCAGCCATTGCTATCTGCAACGATAACTTGGTAAGTTGTATTGCCAGTTGGATACGCTTTAGGATTAGTGTTGTTTATTAAATTTAAAGTAGCACTAGGGCTCCATGTATAAGTATAATAACTTGGCAATGCAGAAACAGTATTCAATAGTAAACTATCTCCTGTGCAAACACTTGTATCTGCAGTAGTAATAATATTATTTAATGATAAAATAGAATTGCAAGTAGTACAAAGTGCAGTTACCTCTTGTGCAGAAATTGCTCGGTTGTAAATTCTTAAATCATCTAATTTTCCATTAAACCAATAAGGGAATAATGTATTTTTTAAATGGCCAATAACTAAATTGTCTGAATTTATACCTGGTGTAAAATTATTTTGCCATTTACTGTACAATATTCCATTTACATATATTTTTATGCTATCACTATTCCAAGTAGCAGCTACACAATACCAATTATTTGCATTAATGTATGGAGGCGATCCTATTTGGCCTGCTGCTGTCCCAAAGGGAACCAAAGCGTTTCCGCCTTGCATATAACCATAAAAATTATTTTTATTTGGTGTAGATATGTTACAATCGGCATCAAATCCATTATCAGAAAACCTTAGAGAATACCACCCCGGTATTGCATCATTATCTCCTTTCTGAAAAATAATATTTGCTTGGCAAGTACCATTGTAAAATCCCATCGGATAAACTTTTGCAACCAAACTAAAAGAATCTTGTAAGGCTATAGAAGCGCTATTTGAAATTTCCATATAGTCACTTGATCCATCAAAGTAATAAGCACTATTGGCATTGCCATATTCATCTGTAGTTAAGGTAGCGCCATAGTTGATTGCATTATTTCCGTTCCCACTTGCATCATTGGTATTACCATTGCATGGTAGATAGAGTTGTAAACCTTGTTGTAAATGTATTTGCGAATACAAAGCAGAATGCGCACATAGTATTAAAAGGATAACGATTGTATATTTTGTAAAAGCTGTTGGCACGTAAATTTTTATTTTTACAAATATAGTACAATTGCTTTTTGTAAAAATAGGTTACTGCTACTTTATGTACTGCCCAATAGATTTACTTAACATGGCTGCACCATTATTATTGAGGTGCAATTCATCATAAAATAATGCGGATTGGTGCATATAATTACTATCTGTGCAATAATCTAAAATAGGGAATTGATAGGCAGTAGATAAGCGTTGGAAAAATGCTTGCACATTTTGTCGAATTGGCCTTTCAAAATAAAATGGCGAAAAACACACGATTACCTTTACTCCTTTTGCTTGGCAGGCTTGTACGGTTTGTTCAAATAATTGAAATGATGTAGAGTCTAATGAAGGCTGTAAATTGAATTCGTTGGAGAACGGTTTTTTATAAACAGTTGTATCTATCCCGGTAGCTAATGGCTCGTAACCTTTGATTTGTGTATGGCCAATTTTTGTAAATGTATTTTGTATCATAGAACCTATTAAAGAATTGTAGGCATAGCATTTGATGTATTTTGCTTTGTATACTTCCATCGAATTATATTGCTGTACACAATTATAAATAGGTTGATGTTTATTGGCAAAAGGCAATAAGGCAGAGCTTTGAATATCAAAATAACCTTGTACATCTTGGCTGCCTTTGCAAAAATTATTAGGGATTAAATCTATTACAATATATTT
>Ga0304730_1000970_pt1 | contig 22936 bp, 12 predicted proteins | sample M_130628_MF_Meta_FD_190474 | JGI IMG/M metagenome (GOLD analysis project Ga0304730, IMG submission 190474) | Freshwater microbial communities from Lake Montjoie, Canada to study carbon cycling - M_130628_MF_MetaG (v2) (version 2) | ecosystem: Environmental > Aquatic > Freshwater > Lake | place...
CGTTGTTGCCGCAGGCCATCCGGCGGGCCGCTTCGCGGGCCGACTGGACGGCGGGCAGCAGCAGGCCGACGAGCGTGCCGATGATGGCGATCACCACGAGCAGTTCCACGAGTGTGAAACCAGCACGGGGTGCGAAGAAATCCGAAGATCGACGCATGAAAAAACTCCTTGGAAAATAAGTAAAACACAATGAAAAATGCCGGCACGTGGCTTCGTAGAGACCCCGTCCCCCCGCCGCCGCACCGGATCCATCTGTTGGAGCCACGTGGACGATCGAGGATGGTCGGAAACTCCGTCGAGCCGCTACCGAAAACCCTGAACAAAACCGTTTATAAGCGGCTTTGGCTAGCATTCCGCGAGGATTGCGTGAGGATTGTGTGAGCAAAAACGGCCGTTGCGGCGGCAGCCTTTTTGAACGCGGCGAGGGGGCCCTGTCCCTCCCACTTCCGCGTTCCTGCGGGGCCCTACCGCATCCGCTCTTTGAGCCGTCGGCTGGCCTGGGTGAGCGTGTCGCGTTCCGCCTGCGTGAGGCTGGCCTCACCGGAGCGACTGATTTTTTCGAGGATCCGATCGACCGTTTCCTGCAGTGCCACGTCGTCGCGATCTTTTGACCGCGAGGGACGATCGTCATCCTCGTCGTCGGGAGGACGCACCACCCGCATCCCCCTTCGCAGGCCCTTCAATTGCGTCTGCAGCCGGTCCTGCATGTCGCCGAGCCCAGAGAGATTCCAGCCCCGCCAGGCGTAACAGAGTCCGAAGAGTGCTCCGGCGATGTGAGCTACGTGCGCCACCTGACCGCCGCCGTTTGCTGCTCCCTGCACATCCATCACCAGATAGAGCAGGCCGAGCGCCCAGACCGGCACCGGCAGCACGAACCAGAGCAGGACGGTCTGCTTTGGGTAATACCAGACAAACACGGCAAACACCGCCATGATCGCGCCGCTGGCGCCCATCAGGTGATAGTTGGCGGTGGTCCCGCCACGGTCGGGAAAGAGCTGAACGCTCGCCAGCCAGGCCAGCCCGGCGAGCACGATGGCGGTGAAGTAGAAGCGAAAGAATTCGCCCCGCCCCATGATCGCCTCGACCTCGCGACCAAAAAACCAGAGCATCAGCATGTTGCCGATCAGATGCCACGGATCGAGCGGGGCGTGGACGAAGCCGTAGCTCACGAGTTCCCAGACCTTCAGCAGATGCCGGGGCAGATCGCCCTGCAGCGATAGAAATTCGCTGACCCGGAATTCACCCGCGGCCACGAGGTTGAGCACCCAGAGGGCGACATTGACGACCATGATCGTCATCACCGCCGTCCAGTCCGCCAGGAAGGGCTGCTGCGAGTCGCGGGAATAGCCGCGATCAGAAAATCCCATGGTTCGCGCCTGTGCAGGGGGTGTGAGAAGGTGGCCTCACGAATCGACCGTCCAGAGCAGCCAATTATCGTAGCAGTCCCACGGACGGACCTTCCAGAACGGCGTTTCCCCGTTTTTTCGTCGTGTGATAGAGTTCGCGGCTCGGGAGCGTTGGTTTCCCGGCAGGGTTTGGACAGACGCGCGACCGGAAAGAAAGGGGACTTGAGTCATGGCCACGAACGGCGGGTTGGGCAGAAAGCTGCGGATGGGGATCGTGGGAGGCGGCCAGGGCTCGTTCATCGGGCGGGTTCACGTCACCGCGGCAGTGCTCGACAACCGAGCGGCACTCGTGGCCGGGGCACTCTCCAGCGACCCGGAGCGGGCAAAGGCCAGCGCCGCCGATTACGACATCGACCTCTCCCGCGCCTATGGCTCCTACCAGGAACTCTTCGACCGTGAGCGGGCCCTGCCTGCCGACAAGCGGGTCGACTTTGTCTCGATCGCCACCCCCAACCACATGCACTTCCCGGTGGCCAAGGCCGCCGTCGAGGCGGGCTTCCATTGTGTATGCGACAAGCCGCTCACGCTCACGCTCGCCGAGGCGGAGGAACTGGCAAAGATCGTCAAGCAGTCGAACGTCGTCTTCGCCGTCACCCACAACTACACCGGCTACCCGCTCGTGCGGCAGGCCCGCGAGATGGTGCTCTCTGGGGAACTCGGCGAAATCCAGGCGATCCGCGCGGAATACATCCAGGGCTGGCTACGGTCGCGGCTGGAGAGCGAGGGGCAGAAGCAGGCCGCCTGGCGGACCGACCCGACGAAGAGCGGTGCCGCCGGCTGCTTCGGCGACATTGGCACCCATGCCTACAACCTCGGCCGCTCCATGACCGGACTCTTGCCCGAGAAGATCAGCGCTCACCTCAAGATCTTCGAGCCGCCGCGGCCGCTCGACGACTACGGCCACGCCGTCATCCGCTATGAGAACGGCGCGCTCGGCACTGTGACCGCCTCGCAGATCAGCCATGGCCGGGAGAACGACCTGCGGATCCAGATCGACGGCACGAAGGCCAGCCTCGAATGGCATCAGGAAAACCCCAACCAGCTCTTCGTTCGCAAAAACGGCCACCCCCACGCCGTCTACACCCGCGATCCCAACGCCCCCTACACGCTCCCGGTTGCGAAGGCCTCCTGCCGGCTGCCGTCGGGCCACCCGGAGGCGTTTTTTGAGGCGTTTGCCAACGTCTATCGCGCCGCCTTCGACGCCATGGAACTGGCGGGCACTGGCCAGACGTTTGAACGGGTGAATACCCTCTATCCCAACATCTGCGACGGCGTGGAGGGGATGTATTTCATCGAGCAGTCGGTGGCGTCGAGCAAGGCGGACGGCGCGTGGCTGCCGCTCAAGCATCCGCTGGCGCGGCGGTAGTCACGACTGATCCGGAGAGTGTCATGGCCAAGATCGACTCCGCCTATTTCGTGTTTGACATCGAGAGCGTGGCCGACGGCGGGCTCGTGTCGCGGCTCAAATACCCGGGGGAAAACCTCTCTCCCGTTCTAGCGATCGCGAAGTATCGCGAAGAACTGCTGGCGGAGAACGGCAAGGACTTCATCCCCTATACCTACCAGCTGCCCGTCTCGCTGGTGATCGCCAAGGTGGCACGGGATTTTCGGCTGCTCGACCTGGTGGCGCTTGATGAGAAGGAGGCCCGGCCGCACGAGATCGTGCGGAATTTCTGGGAGGGCTGGCGGAAGTACAACCGGCCGACGCTCGTGACCTTCAACGGCCGCGGCTTCGACCTGCCGCTGCTCGAGCTCTGCGCCTTCCGCTACGGCATTCAGATTCCGGACTGGTTCGCCGAGGACGCCCGGAACTTCGATCAGCCCCGCTACCGCTACAACATGTCGGCCCACCTCGACCTGCACGAGTGGCTCACGAACAACGGCGCCTCCCGGTTCAACGGCGGGCTGTCACTGGCGGCCAACCTGATCGGCAAGCCGGGCAAGATGGATGTCGCCGGGCACATGGTGCAGGATCTGTGGGACGCGGGACGGGCGGCCGAGATTCACGACTACTGCCGTGGCGACGTGCTCGACACCTACTTCATCTTCCTGCGGTCGCGGGTGTTGGCCGGAGACATCGACCTGAAACAAGAGCATGCCCTGATCGAGTCGGCCCGCGAGTGGATCGAGGGGCATACCGAACAGTTCCCCGGCCTGGCGAAATATCTGGCGGCCTGGGGCGACTGGAAGAGCCCGTGGGCGTGATCCATTGACTTCAATAAAAGCCCCCGGCGGGAGCCGGGGGACTCCGGGTCTGCTGTGGAGACCGGCTGCCATTTCAATTGATTTCCGTGCGCGAGCGTGACCGTGTGCGCGTGCCAACCGACACGGTGCTCATACCCGTAGTCCCGTCGCTTCCGCTCCGGGCTTTTATTCCGTGGCGGCGTCACATGGGGTGGTATTGCAACGCAAATTCCGTGGCGGCGTCACGCGTGCGGCGGTGGAACGGCGCGGATTCGGTGGCTTGGTGCGCCGTCCGCTCTATTCCGTGATCGCTTCCTTGACGAGCTGGATGAAGTGATTTGTCCGGGAGGACGCCATCAGATCGGCGGCCTTCTTCTCGGCGGCCTTCTTGTCGGAGTATTCAAACATCGCCAGCCGCTTCATGCCCTGGTTGTAGACGCCCCAGTAGGCCTTCATCCGCGCTTCCTTGGCCGTCTTCTTGCGGCTGGGCTTCTTGGCGGCGACCTTGCTGGGATCCTTGGCGGCCTTTTCCTTCTTGGCCTTGGGCGTCTTTTCCTTGGTCGACTTCTTCGTCTTCTCGCGGGCCTCGGCCGCATCGTTTTGGGCCCTGAGTTCTTTGCGATTCACCACTTTTCGCGCCATAACGCCTTGCCGTCCTTCACAGAGAGAAAGAAAAAGTCACCGGATCACCTTCCGGATGATGGGTGGGGTGCCGCCGGGGCGGGCCGCCGAGGCAACAGTATAGCGTCCGCTGAGGACCTCGCACGGGCCGTGGCCCCCGCATTCATGGCCCCCGTATACTGGTCGGGAACATGACCACCCTTCTTGCCAATGCAGAACCAGCCGGGCCGCTCGCCGACTACCGCGGACTGGGCGACGTCGTCTTGAGCGAGCGGATCGAGGCGGTTCGCCGGCGAATGGGCGAGCGACTGGTGATCCTCGGCCACCACTACCAGCAGGATGGCGTGATTACCCATGCCGACCTGCAGGGGGACAGCTACCAACTCTCGAAATCGGCCGCCGAACGGGAGGCCTGCGAGGCGATCGCCTTCTGCGGCGTGCACTTCATGGCCGAGACGGCCGACATCCTCGTCAATCGGCCGGAGCAGGTGGCGGCGCGGGCCGGCCGACGGGTGACGGTCGTCCTGCCCGACATGGCTGCCGGCTGTTCGATGGCCGACATGGCCGCCATCGAACAGGTGGAAGATGCCTGGGCCGATCTGGGCCGCGTGATCGACACCTCCGACATCACGCCGGTGACCTACATCAACTCGGCGGCCAGCCTGAAGGCCTTCTGCGGCCGGCACGGCGGCATCGTCTGCACGTCGAGCAACGCCCGGGCCGTGCTCGACTGGGCCTTCTCGAAGACCAAACGTGTGCTCTTCTTTCCCGACCAGCACCTCGGACGGAACACGGCGCGAAAGATGGGCATCCCGCTCGACGAGATGTGCGTCTGGAATCCGCACGAGCCGAGGCTCGGAGGCAACGATGCGGTGCAGATCGAGAAGAGCCGTGTGATCCTCTGGCAGGGGCACTGCAGCGTGCACGCGATGTTTCGACCTGAGCATGTCGACGCCGTACGAGCGAGCCTGCCGGGCGTGAAGGTGCTGGTGCATCCGGAGTGCTCGATGGAGGTGGTCGACAAGGCCGACCTCGCGGGCTCGACGAGCTACATCATCAAACAGGTGCAGGCCGCACCAGCTGGCACCCAGTGGGCGATCGGCACGGAATTGCATCTGGTGAAGCGGCTGGAGCAGCAGCATCCGGAGCAGACGATCCGGTTTCTGTCGCCTGTGGTCTGCATGTGCGCGACGATGTATCGCATTGACCTCGCGCACCTCTGCTGGAGCCTCGAACACCTGGAGGCGGGAACGCCCGTCAACGTGATCCGGGTCGATGACGAGACGGCAAAGTGGGCCGTGACGGCGCTCGAGCGAATGCTGGCGATAAGCTGATCGCACGTCGGTGTCGCCCCATGATCCCCGCGCACTTTCTCTCGTTTGCCAATCGCCGCTACGGCGGGTCGCTTGAGCGGATTCGCCGCGAGGCTGTAGCGATGGATCGGTTCCGGACGATTCAGACCGTGGACGACCGTGGGCTCGGGGCTGACTACTGGCGGGTGCACGCCGACACGGTGCGACGGCACCGCCGTGGCTTCGGTCTCTGGACGTGGAAGCCGTATGTCGTCCGCCGTTCGCTCGAGGCTTTGCCCGAGGGAGACATGCTCATCTACAGCGATGCCGGCTGTTCGCTCAATTCCGAAGGGCGGAGCAGGCTGGAGGAGTATGTCGCGATGGCGGCTGACGATTCCTCCGAGGTGCTGGCGTTTGCGCTCGACGGAACAGTGGGAGCGTGGACCAAACGTGCGACGCTCGCGGCGTTTGACGTCGATACGCCGAGCATGCGACAGAGGGAGATGGTGATGGCGACCTGTTTCGTGCTGCGGGTCGGGCCGGCCACGCTCGACCTGGCGCGGGAGTGGGAGAGCCGGATGGCCGATCTGACGATCGTGGACGACTCGCCGTCACCGCAGGGCGAGCATCCGGAGTTTCAGTCGCACCGCCACGATCAGAGCATCTTCACGCTCTTGGCCCATGGCCGCGGCCTGCAGAGAATCCCGGACGAAACCTACTGGGAAAACGCCTGGGATGAATCTCGCCGATTTCCGTTCCACGCCCGGCGGTGGCGGCATCGGCTGCCTTGGAGTCAGGCCTGGATGCGCCGCGGCTGCTGGCCGCAGTGGTAGGAAAATGGGGACGGGACTGAATTTCCGAGACCGCTCGCATCGCCGGCCGCAGACCGCCCTGAAGCGGTAGAAAAAACGCCATTGCACCGCCGGCCCACGAGGGCTATACACCCCCGCGAAAAAGGGGGTGTGTTCGCGGCGGCATTCAGACATCGTTTTCGACCCAGGAGCCCAGCCATGGCGCACTGGCCGTTCACGGATGGAAGGGATGGCGGACGGGGGATTCGCCGACAAAAACGACAGCGGGGGCAGTGCCGCTGCCGATTGCGAGGAGAGCGGCTCGAGGACCGCCGGCTGTTGGCGACCCTCTATTGGGATGCAGACGGGGTCGCCGCCAACAACAACATCACGACTGGCGCCGGCCTCGGCGGGTCGGGAGTCTGGCGGACGGGCGGCACGGCGAATTGGTTTAACCCGGCAACAAAAACCAACGTGGCGTGGGCCGGCAGTGTGACGGACACCGCCGTCTTTTTTGGGACCGCCGGCACGGTGTCGGTGTCGGGCGCCGTGGCGGTGACGACGGCCACCTTCCAGACAAGCGGCTATGGCGTTCAGGCTGCCCTCGACGGAGGCAGCCTGGTCCTCTCCGGAGTGGCCGCCACCGTTACGGTGACGGCTGGCTCCGCCACGATCGGCACGGTGGTCAGCGGCACCGCTCCGCTCACCAAGGCCGGCGCCGGCACGCTCGTGTTGACCACTTCCGCCAGCTACACCGGCCAAACCACTGTGCAGGCAGGGATCTTCGACGTGCGGGGAAATCTGGCCAGCCAGGTCGTCATCAGCGGTGGCTCGGTCGCGAACCTCGTCTTCTTCGATCCCGATCTCGCGGCCGCGGTGCGGGAGACGCTCGGCATGCCGAGCGACACCGTGCTGACACCAGCGAACGTCTCACCGCTGACGTCACTCACCGTCGACAGCAATCGGATCAGTGACCTGACCGGGCTGAAGCCTGCCACCACGCCCAACCTCGCGGCACTCACGCTCGTGCCCGACGACTTTTCCGTGCAACCGGAGCGGCTCGCCTCTCTGGCATCGTTGGCGGGCCTGGCGAACCTGAAGAGCCTCACGCTCCAACACTGTGGCCTCACCGACGCGGTGCTCACTACGCTACCGGCACTTGCGGCCGTGGAGACACTCGACGTGCGTGGCAACGCCCTGACAGCGATTCCCGCGGCGGTGGCGAATCTGTCGGGACTCAGCAGGCTCTTCGTGCATGGTAATCAGTCGCTCACCGACAGCCCGCGGCTTGGCCTTGCGGCACTCAAGGGCAAGCCGATCGACGTCGACGTGGCGGCCGATCGTCCAGACGCTGCGAAAACGGCCGGTGAACTTGCAGCGGCCCTCTATTTCCTGCCGACCAAAATCCACGAATACGTCACCAACACGATTCTGTTTCAGCCCTACACGGGGCTCATGAAGGGGCCGCTGGCCACCCTGCAGACGAAGGCGGGGAACGACTGGGATACGAACGCTCTCTTGGCCGCGGTCTTTGCGGCGGCGGGAGTGCCCACCCGGTATGTGGCCGGCACCATCGAGATCACAGGCGACCAACTCCGGGACTATCTCGGGACAAGAACGACCACGGCCGCAGGGAATATCCTCGCCCAGGCCGGCCTGCGATTCGATCAGTTTGCCAACCACCTCACGCATACCTGGCTCGAGGCCCAGGTGCGGCTGCCGGGGGCGACGCAGGCAACGTGGATTCCGCTCGATGCCTCCTGGAAATTCCGCGACTTCCGGCCGGGCCTGCCGAACATGCTCGCCAGCGTGCCGTTTGACCCGCGTGAGGCCGACTATCTCGCGCAGCCTGCATGGCAGAAACAATCGGCCGCTGAATACTACGAATCGAAGGTCGCGGCCTGGCTGGCTGCGAACCGTCCCGACCTCAGCGTCGCCGATGTGGCCTACGACGGTCCGATCCGGCAGCAGTCGTTCGCTGCCCTGCCCGGAGCGCTGCCCTATGTCGTCCTCTCTCAACCGGCCGAGGCCAGCCGTCCGACTACGCCACCAGCATCGGCGGCATACTCCGTTCAGATCCAGCTGACGAACGGGGCCACGACGCTGGTGAACAGCACGCTGTCGCTGGCGGACATTGCCCTTAAACGAATCACGATCGATCCCGGCCTCGACGCCACGGGCACCCTGGCGCGGCCGGCCCTGCGGCTCGACGGCGTTGTGCAGGCGCAGGCAGCGACGACGCTGCCAGCCGCGACAAGCCTCAGCCTCACGATCACCATCAAGGCGCCGGCAGGGGGCATCAGCTACAGCCGTTCGTTCGTTCGAACTGCCGACCGGTGCATCGCGATCGGACTCGATGCCAACCAGTTCACCGAAGCGTTGCTGGTGGAGAAGCGGGCCACTGCGAATGCGGAGCAACTCAACCGGGCCAATGGGCTCGCCATCGATCGCGACCGCGCGGTCGGTGGCCTCCTCGATCTCGCGATCGCCTCGTATTTCACGGCTGCCGATGCGGATGAGGCGGCGCTCGCCGGGCTGACCGCGGCCCTCCCGGACCGCACCGCCGTCGCCATCGGCATCGCCACGAGCGGCCCGACGCTGGCAACGACGGCCACGGCGGGCTTGCAGCATCCCTATCTGCCAGCCGACATGGGCATCGATGTGCCCGGCAACGTGGTGGGCGGCATGGCGATCGACGACGGTCTGCCGGCCCAGTCGCTCATGCGGACGCTGCTGATGGGCTACGCCAACTCGGCGCTCGAAGGCCTGGTGCTCGAAGAACTGACGAACTTCGAGAGCGTGTCGACGATCAAGGCCTTTCAGCTGGCGGTGGCCGCGGGCGGTCTCGCCAGTCTGGTCGAGATCTCCAAGGCCAATGTCGGCAACATCGCCATCCTGCTACCGGGCGTGCGGGCCGAGATTCGCACGGCCATCGCTTCCACGGTAACGAACGGTCTGGCAGGACTGGCCGACTATGCCGGCGTCACCTTCACGGCCTTGGTGCCAACAACCGAACTCAGCGTAGGGGGTGGCGCGGCCGGTGTGCAGTGGAAGGGGGTGGGCTACACGCTCACCATCGTCACCACCGATCCCGCCGATCCACGAAACGGCAAGACGGTCGGCTTCATCATCCATGGTGCCGTGGGCAGCCAGCCGCTGCGCTCGTATGGGGGTGGCACATCATGGTGGAGCGTGGCGCCGCCCGCATTGACGCCGTCGGTGCCGGTTAGTAACCCTGCGAATTACGTCGGCGATCCGGTCAACATTGCCACTGGCAACGTCTACCACGACGAGACTGACATCGAGATTCCAAACCTCGGCGTGCCGCTCGCATTCCGTCGGCATTACGATTCGGCCCACACGGTTTCCGGGCTGACGGGAGCCCCGGCCGCGTGGTCCGACCGTGGCCTCGGCGAGGGCTGGTCGTTCACCTACAGCGATCGGATCGAGACCAAGGCCGACGGCTCAGCGACCTGGTTCACCGATACCGGCATACGGCTCGACTTTTCGAAGACGACGACCGGGTTTGCCAATCCCGATGGCGTGTTTGGCACGCTGACGGGATCGGCGGCCGGCGGCTTCACCTGGACCGATTTCCAGGGCAACAGCGTCGTGTTCGGCGTGGCGATTGGCGGCATCTGCCCGCTGGCAAGGATGCAGGACCGCTTCGGCAATGGCATCCGGGTCGACTATGTCACGGGCACCAGCCGGATTGTCAAGGTCTACGACCTCAAGGATGCGAGCCGCTGGCTGTCGTTCACCTACACGGCCGTGGCTCCGCTGCGCATCGCGACGGTGAGCGATTTTACGGGACGCACGTGGACCTATGCCTATGTCGGGAACTCTTTGGCGACCAAGACATCGCCCGTGCCCGCGACGGGTGTGGTCGCACCCATCGTGAAGTATGCCTACCATGCCGATAAGGCGAGGCAGGGGTTGCTTGCGAGCGTGACCGATCCGCTGGGCAACGTGACAGCCTGGGAGTATTACGCCAACCGCCGCGGCTTCCGCGTCACCGACTCACTCGGGAATCGCCATAGCCTCACCTACAACCTGCATCGCAGGCAGTCGGCCTTCATCGATGAGCGTGGAAATGCGTCGCGGTATGCCTATGACGAAGAAGGCAACCTGCTGGATGTTCGCTATCCCGATCGAACGGTCGAGCGGTCGACCTGGTCGGCGACTGGGCTCAAGCTCTCAGCCACCGACGCCTACGGAAGCACGACGGCCTATGCCTACGACATGACAGCCGGCCTGATGACCTCCAGCACCGACGCCCTCGGCACCGTCACCACCTGGACCTACACCAGCGGTGTCCGTCGCGACATCGACACGGTCACCCGGCTGGGCAGACCCGCCGATCCGAGCGACGACGTCGCCACGAAGTGTGTCTATGACACCGGCGGGTTTCTCACGAGCCGCATCGAGGACTACGGGCCGGGCCGACTCAATCTGGAGACCCGGTTGACCGCCGTCGCCGGCGGTCGTGGGCTCCTGCAGGCCGCCACTTCGCCGCAGGGGTCCGTGACGAGTTTTACGTACAACTCCGCCGGGCAGGTGCTCACCCAATCCGTGGAGTCAACGCCAGGTGTGACCGTGGTGCAGGCGCGTGCCTACAACGCCCGAGGCGACCTCGTCTCCAGCACCGATGGCAATGGTTTCATCACGACCTGCACGTATGACTCGCTTGGCCGCAAGCTCTCGGAGACCTTGCCTGATCCTGATGGCAGCGGGCCGCTGCCTGCACCGGCCACGTCGTATGTCTATGACGCCGCCGGCAATCTCGTCACGACGACGCTTGGCGATGGCCGGACGACGCGTTCGGTATTTGATGGACAGCAGCGGCTACGAAAACGCGTCGCTCCTGACGGCACCTGCACGCTCGCCACCTACGACTTGGCCGGCAACACGGTGACGCAGACCGATGCGATGGGCCGGGTGACGCGGTGTGTGTATGACGCCCGCGGTCGGCTCGTGGCCACCGTCTTTCCCGACCGCACGACAGTGCAGGCCCGCGTCGATGGTGGTGGCCGCAAGGTGGCGGTCACCGATCAGGCCGGGTTCACCACCACCACCGCCTACGACCGGCTTGGCAGGAAGATTCGAGAAGTGTCGCCGGATGGTGCGACGACGGCCTGGGGCTATGACTCCCGCGGCAATCTGCAATTCGTGACCGCTTGCTTCGCCGGCTTGCCTGGGGTGGCGGCAGGGGATGTGTCGTATTCAACCCACTACGACTACGACGCCGTCGGTCGGAAGACGAAGGAAACCGGCGCCGATCCGGACGGCGTTGGAGGGCCACTCTCGAGGACGGTGACGTTGTTCAGCTACGACCGCGACGGCAATCTGCTTTCTGTCAGCGATCCGCGCGGCTTCACGACGACCTACGCCTATGACCAGTTGGGCCGTAGGATCCGCGAGACAACACCCGATCCCGACGGCACCGGACCGCTCGTGCCGCTCGTGCGGCAAATGGTCTACGACAAGGCTGGCAACCTGCGGTTTGACGTAGCTCCCGGTGGCCTCAATGAAACCGACACGGCGTTCACAACCGAGCACGGATACGACAGCCTCGGCCGTGAGATCTCGACGATCCTGCCCGACCCGGACGGCACCGCCGGTCCGCAGGCCCGGCCGGTGGTGCGGACGACGTATGACTCACGCGGGTTTCTCGCCGCGACGACCGATCCGCTCGGCCGTAGCACGTCGTATGCCTACGACTTGCTGGGCCGCGTGAAGGTGGTCACGGATGCGGTGGGGGGCGTGGCGAAGACGCTGTATGACGCCGTCGGTAATGTCCTGATCACGACCGACCCACTCGGCCGGCGGACGATCACAACCTACGACACCATGAACCGCCCGCTGGCGGTGCAGTCGCCCCGGCCGGATCTGGCAGCGGTGACGCCGGTGACCACGTTCCGTTACGACGCCGTTGGCCGGCTTGTGAGCACGACCGATCCGCTCGGTCACACATCCTGGCGACAGTACGACGCCGCCGGCCGCGTGACGGCCGTGACGGATGCCCTGGGGATCGGCGCCGGTGATCCGCTGCACACGATGCGGACGGAGTATGACCTCGCCGGCCGCGTGACGGCGGTGACTGACCAACTTGGCCGACGCACCGACTACGTGTACGACAACCTCGGCCGGAAGAAGGCGATGCTCGCACCGGATTTTGGTGTGGGCCGGCCGACGACCTGGTACGGCTACGACGCCGCAGGGAACCTGCGGTATGTGACCGACCCGCGGGGGGCGGCGGCCGGCGATGCCAGTTTCACCACCTGGACGTTCCACGACGGGCTCAACCGCACGACGGCGGTCGTCGATCCGCTAGGAGCGGACTGGCCGGTGACGGCGCTGCCCGAGACGCTTCCTGGCAGCGTCACGACGAATGTCACGCTCTCAACCTATGACGCCGCCGGCCGTCTGGCGGCGGTGACCGATGCGTTGGGCCGGACGACGAACTACGCCTACGACAACCTCGGCCGAAAGATCACGGAGACAGCCCCGGCGGCCGATGGTTCGTCGGTCCGTCCTGTAACACGCTCTGCGTATGACTCCAAAGGCAATCTGACGAATGTGACCGATCCACTGGGGAACATGACCGCATACGCCTACGACGGGCTGGCTCGGCGAACCGGTGTGACCGATGCGTTGGGGTGCACGACGACCACAGCATACGACGCACGTGGGAACACGGTCTCGGTGACTGATGCCTCGGGCAACGTGACCGCCTCCACCTATGACCGTCTTGACCGGCTCGTGCGGGAGGTCGATCCGCTGGGCCAGGCGACGACGTTCGCCTACGACCTTGCGGGCAATCGGCTCCGGCAGACCGATCGGAATGGACGGGTGACGACATATCTCTTCGATGCGGCAGACCGGAATGTGGAGGAACGGTGGCAGCAGTCGGCGACTGCGGCCGTGTTCCATACGATCCACCGCTCGCTCGATGCCGCCGGCCAACTCCTCGGGATCACCGAGACCGACACGACGATGCCGGCGGCGACGACCCAGTGGCAGTTTGATTACGACGCTGGCGGTCACGTCGTCCGCAGCCGGATGGCACCTGGTGAACTGCTGCAGACTCCGGCGTTCAGCGGTGCACCGAACCCACCGGTCAGCCTGGACGCAACCGATCCCACGCTTGACTGGGATGGTGATGGCAAGGCGGAACGGTACGACGGCTATGCGGTTCAGCTAGCCGTCGGCGACGTGGTGGTGGTGACCGGCGAATCATCTGCCTTCGATCCGGTGCTCCTGGCACAGAAGCCAGGCGGCAGCCTGGCCACGTCGCTGTTTGACGACAACGCCGGCGGTGGCACCGCGGCGAGCCTGCGGTTCGTGGCTGATGTGGCGGGGGTATGGACCCTCGCGGTCACCACCCGCAGCGAGACCGCTACGGGTGGCTACAGCCTGCGGATCGTGAAGGACGCCAATCCCTTCGTGCCGCAGGCACTCGTGCAGTACGACTTTTCATACGACAGGTCCGGCAACCTGACGACGGTGCGGGAGAATCAGGCCGCGGTGGCGGATGTGGGCGGCTTTGGCAAGGCGGCCGCCGGCCTGGGGACCGCGACGGCCTACGTCTACGACCCGCTCGGCCGTGTGACGCGATACGAGCAGTCGATCGCGGGAGGCACGGTCGCCAGGCGTGCGGACTACGTCTACCGTGCCGACGACAGCGTGGCGACGGTGACGCGGTTCGCCGGGGCTGGTGTCACTCCCGTAGCCACGACTACCAACCAGTATGACGGCCTGGGCCGGCTCACGCAGATCGTGCATGCACCGGCGGCCGCGGGGAGTGCGTTGAGTTCATACGGCTACGCGTTCGATATCGCGAGCAGGATCGTGTCGGTCACGACGCCCGAGGGCATGAACACGATCACGCTCGACGCCACCGACCAGCTCACATCGGCGAGTCTGACGGGCGAGACATACGCGTACGACAAGACAGGCAACCGGACGAGTGGCGGCACCGTCAACGGTCAGAGCAACCGGCTGCTCTCCGACGGTGTCTCTCGGTACGGCTACGATGGCGAGGGGAATCGTACGGCGAAGTATCGCGATGCGGACATGAGCAGCACGCTCTCCATTGGTGACACCGACGTGACCATCATGGCGTGGGATCAGCGGAACCGGCTGGTGTCGGTCAGCCACGTGGGCGGGTGGACGGCTGCGGCTGCAGCGGCGCTGCCCGGTGTGGCGACGGCAGGCCTGCCCGGCTCGGATCTCGAGCTCCGATACAGCTATGACGCCTTCGACCGGCGGATCCGTCGCGAGATCGATGCCGATGGCAGCGCCGGCGCAGGCGGCAGGGACGTTTCGTATGCGGCCTACCAGGGGGATCTCCGCACGCTGGAACTGCAGCAGGCAGCGACGCTCACGAATACCGCCGGTCAGGTCGTCGGCATCCTGACGAGCGTCCGAGAGCGGACGCTGTATGGCACTGGCACAGACACGGTGTTGGCGACGGAGCGAGCGGTCGCCGGCGTGACAACGACGTTTTGGACGCTCGCTGACCATCAGGGTTCGGTGCGGGACATTGTGTCGGGAACGGGTGGCACGCTCGGCCAGATCGTGGAGCACCGGCAGTACGACAGTTTTGGGAGGATTCAGAAGCGGACGGCGGGCCCGCAGGCGGGAGCTGCGACGCTTCCCGGTGTGGGCGTAGGCGTAACGTTTGGATATGCCGGGCGGCCTCTGGAGGAGCGGACGGGGCTCTCGGACAATCGGGCGCGGTGGTATGACCCGGCGGTGGGCCGGTTCACGAGCGAGGATCCGAGTGGCTTCAAGGGGGCCGATGCGAACCTGTTTCGGTATGTGGGCAACGATCCGTTTGACCGGGTCGATCCGAGCGGGCTGACGGCGAAGTGGGCCAGCTACGCCGGCAAGGCGAGCGTGCCAACGGCGGGCTGGGCGGGGCTTGGGCAGTCGTCGACCAACACGTTTACAGGCAGGCCAGACTGGGGGATCCCGTTTGGCGAGTTTTTGGTGTCCAGTTCATCGAGTACCGGCCGATCGCGTGTGAGCCAGTCGGGACTGACGGTCGGTGGATTAACGCCCGGGCAGGGGACAACCACGCTCGTGATCGGGATCGACGGGACCGGCAGTGCACAATGGCTGTCAAAGGTAGACGCCAAAGGCTCCTTGGTTAACGAGCGCACTCAGCTGGATGGCAAAACGCGGTGGAATTCGCACGTTCGCAATCTCGTTGCCGACTGCAATCCTTACGCGATGACCATCTACAGTCCTGGGCCGGCTCAAACGGATGGCGGCGATTCAAAGGGTATATTCACCGCTGTTGTCGCAGCAGCCGAAGCAAAAATTCGGGCCTCAGGCGGTGGCACGACCGTTGCGTTAGTGGGCTTTAGCCGAGGTGGCATGATCGGGGCCGGCGTAGCCAACGCACTGGTGAATCCGCCCCCGGGTAGTCTCGCAAGGCAAGTGGCTTTTGTCGGCATGTACGACCCGGTCGACATGTCTCCAACAATTCCCGCCGAGTGGGCCCGCATTGATCCGCGGGTCAAGAATGTCACGATCTTGGGGCCGAACAGTGGAAGAGATCGAGACTTCAACGTGGATTATCCAGTCGGTTGGCCATCTCCGACAGATCCGCCGTTTAGTCGCATGTCGCTCAACAACCGGATCACCGTGACGGGGACCGCGACGAACGTCTCGCGGTTCTCGTACAATGCGTCACATGGAGCGCTTGGGGGAACGCCAGGATTTAATAAGAATCATACGGACACGGGGTCGTACAATTACTCGCTCGACGTTCGGGCTAGCATCCGTGCCGACCAAGACTTAAGGAACGGCATACGAGGAGCCGGCCTGGAATTTGTGCCAGAGCGCGGCAGGGCGTGGTATGGCTTCCCTGCCACGAGACCGCCAGCAGCGGTGCGACAGTGATGAGCCTCATCGAGACTGCAGTTTTTGTGAACGGACAGAATATGAGATCGACTTTATCCATCATTCCGTCGGTAATCCTTGCTCTTATTATGGGTACTTCACTGCGGGCGACCGAGCCCGATGATCGCTACCTCTGGCCTGCGGGGGGGTTCGTGTACCGCGAGGCGACCATCACGCCAAAGAAGGCCCGCGATTTGGCCCGTCAGCACCATGTACTGACGCTGCTCAAAGTTCCTGAACTTTCGGCAGACGTGGCTCAAAACCTGGTCACTCCGTATGAAGACACGTTCCTGACGTTTCCGTCGCTCGAGAAGCTCGACGTCCAAGCCGCTAAGGCGCTCTCCAATCGGCCGGGGTATCTCCGGCTGTGGGGACTCAAGACCCTCACGCCGGAGGTGGCTGCAGCGCTTGGCAGCCATGCCGGACAGGATCTCGAACTCTCGGGCATCAGGGAGATTTCGCCGGAGGTCGCCCGGGCACTTGCCGGAGGGAAGCGATGGGCGGTCGAACTCGGACTCAAGTCGATCTCAGTGGAGGTGGCCGCTGAACTAGCAACGTTTCAGGGTGAGCTCTTCCTCTCGGATCTGGAAACGCTTTCGAACGAGGCGGCAAGCGCATTTCGGTCACACGGGAGCTATCTCGATCTCGGTAAGGCGAAGATCTCCGCCGAGGTTGCCGAGACGCTGCTCTTGCACGATGGCGACATTGGCATGATGGGAGTGAAGCGGCTAGAGCCGGGTGTTGGGGATATCCTCGCCCGACACAAGTCTGACGTCCGTCTCATGCTTGAAGAGTTTGACTCGGTGGCTCTGGCGAGAAAAATGTTCGCCGAAGGCCACAAATCCACGAGCGTGTGCGACTTGCGGACGATGTCGCCTGAGATTGCGGCTGAGTATGCACGACAGGATCCTGGCTCCTTAGAGCATCTCGATTCGCTATCACCGGAGGCGGCCGCGGAACTTGCTCGAGGACGTCACGACCTCGAATTACCTGCACTGACTCATCTCACCCCTGAACTGGCAAGGGCATTAACGGAGCGGAAGCCAGCCGTGTATTTGACAGGAATCAAGTCGCTCGAAGGTGCCGAGGCGGTACCAGTGGCCGAGGTCTTGGCGAGCACACCCGCTCCGGTCTACCTCGAATTCCTTGAGCGGGTGTCGCCCGCGGCTCTGGCCGTACTCCGCAAAAAATCTTCGATCACGCTGCCGCCGGATGAGAGGCTAACGATCGTTGTGGGACCAAAAATCGGGGATGGGAGCGAATTTCCGGGACCTTGATTGCTTCCGTCTCCAGCCGACTGCAGTACATGGTGGGATCACGCATGAAATGTAAAAATCAGTCCCGTCCCCGATTTTCGTGTCTCTTCTTGTTGTCGGTGGCAACTGTGGCCTGCGGGGCGTTCGCCACCTGGGGAGCTCCTCCGGGCGGGAAAGCCGGTGATTTAGCGAATGAAAACCCTGAAGTTGAGTCGCCGCTGCCGGCCGGAACGATCCAGAGAGGCACGCTCGCCAACGAGAACCTGATTCGGGACGCACAGATGGGCATCGCTGCGGCCTGCGGAATCATGGGGCTGAGCGTACCGAAGCGACTCCAGCCCTACCTCGTGCAGGAATCCGTCGGTCCGCCGGGTTCGCGTTGCTGGCGCGAAAAGTGGGTGGTCCGCGATGATCGGGGGCGACTCGGAGAAGTGAATCTTCGATTTGAAGAGGATGGCAACGGAGGCGCCTACTGGACGGTCGAGGAGACGGCGAGGCTTCCAGTAGAGGAGAAGCTACCGGCCGACGAAACCGCCGCCCGTCAGGCGAATGACGGGAAGGTCATGGCCGGAGGGGATGCGGCCGTGCGTGCCGCCATGGACCGCTACGTGAACACCGCCAAGAAGTTCGTGGCGAATGCGGAGCAAGGCGACGTGGATGGTATGGTCGGCTTGACCAGTGCTATGACCATTGCGAATCACGGGGGATCCGAGCCGCTCAAAAAGTTTTATGCCGAACGATACGTGCCGCGGTTTCAGGAATCGACCATGACGTGGAACCAGGAGCACGACTTGATCACCGACGAAGCGGGGAATCGGGGGGTGGAGGTGGGCGGCGCTGTCACCGGCAATAAGTCCCATCCCGTGTATGTCGGTGTGATGCGGGAGGGTGGGAAGCTCGTCGTCATCGGCGTCAGGGTCAAGAGCCAGGCCGATCTTCTCCGGGAACGCGGCCCATAGTGCTCAGCACAGCAACAAGACAACAGAAACACGCCGCAGCGATCTCCTGCGTCGCGCAGTCGGGGTCTTGGGTAGGTATCATCACGGTATGAATAACGACCGGCTCAACCCGCTCCTTCACAGCCTGCTGCAAGCATGTCGCGATCTCTACGGAGAGCGGCTCGTGGCACTCGCCGTGTTTGGATCGTGGGCCCGCGGCGTGGCCACGCCGGAGTCGGATCTCGACATTCTTGTCGTGGCTGAGCCGCTCCCGCGCGGTCGAATGAAGCGGCTTGATGAGTTTGGAGCGGTGGAGCGGGCGACGGAGCCGGCCCGGACGCTGGTCTGGCCGGAAGAGGCTCGCGGCCTTGAACTCTCTCCCGTTCTCAAGACGCCGGACGAACTGCAGGCCGGCAGCCCGCTCTATCTCGACATGACGTTGTGGCGGATCTCGCTGCATGACCGCGGCGGCGTGCTCGAGCAGTATCTCGCCGCGCTTGCTGGGCGGATGGCGCAACTCGGCTCCCGACGTACCGAAACCAAGGGTGGGGACGACGCCAGCCGCGCCTACGGTTATGCCGATACGGCGACGACCATGCTGGGTATCGTGCTGGAGAGCCAGCGACAGGGTTGACCACCGGGGATGAAGGAGCCAGCCGAGATCGCAGCCGGTGCATCCGTTCAACCGACAGCGGTTTCGAGTTGCCCGTGCAGGGCGACCAGCCGGCGGTAGCGTTTTTCCATCTCGCGATAGACGGCGGTCGCCGCCGGCCGCGGCGTGAACCGGGTCGGCGTGCCGCTGGCATGGCCAGCCAGAAACGCGGACCACTCCGGGGCGTGGTCGGCAATCGAAAGCCGGCGATACTTCGCCATCAGGGCCGCGCCCCAGGCGGTGCCCTCGGCGGCGCCGTCGAGAATGGATACCGGCGTGTTGAAGGCGTCGGCCAGGATCTGGCCGAGCGCCGGCGTCTTCGTGACGCCGCCGGAGAGGACGATCTCCGTCCGCGGAAAGCCCTGCCGATCGAGTTCGTCGCTGCCCAGCTTGAGGTTGAAGATCGTCGCCAGGAGCATCGCCTTGGCGACGTTGCCCGGCGTGGCACTGGTGTCGTTCAAGCCGATGATGCAGGCCGTGCCGCCCCGCGACACGCCGAGCCCAGGCTCGTCGTCCATGAAAGGCAGCGCCAGCAGACCGCCACAGTCGGCAGGGGCCGCCAGCACCTGCGGCATGACCGCCGCAAAGCCGTCGCCACGGCCCGTGCCGTTGACCCGGCCAAACATCTCCACAACCGTGTTCATTGCCGTGGTGCCGTTCCGCAGCCAGACCATGTTGATCGGCTTGCCGTCGGGCGCGCAGAAGTGATCGACCGCGCGGGAGATGCCCTGGAAGGCACGATCGCCCACCGAGTTGGCAACCACGCTCGTGCCAAAGCTCATCGACACCATGCCCGCCGCGCCGATCAATGATCCGGCGAGCGCCGCCGGTTGGTCTCCCTCGGCGGGTGCCACCGGGATCCCGGTCGGCAGGCCGAGCAGCGCGGCACCGTGGCCATCGAGCGTTCCGGCATCCTGGCCGGCGCGTTTCACGTGAGGCAACAGGTCGCGGAGCGGCCGCAGCTGCTTCCCGTGTGGCGTGGCGGCCACCACGGCGTCGAAGTCGGCGAGCAGTCTTGAGTCGTAGTTGAGCGTGGCCTGATCAATCGGAAACATCCCAGCCGCATCGCCGATGCCGAGGTTCCACTGGCCCGTGAGCCGGAAGGCGATCCAGCCGGCGGGGGTCGTGATGTGGGCGACCTTCGCGGCCTTTTCGGGCTGGTTGCGGATCGTCCAGAGCCAGCGGGCGCTTGTGATCCGCTTGGGCATCTTCACGCCGAGTCGTTCGGTGAGCTCGTGGCCCTCGCTCTCGTTGCGGCTGTCGCACCAGAGCCGTGCGGGGCCGAGCGAGCGGCCCAGTTCGTCCGCCAGCACCTCGCCATGCATCTGGCCAGAGATGCCGATCGCCTGCACCTCCATCGTGATGCCGGAGGCATCCAGTTTCTGTCGAAGCCCGGCCATGGCGGTGGTCAGTGCATGCTCCCAGTCGCCCGGCGCCTGCTCGTAGCAGTCGGCGGCGAGGCTCGGCACCATCTCATAGGAGCCCTCGCCGTGGGCGAGGATCTTCATCGCCTCATCCGTGAAGATCACAGAGAGCCCCTGAGTGCCGGCATCGATGCCAAGATAGCCCTGAATGTTCATGTGACGGCCCTTGCTCCTGGGAAGTGAGGGTTTTTGCGATTGAGAAACGCATCGTCGCTTGCGGCAGCCTAAAACGCCAACGCGACAACCCGCCAGTCGGCGGCGTCTGATGGCATGCTACGCGTCCCAGCGGAGTGATGGCGACACGCCGTGGCCCCGCGTGCCGCAGAAGTTCACCTCGATTCCCAGCGCTCGTGCTACAGCCGCCTTCGCCAACGCGGCCTTGTCGGCGCCTGCGGCATCCTTCGCATAGGCGACCTGGATGTGGTTGGCCTTGTGACGGGCCATCATCTGGTCCCGCGAGATACCGTAGGTCACTGCGTGCATGATCGGCCACTGCTTCGTCGTCGATTCCAGCCGGCGCCGGGTTTCCTCCTCCGGCAGCGTCACCACCTGCGCTCTTCCAATGTCCATGCAGAGCTTTTCCTGTCCCTTCACGTTGCCGACCCAGATCCGGCTCCAGACGATCTCGCCCGGCCGGCTCACGCCGGCGAGTGTGCTGCCTCCGAGCCGGAAATACATCGGCGGCTGCCGGTAACCGTGTGCCCCCTTCCAGCCGCCAGTGAAGTGCGCTGGCGGCGCCCCGCCTGAAATCTCAAACACCCACACCCACTGATCCGTCGATCGCGACTGGTCCCAGTCACCCCAGCGAATGTCGTGGAGAGTGTTCTCTACCGGCTCGCCGAGTGCCTCGTGCACCCGTTGGGTGATCAGGCCGTCGAGCCCGGCGCACTCGTCCACTTCGTTGAAGTGAACGAGCGGCTTTCCTTTATAGAGCGGCTTTGACCCGCCCGCGGCCGTCACGGGCGGCCGCTTCGAGTCGTTGAGCATGCCCTCCACCAGATCGCTGGCCGGGAGCAGATCCTTGAGCCCCTGCTGGTATTGGATGCCGATGCAGTTGCAGCCGTAGCGGTCGGCGATGCGGACCGCCGCCACGTACATCTTGCACTGCTGGAGCACCTGGGCCCGGGTCAGATCGGTGGTCTCCGACTTGCCGAAGTGAAATTTCATGCCGGCCTTCTCGAGCCAGTGAAAGACGTCTCGGGCCTCGGCGTCGGTCACCTGCGTGGTCTCGTAGTAGAGCGCGCTTTGGCTGAGACGCTCCTTGAAGACGCCGGTCGCGTGGAGCAGGTGGTCGGGGATGATGGCGTTGAACATCCCCATGCAGCCCTCGTCGAACACGCCCATCAGTGCCTTGCGATGGCGGAGATCGGCTGCGATCGTCTCGGCCGTGTGGGCGAGCTGTTTCGGAATCGACACGCTCTCCAGCGGCACGACATGGCTCGTGTCGTGGTGCACCACGCGGTGGTCGAGCCAGGCCTGCAGGTGCCTGCGGAAGCTCGGGTTTGCGAAGTCGTCGGCCCAGAGGGTGGAGTAGGGCACACCAGCCTTCGTGAGCGAGCCGTTCAAGTTGAGCATCCCCACCAGGCCGGGCCACTGACCCGACCAGTTGGCGACCGTGAGGATCGGCCCCGAATGGGTTGTGAGACCGGGCAGCACGTGGTTGGAATATTGCCAGACCGCCTCGGCCACGACGAGCGGCACTTCCGGATCGATGTCTGCGAATACGTCGAGCCCCTCGCGGGCGCTGGCGATGAAGCCATGACCACGGGCCTTCGTGGGGGCATGGCCCCGTTCCAGCTTCCAGCCGGCGGCGGCAAACGCCTTTCCGAGATCCGCCTCAAGTGCCTGCTGCGCTGGCCAGCAGACCCGGTTGGCCTCCTCGCGGAGATCGCCATTGGCGACGAGCACGGCCCGGCGTTTGCCCGCGACAGTGGATGGTTTGGGCGAGGAGGCGGAGCGCGAGGGCGTGGCCATGGTCAGAAGTCCTCTGGCATGAAGGAAGGAGAACGGGAAACAGGGGAAAAGGGTCTGAACAGGCCGCGAAATGCCGATGGCTGCCCGACCGGGGAAAAATGGAAATGGACGGTGAGCCCGAACTATACTCGTCCACTCTCCGGCAGTCATGGCCGGAATGCCCACGAGATGGCCGGCGGTTTTTGTCGCCTCGCCTATCTGGTGGGGTGCAGTTTTTCAGGTTTCTGGTTTCGGTTCTCTGGTTCCGGTTCCGGCGTTCTTTTCCAGCGGAGATTTCTCGATGCGTCGCTTCGTGCCCGGCGGTTTTGCACGGTGGATCATGACACCCTACGTCGTGGTTGCCTGCTGCACGGTATCTCCCATGGCCGTCGTGGCCGCAGATCCAGCCCCGGCCGCAACTCCGGCCGACGCCGCAGCGAGCTCCGCCGCCACGCTGTCCGAGTTCCCGCGGTGGGTGATCGCCGCCGACTATGCCCGCGACGGTGC